>Ga0255758_10000999_pt1 | contig 30182 bp, 24 predicted proteins | sample 011ome_24_FD_179958 | JGI IMG/M metagenome (GOLD analysis project Ga0255758, IMG submission 179958) | Coastal salt marsh microbial communities from the Groves Creek Marsh, Skidaway Island, Georgia - 011513CT metaG (version 2) | ecosystem: Environmental > Aquatic > Marine > Intertidal zone >... | reverse complement strand
TAGCCCGCTAACTTTGCCAGCGTTGCATGTACTATCAACTCATTACGGAACCTGTCGATGGTGGCATCAATCCGCTTCAGCTGAGCCTCTAGCGCGACTTTTTCTCGACTGATGAGAACAAACTGGGTTGATTCTCCCTCTTTAAACCTAATCTGCTCTTGAGCGAGAAGCTCGAGTGCAAGCACCTCCTGCTCTTCGCTGCTGACCAGAATTTTTTCGTTGAAAGCCAGCGCGGTGAGGGAGACTTGTAAGTCCCGTAATAATTGCGCGGCAAGGACTTGGTATTGATACTCCACCTCCCGTGTGGCCGCTGCTGCCATCGCCACTCTACCCTTCGCTGCGCGGACCCCGAGAGGAACCTCAAAGGAGAGTGCAATGATCGATTCAGTGCCATCGAGGGCTTCCGGCCCGGTACCAAAATCTTGGGCAACTTTCATTTCCAGATCAAGTTCTGGGAGGAGTTCATTGCGGGCGATACGCTCATCGACGTTGAGTTGCTTAGCCTTGGCCGTTAGCGCTAACAGTGCTGGATGCTGCTCAATTTCTGCAGACCATGCTTCTTGGGTGTGGTGGGTAACGACCCCAAAGGGCCAGGCAATATCAGCTGGCACCGTTAGCTTACCGGTGTCAGCGGACTCCGGCCCTTTTGTCGGCGTTAAAAAGTACTTCAGCTGCTCCTGTGCCTGAACCTCAATGCGCTCAGCTTCTTGGGCGAGAATTTGTCGCTGTGTCAAGGTGGTTCGATACTCTGTGAGGGTAATAGCCGCTAGGTCACCGCTTTCCACGCGTTGCTGAATAGCCGCGAAGCGGTCTTGGGTGAGCAGCAGTAAACTGGTGACCACTCCCCTCTTGAGTGTGCTCTGGTACCAGTCAAGCCAGGCACTGACGCCACGATAGAGCAGTTTGTTGACGTCTAATAGCTGGCTGGAAGCTGCTTCCTGATAGCGCCAGGCAGCGTTTTCGAGTGCCAGACGGCGTGGGTCAGTATCCCTGTTTTGTAGCAGAGAAAGCCTTACGCCAAGGCTTAACTCACCGGCATCTAGCGTTTGAAGCTCTTGCTCATAGACTGGGAAGGTGCCGTCAGACAATCGATAACCGCTGAAAACCTCGGCATTAAAAGGCTTAAGGGGTTGCACAAGCCGCTGATCTGCAACCCGGCCATCGTAATAGCCGGAGGGTCGAATATTCGTGGACTGGGTGACCCGCAAATCAAAAGCAGCGTCTGCGATTTGCTGCCGGCCGAGCGCGCGATCGGTTCTTGACTGCGCGGCGAGTGCTTCAGGATGGCGTGCGGTCAACTGCGCAACCAGTACTTCGACACTTGGTGCAAACGACCCCCAAGCTGACTGCGCACAGGTAGCCAGAAGAGCACAGAGAAGTACAGATCTCATGGCGTCGCGTTGGGCCTTTGCTGTGGCGGGAAGTTATTGAGCTGCCGCCACAGTTCATAACCCAGACGGACCTCTTCTAACAAAATCCAGCCTTTCACGCGGCTGCCGAGCCGGGCATATTTAGATTCTGGCCATGGATTGTCCGCGGGATCAGGCTTGATCCAGACATTGAAGCGTCCCTGAGCATTTGCTACGGGTTCTATGAAGTCGACAATGCCACCAAAAGTGCCGATGCCGTTGTCCGGCCAGCCGCTAAACTGAAATACCGGCCAACCCTCGAACTGCAGCCGAACGCGGCGCCCGGGATAAACGAGCGGAGCGTCCAAACCAGACACAGCCAACACGACATTGCGGGCTTTACCCTCGGGAATAAAAGAGGCAAGCACGTCGCCCGGTGTCACGTAAGTGGCGCTGCCCGAAGGCTTGAGACGCAAAATGGTGCCATCTGATGGTGCGACCTTGGTTTGTAACGACTGCCTCGCCTTGTCCACACCGAGCCGATTGATTTCTGCTTCGATTTTGGCGGCCTCTGCGCGCAGCTTTTGAATGTCCAATTGCGCCTTCTCAATATCCCGCTGTGACTTGAGGCCCTGCTCCTGTAAGCGCTGTTGGCGCAGGAGATTCTGCTCTTCGGTGGTTGTCGCTTGTTGAATAGCAGCCATTTGCTGGTTGGCCGCGGCGAGCTGATTTTCCAACCGCTGAATCAGCTCGGGATCGCTGTCGACCAACGAGACAATCGGATCGCCTGCCTTGACCGCTTGCCCCTCAGTCACATGCCAGGTCTGTATTTGACCGGGGACCAGGGCAGAAATGGCCTGGATGCGCTCGGCGGGGAGGGGCGTATTGACCTCGCCGTCACCAAAAGCGGTTTGTGTCCAAGGAATAAACCAAAGGAGGGCTATGAGGAGGCAGATGCCCCCTATCAGGATGGCGCTAAAGACCTGGTGCCACTTTGGTAAGGGCACCTCATTAAGCGCATTGATCTGGCTTAGATAGCGCTGGCGCAAGTCATTCATCGCCGGCTCCTTCAGATGCGGTAAGCACTTTCTGTTTTGTAAAAGCCGGGTGCGGGGGTTGACTCGTGAAATAAAGAACGGTGATCGATTGTTCGGAAAGCATCTCCAGAACTCCATCCCGAACGGAGGGGAGTAGCTGATCGAAGAGCTGGTTTAACACCAGTACCGAGGGCTTGGCCAGCAGAGCCCCCGCCAGCTTTAATAGCAGCATCTCGGCGCCTTGAAGGGGCAATCCTGTCGCTGACAGGTGGGTATTCAGTCCCTCGGGAAACGACTCGATAAGTGGCCACAGGTACACCTTTTGGAGCACCGTGATGAGCTTCTCGGTATCCGCCTCTGCATTATGTAAGGCTAGAAAATCCCGGATGCTGCATTCTAGGATGAGAGAGCGGTCAACACCTTGAATCGCCTGCCTCAGTTCAAGGAGGTCGAAATCTTCCAGATTGATGTTGCCTAAATTGATACGCCCGCCGTTGACTGGACGGTGTGCGCGCAGTACAGAGAGCACAGCCGGTTGAATCCAGGCTTCTTCCGTCCTAACGCACACTTTAGCGCCCGCGGGTATTGACCACTCTAGTTGGCACTGTCGATTGCCGCGACGGATTGTGGTGTCGATAAAATCAAGGCTAGCACCTGTCGGGGCGCTCGCCACTCCGCGCGGGTTTTCCTCAGGTAAAGACAGCACTTCGCTGAGTTTATCCGCAGACCCGTAGAGCTCGTAGTAATATTTTAAATAGCTTGAGAAGCGAGAGAGGCCCAAGAAAATGGCGGCCATTACCAGCTCTGCGGCTACCAACTGCCCGATAGAGAGTTCGCCAAGCGTCACCAGCCATCCGCCGAGGGCTAGCAGGGCTGCGCTGCCCACCGCGTAGAGCAATAGAAAACTAATGGTTTGACTAAAGGTTTGACCAAACAGCCGCTTATGCTCGTCAAGGTAAGCAGCTGTCAGAGCGTTAGTTTTGCTGGCGGCAAGCGTGAGGTGCCGTTTCGATTTAAAAAAGTCATGGGCGACCTCCATATCGGATAGCCATCGAGCCATAGCGTATTTTTGTTTGGAAAGCGCGACGGCCGACCGTCTTGCGCCGGGGGACCATAATGTCCAAATGAGCATGACGATGAGCAAGGTGAGAGCGTTGAAGAGAAAAAGCCAAGGGTGGTAAAAAGATACCAACGTAAAGCCCACCGCAGTTTGCAAAATAAGCGCAAAACCGTCGGCAAAAAGTCGGGGTACATTCTTCTGCAGAATCATGATGTCGAAATAACGGTGGGTCATGCCGGTATTACGCCGCCCCTCAAACACCCAGTGGGGCGCTCGAACTACGCTGTAACTTATTTCTGCAGATAACCGGGCAAAGATTCGCCGCCGGTATATTTCCACTACCCACACACGTGCTGCGCTCAAAGCGCCATAACTGAGCAGGATGATCAGCAGGGTGAGGGCCAAAGAGTAGACGGCGCGTAAAGAGCCAATGTTTGCGATGCTGTTAATCAGTGTTTGCACGGCGATGGGTACCGCAAGGGTCATGACGCTAATGGCCGCCCCATATATAACGATAACCCATAAAAAATTGGATTCAGGTGCCAAAAGCGCCCAGAGCTGGCGGCGCAGTGCGGGTAAATCAATGGGGGTAGGAGTGCTTGCCATGAGCTTTTATGTCAGCAACATCCTTGTTGACTAGGGTTTTAATGTTGTCTCGTAATGATTACGTTTGGGCCATAGAAAAGGATTACGGTAATCTTTACGCAGACCGTCAGTTTAAAGGTTGCTAATGAAAGCTCTCAGGGAGCAAAACCCGACCCTCGGGGACAGCAAGCAGGGGGGCCACAGCCTAATTGGGGGGCTTGTGGTGACCCTGATGCTGAGCCTTTTGGTGGCCTGCGCCAGCCCCCCCCAGGTCCTAGAAAAATCGCCAAGTTATGTCGCAGACAGGGCCCCTGTCGAGTCGCCCCTCGAGCGCCTTTTACCGCCGCCGGAGGCTTCAAAATCCGGTGTGCTGCTGCTGGCCGATCCCTTTGACGCGCTGCAGGCGCGGCTTCACCTCGTGGAGGCGGCGAGTAGCAGCCTCGACCTACAGTATTACTTATGGCAAGGAGATATTGTTGGAAGAGCGTTGACGGAAGCTTTTCTGCGCGCTGCGGACCGAGGGGTCAGGGTGAGGTTGCTCTTGGACGATATCTACCACTCGGGGCGTGACGAGATCTATCAAACCCTCGATAGCCACCCCAATATCCAGCTGCGGCTTTTTAATCCCATGGGCAATAGGGGTGCACTAAAAACAGTTAACTATGCCCTGCGTAAGGCCGAATTCAATCACCGAATGCACAACAAGATTTTTCTGGCTGATGGGCTTGCCGCCGTCATGGGAGGCAGAAATATTGGCGATGAATATTTTGGTTTGGACGAGAGTTTTAACTTTCAAGATCTCGACGTGCTGGTCACCGGAGGTGGCGCCGAGGAAGCTGGCGAGGCCTTTGACCAGTTTTGGAACGCTACCCTGTCTGTTCCTATAGATAGCTTGTACCCCGATACCAATCGCCGCGACAGTCTATCTGCTCGCGAAGAACTTGTTGTTGCTACCGACACGCTTCGCACGGTCTTGGCCAACTCAGACGCCTATGCGCCAAATACCCGCGCCTGGATTGAAAGCACTAGGTCATCGCTAACATGGGCAGATACGCGTGTAATCGTTGATAACCCGGATCGGGGACCTGAAAATATCGACACCGCGTTTTCGATTTTTGCAACTGACCCCCGCTTGCGGCCAGATCGGGAGGTCACAATTCAGACCGCTTATCTGATACCCAACGGGCCAACGATGGATACGCTGGGGGGGCTTGCGGCGCGCGGCGTGACTATCAGTATTTTGACCAATTCGGCCGCTTCGAATAATCACGGCACGGTGCATGCTTACTATATGCCCTACCGCACCGCCCTGATTCAAGCGGGAATAAGTCTATATGAACTGCAAGCCACCGGTGATTTGAGTGACTACCTCAGCAGAACGGGAGCAATGGCTCGGGCAGGGCTTCATACCAAGGCCATGGTTATCGACAACGAGGTCAGCGTCATTGGTTCTTACAACATGGATCCCCGCTCACGAGTCTGGAATACCGAAATAGCCCTGCTAGTTTTTAGCGATTCGATTGCCGAAGCCGTTCATGACGAAATGTCGCGGGATTTTGATCCGGCTGCTGCTTGGTGCGTGACGCTGGACGAAAATGATCGGTTAATTTGGAGGGGAAAAAGTGACGGGGAGGTGGTCAGCCTCGAACAAGAGCCCGGCATTGGCTGGTGGCAACGGTTTTTATGGTCGCTGCTGCGCCTGCTGCCCCTGGAAAACGAGATGTGATGCTCGACTAGCGAATCGCGGGGGCTCTGGTTCAGTGCTTGCTCTCTTGCTTTCTAAGAAGAACCTTACTTTTGACTATGGCCGAGCTCAATTCTTCTAGGGTAGGAGGGCGGTTAACTGTGGCGCTGATTCCTGTATTAGTGAGGGGCGCGCTACCCTTGTCTAAGGGGTGCATGGCAATAAGACAACAATCTCCGAACTCGGCGGAAGTCATGGCGACAAATTTATCTATCGCGACGAGACTATTGGAGCTGTCAAAGATGACCAAGTCGATTGCTCGGCCCGATAGCTTCTGAATGCGAGGCGCGTCACGCATTGGTGCCAGCTCTACCGCTTCGCAGCCGCCCTTGATCAAAATAGCCTGTACCATTCTCGCTATTAACGGGTCGTCATCGACAATGGCGGCTCGAAGCCCGGAAAATGTGTGGGAGGGCTCTGGTGGCGATTCGGCGCCGGCATAAACACCAGCTGGTTGAGCCGACAAAATCAGTCGATAGGCAGATTTCGCATCATTCACGCCCGCCGTGTAGTGAAATGTACCCTCCATGCGCTTCATAAGAACGGCTATGAGTGTAAAGGGATATGGATCATTGTTAATTGCGTCAAGTTCCCGGGTGATAGGGGGTTGGCAGAACCCCCCTTCAAAATACGGGCTAACCAGCTCTTCCGGAGCGTGCCCATCAAATTCTAGAGAAAACTCGATCCTGTGCCGGTCATCAGACGTTTGCTCAGCGGCGATCGAGAGGGTCATCCTGGATGATCCCGCATAGAGGATTTTGTGTTGAATCAGCGACATTAGAGCGCTCCGAATATGCCGGATATCTAGCAGATATTCATCGGCCAGAAGCTGATCTCGGTTTATTTCAAAAGCAATTCCCATGCTGGCAAGCATGCCTTGGACTCGTCGCCTGATATTGCCGACAAATGTCCTGATGCTGGTGGCTTGGTAAAAAACAATCAGGTCTTCCTTGTTAACGTCAAAGTTACCCCGGAGATCATGTAAAACGTCGCCAATGGCTTCACTCGCATCTCTCGCTTGTTCTATTAACGCATCACTACTTACTCGGGCCTGACTGGGTAGCTGCTCGAGCGCGGCGAGAGGCAGCGCGAGTTCCTCTAAAGTTTTCTCTATCAGTTCATTGCGGGTATTGACCCTTGTGGCAAGGCGTCTTTGAGCTAACTGCAACTGCTGGCTATCTCGCTCGCGGGTTTGGAGCGCGGCCGCAACAAATCCCATGAGCATCAGTGGAAACGGATAGAGTCCAATCGCAACCGCAATGAATGCTATTGGCTCGATTGCGCCAACCGCGAATACAGTAATCGTCCAGCCGACGCAGTAAATAAGGTGGGCCGCAAAAGCAAATAGCGTCCCCCGCAGCATGAGAATGAGCATTGTGGCGGGGAAGGCGGTGATAAATGAAATCGCAGGCCATGTTGGATTTCGAGCTTGAATGGCGAGAGCTGAGCCCAGCATCATGATGGCAATGGTCGAGATTTGCAGCTGAGGACTAATACGATAAGTGCCTCGGCCAAACCAGTGTGCCATTGTGATCAGCACAGCAATAAGCGTGTTTGCCGAGACAAAAAGACCTTCTGGCGTCGGCTCAACAATTATGTTTCGGTAGCCGATTAGTAGTGCGACAACAATAAAATAGACCCTAAAGCCCAGCATGAGAGGCTCATGGGCAAGCCGTATGTCCTCTTCGGACACGCCTTTAAACGCCTTTAGTAGCTGCCAACCCGAGGTACGTCCAGGGCGACTGGCAGAATCAAACGTCGAGTCAGTCTCTTGGTCGTTCATCATGGTTCCCCGATGTGCCTAGGTGGCATAGCAGCGACGATACTGGGTCTGCCGAGGCTCCGCACGCGTTATTTTACAGGCTACCGAGGTAACCGTAAGGCCTGGTGGTGGCGGAGTAAAGTGGCTTGTTGCATATGGCTTCTCGCATGCCCACGAGAGCTTGAAGAGCTATGGGCTGGTGCGTTAGCCAGCCAGTTCTTCATGGGCCTGAGAAAAGGCGGCTACCGCGCGATCGAGGTCGTCACGCGTATGCCCAGCAGAAATCTGCACGCGAATGCGGGCCTTACCTTTTGGTACAACGGGATAAAAAAACCCGACTGCGTAGATACCGAGCTCGAGCAGTCGCTCCGACATGCGCTGTGCAACCCCGGCATCGCCGAGCATCACGGGCACAATAGGGTGGTCGCCCTGGGGAATTGAAAATCCCTGTGCCAGCATTTTTGTACGAAAGTAGGTGGTGTTCTCGTGGAGTTTATCCCGGAGCGAGGTTGAGGCCTCGAGCATATCAAGCACTTGGAGCGACGCCGCGCAGATCGCGGGGGCGAGGGTGTTTGAAAATAGATACGGACGCGATCGCTGACGCAGGATATCGATGATTTCTTGGCGGCCAGCGGTAAAGCCGCCGGATCCTCCGCCAAGCGCTTTCCCAAAGGTACCCGTAATAATATCGACCCGTTTCATAACGTCGCAGTGCTCATGCACGCCCCGCCCTCGAGCACCCATAAAACCGGTAGCGTGGCAATCATCGTGGTGGACCATCGCGCCGTACTGATCGGCCAGGTCACATATCTTATCGAGCTGGGCAATGGTGCCATCCATAGAAAAGACCCCATCGGTGGTGATGAGTAGGCGTCTTGCCCCGGCACTTTTTGCAGTCTCAAGTTGCGCCGCCAAATCGGCCATATTGTTATTTTGGTAACGATAGCGCGCCGCTTTACACAGCCGAATACCGTCAATGATGGACGCATGGTTCAGCTCATCAGAGATGACGGCATCTTCGGGGCCCAGTATTGTTTCAAATAACCCAGCGTTAGCATCGAAGCACGCGGCATAAAGAATGGTGTCCTCGGTTTCCAAAAACTGACTGACGCGATGCTCTAGGGTTTTATGAATACCCTGGGTTCCACAGATAAAGCGTACGGAAGCTGCTCCGAAACCCCACTGGTCTAGGCTGTCGCTCGCTGCTTTTATTACCTCGGGGTGATTGGCCAAGCCAAGATAATTGTTTGCACACATGTTGACGACGTGGGTGCCATCCGCAAGACGGATCGCATTTTTTTGGTCCGAATCAATCACCCGCTCGGTCTTCCAGAGGCCCGCGGCCTTGATCTCCTCAATGTCCGCAACAAAAGACGCTTTGGCAGTTAGGTAGCTCATGTCAATCTTTCCAGTTCAGGATCACTTTGCCAGATTGGCCCGATCGCATGATGTCGAAGCCTTCTTGAAAATCCGTGTAATGAAAGCGATGGGTAATGATGCGTTCAATAGGCAGCCCGCTCTGCACCATCATGACCATCTTGTACCAGGTTTCATACATCTCCCGGCCGTAGATACCCTTGATATTAAGGCCCTTAAAGACTACGTCGGTCCATGCGATACCGGTGTCATCTGGCATCAAACCCAGCATAGCGATACTGCCGCCGTTGATCATTTTGCTTAACACATCTCGAAAAGCAACCGGGGAGCCAGACATTTCAAGGCAGACATCAAAGCCTTCGAGAATGCCAAGGCTCTCCATAAATTCTTTGGTGATTTGCTGCTTCGCCACGTTGATGGGCTGAACTCGCGGGACGATGCGCTTAGCTAAATCGAGCCGGTATTCATTGACATCCGTCAGTATCACATTGCGAGCGCCACAGTGTCCCGCGACCATGGCCGCCATGATGCCAATGGGCCCGGCACCGGTAATGATGACGTCTTCGCCTACCATGTTGAAGGACAGGGCGGTATGAACTGCATTGCCGTAAGGATCAAAAATGCTGAGCAGATCTGTGGGGATATAAACGTTAGGTCTGAAAACGTTGGTGGCCGGTATTGCAATATATTCGGCGAAAGCCCCGTCTCTATTGACCCCGACCCCCAGCGTATTGGGGCAAAGGTGAAGGCGCCCGGCGAGGCAGTTTCGGCAGCGGCCGCAGACCACGTGGCCTTCACCGGAAACGATATCACCGATCTGAAGTCCCGTTACATTTCCGCCTATTTCTACAATCTCTCCTGCAAACTCATGTCCGCTTGTCATGGGCACTGGGATGGTTTTTTGAGCCCATTTATCCCAGTTGTAGATATGGACGTCGGTGCCACAGATTGCGGTTTTGTGAACCTTGATAATCACATCATTGCCGCCGACCTCGGGCTCTGGCACATCTTCCAGCCACAGTCCTTCCTCGGCGTATTTTTTAACCAGCGCTTTCATGCTAGCAACCACCTCATTTGGTGAAAATAGTGAATTCGACCTCTATTCCAGTCTCGCAGTGTGCGGAGTAAAGACACCCTGTAGGCGATCAAGGCAATAGCGGTTTGTAGGTCTTTTACGAGTATTTCGGCGGATTAGCCCACTCAAAAACTGACGGAGGCAGAGCTAGAGAGCGTGGGCTCTCGCCGGCTCGTTACCCAAACTCGGGGGGGGATGTATTATCTCTCGCGCCTGATTTGTCAGGCTTGTCGCCTGGGTTGTCGCTTGGCGCTGATAAAGGCGCCCAACAAAATGAGAGCAGCACCCATGAGAGTCGTTATCCTGGGAATTTCGCCAAAAGATAACCAGCCTAATCCGGCGGCAAAGACGATTTGCAAATAGCTGAGACTGGTTGTTCTGCTCGCGGAATCAAACTGCATGGCGCGAGTCAGCGAGAGCTGGCCGAGCTGTGTGAACACCCCAACTCCCAGCAAGATCAGCCACCCCTGAGGGGTTGGCCAGATAAAGTCATTTCCGCCCAGCAACAGTGTCCCGGGAATACAGACCATGGGAAAGTACAGCACGATGACTGAGGGGTGCTCTGTCGCCACCAGTTTTCTAACCAAGGTGTAGGCGATGCCACTACCCAGTGCGCCGCCAAGTCCGGCGAAGATCGCGGCGATTGGTAAATCGCCGGTGGAGGCACGCCCTGGCCCGGCGTAAAAGTAAGGTGAGACCATGAGGCCTAGCCCAAGCAGGCTCAACACAATACAAACTAGGGTCGCGCTCGTAGGTCGCTCTGCCAAGAACCAGAATGCGAGCAAAGCGGTGAAAACCGGGTGGAGATATTGAAGAACCGTGGCCTGCGCATAGGGGAGGTGTAGGATCGCGTAAAAGACCCCGGTTAGTGCTAAGAATCCCGAGAGGCCTCTGCCCAAAAGAAGGCCTCGCCGATTGCCCAAGGGATGAACCCGTGACCGCGCGATGTCGACAAGTGACAGCACGACGGATACTAGTGCGCGAACAAAAATGATTTGAAGCAGCGGGATGTGCCAGGTGCCGGCCAGTTTTACCAGACTTCCCATGACCGCGAACGCGGCCGCACTGAGAAGCATGTAGCGGGTGCTAGTCATGAGCATTTGCGCGCTGTCAAATAATGATGGAAAAGATGGTGCCCAGGGACGGAATCGAACCGCCGACACGGGGATTTTCAATCCCCTGCTCTACCGACTGAGCTACCTGGGCGTGGTCTTTTTTCAGCGAGGTGTTTTGCACACCCTCGGAGGCCGCGTATTAAACCTGTGCCACTGCCAGAGGTCAAGTTTACAACCAGCGAATTATACGGTGGCGGGAGTCACCTCCAGATCGTTGGCAAAGGTCAGCTCGTCCTCACGGTGATCCGAGGCCAGTACGGCATAGATGGCTGGCAATAACACCAAAGTGAAGAAGGTGCCGATGAGCATGCCCACGACGAGAATGACGCCTATGCTATTGCGCGCTTCGGCGCCCGCCCCAGTGACCAGTACCAGCGGGAAGTGCCCTAGCACCGTGGCGCCGGTAGTCATGAGAACAGGCCTCAGACGGCTCATCGACGCCTCTCGGATGGCGGCAATCTTGTCGAGGCCCTCGCGCTGCGCTTGATTGGCAAACTCTACGATTAAGATGGCATTTTTTGCTACGAGTCCCGCCAGCGTGATCAGACCAACCTGTGAGTAAATGTTGATCGTAGTTAGATCGACAAAGGTGATAACCAGCGCAGCAAAGAGCGCGAGGGGGATTGACCCCAATAAAATGATCAGAGGGTCTCTGAAGCTGTTGAACTGAATGGCGAGGACAAAAAAGACCAACACCATGGCAATGCCGAGCACGCCGATCATGGTATTGCCCTCGCTGCGGATTTCCCTCGATTCGCCGGTGTAATCCAACACGTATCCAGCGGGCAGGATGTCACTCGCCGCTGCCTCGATGAACGACAGCCCCTGTTCTTTTGTTGTACCCGGGATCACCCCACCAAAAACCTTAAACGCATTCTTTTGTTGGAAGCGCGTGAGCGCTCGGGGTGCCGTCACTCGCTCTATGCTGGCGACAGCACCAAGGGGGATCAAGTCGCCATCCGGCGTGGCAATAGGCAGGTCTAGAATGGCGTCGGGTGATGTGGTCTCGACGGGCATGACCCGTGGAATAACGCGATACGCGCGGCCGCGATCATCGTAGCGCGTGACGTAACCCTCGGAGTTCAGCAAACCGACCTGATTAGCGACGTCACTGACTGACATACCCAGGTCGGCGAGCTGCTGCTTGTCGAGATTAATTTTGACCTGAGTCAAATCGACCCGGAGGTCTGTGTCGGCAAACAGAAATAACCCGGACTCCTCAGCCGCCTGAACGAGTTGTTGCGCGTAGGGCAGCATGGATATCGCATCGTCAGAGCTGGTAATCACGACTTCAACATCGAACTGGCCCGCAGAGGGCAGATCGGATGCCGCAACCGGAAACACATTCAGCAGGGCGATCTCTTTGAGCGCTACATAAATATCAAAGAGCATGTCCTGCACCGAACGACTGCGCTCACTGGGGTCGACAAATCCCTGTCCGCCATAGGAGGCCGAGGGCATCATCACATGCCAGATCTCGGTGGCACCTTCAAAGGTTGCCAAGGTATTTACCACCTGCCTCATGCCGTTGTAGGTCTCCTCGATGGCGGCCTCCGGAGAGGCGTCAGCAATGACGGTAATGTCAGATTGATCCTCTATCGGCGCGAGCTCTTTCAGGGAGAAAAGATAAAGCGGTACGGTCAGGAGGCTGAAAAATAGCCCCGCGGCTATCAGCTGCCACCGATACCTAATGGCGCCTTCCACAACGTTGGCGTAGAGCGCCGAGGTGCGATCGAAGCGCTGGTTGACCCAGCGTGTGGCTCTGGTTTCGTGCCCTTTGTCGGGGCACACCCACGCACTCATGATAGGTGAGAGTGTGATGGCCACCATGCCTGAAATCAGCACGGCAATAGCGAGGGTGAAGGCAAATTCTTTGAACAAAAAGCCAGCCAGACCGCTGAGCAGACCGATAGGCGCATAGACCACGGCGAGCGTTACCGTCATGGCAATAATGGGTGATAACAGCCGGCGCGAGGATGTCAGTGCTGCTTCACGTCGACTCATTCCGTTGCGCAGGTTTTTGGCGACATTTTCGACCACAACAATCGCGTCATCGACCACGAGCCCGACCGATAGTACAACAGCCAACACTGTCAAAAGGTTGAGAGAAAAGCCCATTACTGACATGGCGGCGATAGCACCTAAAATCGAGATAGGTATCGTCAGCAGAGGGACAAGAGCGGTTCGCATTGAGCCCATGAGCGCCACAACGACAAACCCAACCAGCAAGATGGTTTCACCCAGCGTGATTGCAATTTCTTTTAGGGCGTCGCGCATGTACAGAGTGACGTCGTAGCCTATAAAAAACTCATAAGCGTCATCAAGGGTTTCATTAATGGCGTCGACCTCTTCATACAAAGCGTTAGCGACAGCAATTTCGTTGGCTCCGGGTGCGGGGTAGATGCCGATGAAGACGACATCCACCAAGCTGTAGCGAGTAAGCTGGTTGACCTCTTCCGAGCCTGCCTCTACTTGGGCAACATCGCCCAGCCTGATATCTACATCGCTATTCGACTTGATGATCATACTGGCGAAATCTTCGGGGGTCCGAGATTCTGTATTGGCTACTAGATCTATCTGTTGAGAGGTATTTTTAGCGCGCCCAAAAGTGCTGATGACGTTGTTCTGACGCAGGGCCTGCTGAATGTCATTGGCGCTGACCCCGAGGGCCGCCATTCGGGTGGTATCGAGCCAAATCCGCATGGCGGGTCGGATCCCCGAATTCATAGCATCCTGGACGTTAGGAAGCGAGGTCAGTCTGGGCAAAATGTCTCGTTGCATGAGGTCGGTAACGCTTGACCGACTTTCACCCTCGGGAATGCTGAGCGCCAAATAAAAGCTGGCGTAGGGGCTATCCGCACGAACAACGTCGATAGCCGGATCTTCCGCACCATCTGGCAACTCAAAGCGAATTTGACTGAGTCGCGTATTGAGCTCTGCCAATGCATCGGTGCTGTTCTCGTTAAGTTTCAACCAAACTTTTATGAGGCTACTGCCGCTGGTTGTTGTTGACTCGACGTAATCGACCCCCGGCACCGCAGAGGCCACTCGTTCAATCGGTTCCGCGACAAAACCCCTTACGGTCTCGGCACTGGCGCCCGGGTACACTGTAGTGATTTCTAGTGAGGAGCTTTCGATAACGGGAAACATTATGACCGGCAGGTTGATAGCCGCGCGAAGGCCCACAAGTAGCAGTGCCAGAGACAGAACCACGGAGACGATTGGGCGCCTGACGAAAACATCATTCCAGCGAGGTCGATGCGTTAATACAGAAGTCATCCCCGAGAGGCCTCTTGGACTCTTTTGGCCAGCGCACCATCGCTGAGCTTGAAGGCTCCGTCGGTTGCGATGATCTCACCCGGAGAGAACTTACCCGTGGCGATGATGGTTCCCGCCTTGTCGTCAAGAACCACGATGTTGCGCCGTTCGGCGCGGAAGGGAGCGTAGGCGTCCTCCTCGGCACTTATCAACACGAAGACATGTGATCCGTCGACGTCCCATCTCACCGCGTGACCGGGTATCGCAAAGGCAGCTTGTGGACGGCTCGTTTGCACTTCAATAAGCACCAGCTCACCATGTCGCAACGTTGGCGCGTTTAGCTCAGCGCGAACTTCATAGGCGCGTAGCCCGGGACTTAGGGCGTCAGCCACGGCGATGACGGTAGCTTCACCCAGCGGCTCTTTGTCGATCGAAAATAATTTGACTGTAGTGCCAAGACTGACACGAGCGACGCCTTGTGGCACCTTAAAATCAACCCAGCGGGTGCTGCTGACCCCTGTGAGCGTGGTGAGCACTTCGCCCGCTTCCATCAGGTCGCCAACGGTCGCGGTATAAATACCTAATCGACCATCGAAGGGCGCGTAAACAGTGAGCCGTGTCAGCTGTGCTTCGACCGCGGCGATTTGTGCCCTTAGGCTTTGGTTTCGAGCGAGTAGGGTGTCGAGTTGATCCTGAGAGGCCAGGGAGCGGCCCATAAGAGATTCCACACGTTCAAGCTGGGTCGCAACGAGATTCAGGTCGGCTTCCAGTGCGGCGCGCTGCGCTTTAATGTCTTCATCAAAAAGCTGCATGATAATGTCGTTTTTCTTCGCGACGCTGCCAGCGGTGATGGGTAGTGCGACTATCTTGCCGGTGGCCTCGGCACTTACCTCAATGAAGCTTGGTGCTCTTATCGTTCCTGTTAAACGACGGACGGGTGTCCATTGGGTTTGATCGACTTCGGTGGCGGTCACTACCGAATAGGGCGGCGGAAATTCTGCCGCCATGGCCATCGCAGCCGAAATCTGGAAGTACTTGATACCCCCAAGTACCCCGGTGACAAGGGCACAACACGAAAAGGTGACAATCCAGGATAAGGAGCGCATATGGGCTTAACTAGCTCTTGATGGTTAGGGTTCAATCAATCAATGAGTGACTGGATAAAGGGTTGTTGCTCGAAGGCGTTCTGCTCGGGGCGTCTAGTTTCGCACATATCCAGTGTTCTTGGGATGGGTTCACCTGTTTGGGGCTTGGCCAACCGCGGTTCTCCGAGGCGGTCGATCACTCGCTGGGTGGCACATAGCCTTCGGCGCGTTCATAGTCTTGCCCTGTAAAAAACTTATCCATTTCGCCCTGCAGGTATTTGCGCGACTCCGGGTCCATCAAACTGAGATGCTTCTCGTTTATGAGCATGGTCTGTTCTGCCTGCCATTCTAACCACGCTTTTTTTGAGACGTTTTCAAACAGCTGCTGACCCTTTGGGCCGGGCAGCGGTGGGCGATCCAGACCTTCCAGTTGTTCCTGGTATTTCTGACAGAAAACCGTTCTCGCCATGACTACTCTCCTTACGGCAACTTGCACGAAATTTAGAATCCGAGGTATCGCTACCCCTCTGTTTGACTGAGCAACTCTAGTAACCGAGCGATAGGAGCGGGTAAACCAAGCCCCTCGGGAACCCGCGGATCGACCCAGCGGCATGAGTCTACCTCAGCGACTCGCGGGGTGGGATCGTTGACCTTAAGCAGTACCGGCGTGATAACCAAATGAAAATGACTAAAAGTGTGCGCGATGACAGGTAGCTCGATGGTATCGCCGGGTTCAGATCCTTCCTGATCGCGCCACCATTGTGTCGCATCGACCTCGGTGGGTAGCTCCGAAAAGCTCCATAACCCTCCCCATATGCCACGCTCAGGGCGTCTTTCCATTCGCACCGATCCGTCAACGCGCTGAGGGATTACGATTTGGGTCTCACGAGTGGGCAGCTTTTTCTTCGGCTTTTTTTCTGGAAACAGGTGTTGGGTGTGCGACCCAAAGGCGAGGCAGGTTGTCGCTAGCGGGCATATGTCACATTGCGGGGATGTTCGGGTACAGACAGTCGCACCTAAATCCATAATGCCCTGCGTGTAATCTGCGACGCGACCCGTTGGCGTCACCGCGTCAGTCAGTGCCCACAGCTGTTTGAGGGTTTCCGATCGGTCAGGCCACCCCGTCACGGCGTAATGTCGGCATAGCACCCGCTTTACATTGCCATCCAGAATGGGGGCTCTTTTTTTCATGGCGAGACTCAGAATGGCACCGGCGGTGGACTTGCCAATCCCAGGAAGAGTCGTGAGACCCTCGACGGTATTGGGAAATTGACCTGCGTGCTCAGCCACGATGAGTCTTGCGGCTTTCAGCAGATTTCGCGCGCGGGCGTAATAGCCCAAACCCGTCCACAAGTGCATTATCTGATCATCCGGCGCAGCTGCGAGTTCGAAGATCGTTGGGTAGCGTTCGGTGAAGCGCTTGAAATACGGAATAACGGTGGCGACCTGCGTTTGTTGCAGCATGACTTCTGACAGCCAAACGCGGTAGGCCGTGGGATTTTTCTGCCAGGGTAAGTTTTTGCGTCCTTCGCGATCAAACCATAGGAGGAGGCGCTGGCTAAAGTCGGAGCCGCTGATCGAGTGAGCGCTGTCTTGATGATTAGTTGGCATGAACCTGCGCGGGATCTTCGATACAATAGTGAAGTGTAACGCGCCGGGCCCTTTGACTGCGAAACCCGGACTTCCTTCCTATTCAGGAGACAGCGATGACCGCAACCACTGAGGCGCGCCGAGCGAGCGTCAGTCGAGAGACCTTGGAGACCAAGATCAGTGTCGATCTGTGTCTCGATGGGTCCGGGCAATCCGAATTTTCAACCGGCGTGCCGTTCTTAGAGCACATGCTGGACCAAATCGCCCGTCACGGGATGATGGATTTGAAAATAATTGCCGAGGGTGACCTCCACATTGATGGCCATCACACGGTTGAAGATATCGGCATTACTTTGGGCCAGGCATTCGCGGAGGCGGCCGGGGATAAGAAGGGTTTGGTACGCTACGGCCATGCTTACGTCCCGTTGGATGAGGCCCTGTCCCGGGTGGTAGTCGATTTTTCAGGGCGGCCGGGGCTGGAGTGGTATGTCGCGTTTAGTCGGGCGGTGATCGGCAGCTTCGATGTGGATTTGTTTGTTGAGTTCTTTCAGGGATTCGTGAATCACGCGCAGGTGACCCTGCACGTGGATAATCTCCGCGGACACAATGCTCACCATCAGGCAGAAACCATTTTCAAGGCCTTTGGTCGAGCGCTTCGTATGGCGCTGACCCGTGATCCCGCCATGGCGGGTGTCACCCCGTCGACAAAAGGGGTGCTTTGACTCGGTGACTAATCACGTCGCCGTAATTGATTACGGCATGGGTAATTTGCACTCAGTCGCCAGCGCGCTTGAGCATGTCGGCGCTGACCGAGTCGACGTCACGCATGACCCGGCGGTGATCGGCGCTGCGGATCGTGTGGTCTTTCCAGGTGTGGGCGCAATTCGGGACTGTATGGCTGAAATAAAGCGGCTGCGCTGTGACCAGCTGCTGAAATCGGCGCTGGCGGATGGCCACAAACCAGTGTTAGCGATTTGTGTCGGTATGCAGGCGCTGCTAAGTCGGTCGGAGGAGAATGATGGCGTGGAGACCCTCGGCATCATTCCTGGGGATGTCCGTTTTTTTGGGCAAGACCTTAAGGACCCGGAGGGTAATCGCTTGAAGGTTCCCCATATGGGTTGGAATGAGGTTTCTCAGAAGGTCAAGCACCCACTGTGGGCTGACATCGAAGACCGCGCGCGCTTCTATTTTGTCCATAGCTATTGGGCCAGCCCGGTATCCGAAGAGGTGGTTGCGGGCACCTTTGACTACGGCCTCGAGGGGTGTGCCGCCCTGGCAAAAGACAACTTATTTGGCGTTCAGTTTCACCCGGAAAAAAGTCACCGGGCAGGGCTTCAGTTACTACACAACTTTTTAATGTGGAACGGAACATGCTAGTTATCCCAGCGATTGACCTGAAAGACGGTCAATGCGTTCGATTGCGCCGCGGTCTCATGGAAGACAGTACAGTATTTTCTGATGATCCAGCCGGTACCGCTGTGGGCTGGGCGGAGCAGGGCGCTCGGCGTTTACATTTGGTGGATTTGAATGGCGCTTTCGAGGGTGAGCCGGTAAATGGCGCCGCCATCGAGGCCATCGTTGATGCCGTGCCCGATCTACCCGTGCAAATTGGCGGCGGGATCAGGGACATGGCAACAATTGAGCGCTATTTGAAGCGGGGTGTTCAATGGGTGATTATTGGGACCGCCGCGGTCAAGGATCCTGATTTTGTCCACGCGGCCTGTCGCGCCTACCCGGGCCATATTGTCGTCGGTATCGACGCCAAAAGCGGGCGCGTTGCTACCGATGGTTGGGCGGAAGTCTCTGAGATGCAGGCCACTGTTCTCGCCAAAGAATTTGAGGCGGCGGGCGTGAGTGCGATTGTGTACACCGACATTGATCGGGATGGGATGATGCAGGGAGTCAATGTTGAGGCGACGCGAGAAATGGCCAGAGCCTCCAGCATTCCTATCATCGCCTCCGGAGGCATTACCAACGCAGACGACATCAAAGCCCTAGCAGCGCACGCTTCTGAGGGGATTATTGGCGCCATTACGGGGCGTGCTATTTATGAGGGTACCCTCGATCTCGCATCAGCACAGCGTTTGGCTGATGACCAGCTGGTCGGTCGCTGATGCCTCTCGCCAAGCGGATTATCCCCTGCCTCGATGTTGATCGTGGCCGGGTCGTGAAGGGCGTCAATTTTGTTGGTATTCGCGATGCCGGTGATCCCGTTGAGATCGCCAGGCGTTACAACGAAGAAGGAGCGGATGAGCTGACGTTTCTGGACATCACCGCCAGCCACGAAGATCGCGACACGACGGCTCACACGGTGGAGAAAATTGCTCGCGAGGTGTTCATCCCGCTCACAGTGGGGGGCGGTGTTCGTGAAGTCAGTGATATAAGAACCTTGCTTAACGCTGGTGCTGACAAAGTCAGCATTAATACAACGGCCATTCATAACCCCGATTTGGTGCGTCAGGCCGCCGAGCGATTTGGCTCTCAGTGCATCGTTGTCGCTATGGATGTGAAGCGGGTTGAATCGGCTGAGACGATGCCGCGCTATGAGTTGTTTACCCATGGAGGCAGGAAGCCCACCGGCATAGAGGCCGTTGCTTGGGCGCAAAAAATGGCGGCCCTCGGTGCTGGAGAAATTCTGCTGACCAGCATGGATAGGGATGGCACCCGCGATGGCTTCGAGTTGGTGGTCACGCGCGCTATCGCCGATGCGGTCGATATTCCCTTGATTGCTTCGGGGGGCGTCGGGAGTCTTGCCCACCTGGCAGCGGGTATCTTAGAGGGTGGGGCTGATGCGGTGCTTGCAGCCAGTATTTTTCACTTCGGTGAATTCACCATCCCGGAGGCAAAAGGCTATCTTGCTGATCAGGGTATCGAAGTCCGTATTTGAGTGGCTTGGCATCGCGCTAGTTGCGATGCGGGAACGAGCGTCACCGCAATAGGAATTTCGGGTAATAGCCTATCGAGTGCAGCAAGGGTTTCGGGGTAGGGATGGCCAATAGCCAGCGCGTGTCCCTCTTGACGCGCAAGGTTGACCGCGGACTGTAACTGCTCGGCGATTCGGGTCTCGCTTCGCTCGTTGTCAAGAAACACGTTGCGCCCAGTGGCCGGGACTCCGAGTTCCCCCGCAACAGCCAACGCCACACTTTTTTCCGTTGTTCGCGAGTCGATGAAAAACATCTCGCGCTGTTTGAGTCGGGTCATAAGCGACGCCATCGCATCCCGGTCCGCTGTCAGTGCGCTGCCCTGATGATTATTGAGTCCTTGCGCTTGGGGTAGTGCACTAAACGCTCGGAATAATACTTGGTCAAACTCTCGGGCACTCATACCGATTAGCAGTGCGTAGGGATCGGTTGAGGCGGTTTGTGATGCCGCCATCGGCATGTGAATAATGGTTTCCTTGCCGCGCTCCCTTGCCGCCTGCGCTAGTGTCGTTGCATGGGGTGTACCGGGAATGATGGCAAGTGTCACCGGTGATGGCAGTTTACTAGCGGCCAAGCCCCACTCGAGCTGGTACCCCAGGTCGTCAATGATAATGCTTAGCCATGGGCCGTTGGCGGCAGGGCAGGTGCTATACGCCTGAACACTCCATAACAGCAGACCACCAACAAGTGCTCTGCAGGTGGCATTCACTCGCTGGCGGTCTCGGCCAAGTCCTTTGCAGCATCCGATTCATCGCCGGCTTCTGGCGAAATACCGGCCAAAAGGGTGACACCGCGCAACAGTGTAAAGGCCTCATAGAGCTGATTATCATTACTTCGCAGAGTCGCCAGGTCCTCGCTTTCCGCGCCTTCATCTTGCGGATTGGCGTCCCCCGCACTGGCGAGGCTTCCTTGGAGGTCAGCTTCCGTAACCCGCTGCCCTTCAACGCTGGTTATCTTGGCGCGTTCTACCACGATGTCGGGGACAATTCCCTCCGCCTGAATAGATCGGCCTTTGGGCGTGAAGTAGCGCGCGGTGGTCAGTTTGACGGCCCTGCTTTCCGATATCGGTAGCACCGTTTGTACGGACCCTTTGCCAAAACTTCGTGTGCCCATAACGATGCCGCGGCGTCTGTCCTGCAGTGCTCCTGCCACAATCTCCGAGGCGCTAGCCGAGCCCCCATTTATCAGGATAACGATCGGCGCCCCATTTAATATGTCACCCTCGCTTGCTTCGTAATGGTCACCGGCGCTGGGGTGGCGACCCTCGGTATAGACCACTTTTCCGCCATCGAGGAACAAGTCAGAAACAGCAACGCTGGCATCGAGGATACCTCCCGGATTGTTACGCAGGTCGATTACCAGCCCTTTCAAAGGGTCCGTTGCTGCCATCTTCTCGATAGCGGCCTGTGCTTCACTGCCGGTAGTTCGGCCGAATTGCGCGATCCGTAAGTAGCCGTAGCGGGGCGCCAGCAGACGACCGCGTACGCTCGCAATTTTTATCTTGTCGCGAACGATGGTGACTTCGAAGGGTTGAGTCTCTCCCGGTCGGCCTATCTCTAGCACGATAGAGGAACCCACGGGCCCCCGCATGAGCTCAACGGCCTCATCCGTGGAGAGCCCTTTGATCGAGGTATCGTCGAGCTTTAAAATAACGTCCCCCGACATCAGCCCCGCTTCGGCGGCCGGGGATCCATCGATGGGCGCGATAATTTCGATGTAGCTTCCTCGACGGCCGATCTCTATTCCCAGGCCAGAAAACTCGCCATCGGTTTGGGTTTGTAAATCAGAGTAGTCTTCTCGGGTCATGTAAACCGAGTGCGGATCAAGTCCTTCGAGCATCCCCTTTACTGCGTATTCAAACAGCGTGCTGTCGTCCACGGCCTCCACGTAGCCTTCGCGGATCTGATAAAACACGTCTGCAAAGGTTTGCAGCTCATCAAGCGGCAACCTCTCCGAAGCTTCGGCGGCGTTGTCTTTGGCTGGCTCGGAGTCGGTGACCTGCTGATCAGGTTGCGTCAGCGCCTGGCCGGACATGGCGAGCCCAACCAGCAGCAGGACTAGATGAGGAAATGGCATAAAAACAGCTCTCGAATGTACTTCCAAGGGTTGCACTTTCAGTAATATTCTAGCGGCTATGGTAACTGATTGTGGTGCTTCTGGAATGACGCGTTTATCGGGATAACCAGAGCCCCGGGTCTACTGGGCTACCCGCTTCACGAATCTCGAAATAAAGCGCGGGTTTATCAAGCCCTCCAGTGTTGCCAATGCGCGCAATGACATCCCCGGGGTTAACCTGATCACCGACTGAGCGCAGAAGGCTTCGGTTGTGGCCATAAAGACTCAAATACCCCTCGCCATGATCAATAATGAGAAGCAGCCCCTGGCCTCGCAGCCAATCGGCATAGACCACCTGACCGTGATAGATGGCCTTGACCTCGGCCCCCGCCTGGTTCGGAATCATCCAGCCGCGCCAGCGCATGTCGGAGGCGTTGCGGCTTGCCCCATACCTATTCAGGGGTTTCCCTGTGGTTGGGAATATAAGTAACTCATCGGCGGCGCTGAAAGGTATCACCGGCGCAGTTAGCGTCCTCTCAGCGACTGCTTCACGGATCTCCCCGAGCAGCTCGGTCAGCGCTGCGGCGTCGACTTCCAGCGCCTGAACTTGGCTGTCATCGTTGTTGAGACTGCGCACAATGGCTGCAAGCGCTAGCGCTCTTTCGGCTTGTAGATCCGACTGCTCTGCGCGCTGCTTCTTGAGAGCCGTTTGCTGGGCGGCCAGTCGTGCTTGCGAGGCGCTGAGCGCCTGGCGATTGTCGTCTGCCTCCTTGATGAGACTGGCGTAGCGCTCAAGAGAGGCCTCCCTCGATTTTAACAGCCGCTCAAAAAAGACTAGGTTAAGCGCAATCTCGTCGGGGCTTTGGTCGCCAAAAAGAATTCGAAGACCCCCCCCCTGATTGACCAGCCACAGGGTGCGGATCTCTTCAGAAAGGTGTTCCTGTTCGAGGTTGAGAGCCCCGTTCAGCTCTTCTCGTTTTGCATCGAGAGCGAGGAGCAGCGTCAGCTCGCGCTGGATGGCTTGTTCAATCTCCGTCAATGATTGATCAAGGGAACCTATTTCGATCTCGGCCTCCCGCAGGCGGGTTTGCAGCACATCCCTCTCGGTGCGTTTGCGCGCCATCCCCTCCTGAATTTGGGCTATTTTCTGGCGCAGGGCATCTATTTCCTGCTGGGCTTGCTGTTTGCGATCGCTCTCTGAAAGGCCTGCGCCCGAGGTAAGGGCCATACTCAAGCCGATCAGCACGGCTACCACGGAACGTGGTGAATACCATGCAATTCCATACGATAGTCTACGCTTCATGAGCCGCTTGTCGTTGCTAGCTACTCGAGAGAGGTGATCAGGTTAGTGCCTGACATGGAAGCAGGCTGCTCGATACCCATCATCGCCAAAAGGGTGGGCGCCACGTCGGATAACACCCCGCCGGTATCTCGCAGGGAGACGTTTCGATGTCCCACGTAAACGAGCGGCACGGGGTTGGTCGTATGCTGCGTATGCACCTGTCCACTGTCATAGTCGTTCATCTGTTCACAATTACCGTGATCTGCCGTGATTAATACTTCGCCGCCATGGGTCTCGATAGCAGTAACGAGGCGACCAATGCAGTGATCAAGGGCTTCAACTGCCGCCACCGCCGCTGAATAATCCCCGGTGTGGCCCACCATATCTCCATTGGCATAGTTGACGACAATCAGATCGTGGGAGTTCTTCGTGATTGCCTCGACGATTTGGTCTGTTATCTCATAGGCGCTCATTTCAGGTTTGAGCTCGTAGGTAGCCACATCAGGGGAGGGGACCATGAGCCGAGTCTCTCCATCAAAGCAGGCCTCGCGGCCGCCGCTGAAGAAAAAGGTGACGTGTGCATATTTTTCCGTTTCCGCGATGCGTAGCTGGGTTAAGCCCTGTCTCGCGATGACCTCCCCTAGGCTGTCTTCAATCAAGGCCGGTGGAAAGGCGACGGCTAGGTCGAAATCCCCGCTGTACTGGGTGGTGCAGACAAACTCCAGATTTGGATATCTGCCCCGCTCGAAGTGCTGGAATGTTGGCGCGGTGAGAGCTTCTGTGAGTTGACGGGCTCGGTCCGCTCTGAAGTTCATAAACAGCAGGGCGTCACCGTCTTTAAGTGGCGCGGGGCTGCCAATCGTTGTCGGTGCAACGAACTCATCGTTTTCATCTCGCTCATAGGCCATGCGCAGCGCGTCGAGAGCCGATGGCGCCGTGTGCTCGGACTCGCCAAAACACAAGAGCCGGAAGGCCTTTTCAATACGGTCCCAACGCTTATCTCGGTCCATGGCCCAATACCGACCCTGGACCGAGGCGATTCGGCCGATTCCCAATCTGTCCAACACCTTTTGCGTCGCGACCAGTGATTCAGCGGCGCTCCGTGGTGGTGTGTCGCGCCCGTCAAAAAACGCATGCAAGAACAGTTCTGAAGCCCCGCGATCAGCAGCGAGTTGCAGTGCGGCAAACATGTGCTGTTCGTGACTGTGAACGCCCCCAGGCGAGAGTAAGCCCATGATATGGACCGCTTTACCTTCTGCGACGGCGCAGTCAATCGCCGAGCAGTAGGCGGGGTTGGTCCCAAATTGGCCCTCCGCTATCGCCTTGTCGATACGGGTAATGGACTGATAGATGATGCGGCCAGAGCCCAGACTCATGTGCCCCACTTCGCTATTACCCATTTGTCCTTCAGGCAGACCGACATCTAGTCCAGATCCAGAGATCAGGGTGTGTGGGGCATCACGCCAGAGCGCATCCCAGTGGGGCGTATTGGCGTTCGCGATGGCGTTGTCCTCGCGCTCGGGCCGGTGGCCAAAACCATCGAGAATAACGAGCAGCGTGGGTCCGTTTGTTGCCTCGGTCATAGGGTAATTGTTCCATCGAGGGGTTTTGAAGGAGCCTATTGTAACCGGAGAACAGGCTGGTCTTGTGCACTGTTTCGGGGCGCTGGAGCGCCGCCAAGCAAACAGCTATACTCCCGCCTCTAATTTAACGCGGCAATTTGTAGGCGAGCCTCAAGCAGGGGCCGCCATGAGGACGGGCCGCCCAACAACGTCTTTTTATCGTCGGATCAACCAAGCGCATGGAATTATTAGTCGAATTTCTTTTACAGCAGTGGGTGCTGGTACTCGCGCTGATTGCGTCCTTGGTCATGCTTTTTCTGCATGAGGGCCGCAAAGCCGGTCCCAGCGTTTCTCCTCAGCAAGCGATCAGCCTGGTCAACAGTGATAACGGTATTTTTTTGGACGTCCGTGACGGAGCGGACTTTAAAAAAGGCCATATAGCAGACGCTGTCCATATTCCTTTGGCACAATTGCCCACCCGGCGTGAAGAGCTGGCCAAATTCAAGGACAACCCCATTATCGTGGTTTGTAAAATGGGTCAGTCCGCGGGCCCCGCCACCCGACAGCTAAGAGAGGCGGGTTTCGAGCGCGCGCAGAAGATGTCTGGGGGAATGATGGAGTGGACGGCACTGAAGCTGCCTATCCTCAGCAAATGAACAGCGATGTGATGATTTATACCACGCGCTGGTGCCCCTACTGCATCCGAGCCAAGGGCTTGTTGACCAGTAAGGGCGTTGATTACCGCGAGATCCCAGTGGATGGCGATCGGGCATTGCGGGAAGAAATGGCGGGGCGCGCTGGCAAGACCAGCGTGCCGCAGATTTGGATTGGTGAGCAGCACGTGGGCGGCTGTGATGAGCTGTTCGCCTTAGAGCGGGCGGGTCGACTGGATATTATGTTGGGCTCAAGCGCGGCATCAGCTTAATCAGTGATTTTTTTACTCATAATTGTTATCAAAAAGTAGGAGCAACCTCATGGCTGAAGAACAAGCCGCAGCAACTAACGAAGCAACTCAACAGCAGTTCACGCTGCAGCGTATCTATAGCAAGGATGTCTCTTTTGAATCGCCTTCGACCCCGGGGATTTTCAAGCAATCATGGCAGCCCAGCGTCAATGTTGATCTCAATACCAAGAGTTCACGGGTTGACGACGATGGCAATCACGAGGTGGTGTTGACCTTGACCGTGACCGCCAAGATGGGCGAAGAAACTGCCTTTTTGGTTGAGGTGCAGCAGGCGGGCATTTTTTACGTTGTGGGTATCGATGGTGAACCCTTGCGTCAGGTACTGGCCACGGTGGGTCCGAATATCCTGTTCCCCTACGCGCGCGAGAGCATCGACGCTTTGGTTGTCAAAGGCGGCTTTCCTCCGCTGATGCTGTCACCCGTCAACTTTGATGCGCTGTACCGGCAGGCTGTTGCCCAGCAAGCAGCGCAGGACGGTGCTGGATCGACAGAGCCCCCGGCGGAAGCTTGATCTTAGGCGCCTCTTACTGAGGCGCCCGCAGCTTCCAACTCCTTTATTTTTCGGGTGAGGGTGTTTCGCCCCCACCCCAGAGTTTCCGCCGCCTCTGCTCGACGGCCGCCGGTATGTGCCAGAGCCGCCTCGATCATGATCCGCTCAAATTCCGGGAGTGCGTTTCGAAGCACGTTCGACTCGCCCGATGCTAACTTTTTGCCAGCCCACTCCGCCAGAATGCTCTGCCAGTTATTCTGGCCAGAGCCGTTGCTTTCGGCGACAGGTTGAAGGAGTTCTGGCGGCAAGTCACTCAACAGTATTTCTCGGCCCGCGGCCATCACAGTTAACCAACGGCAGGTGTTTTCCAGCTGGCGCACATTGCCGGGCCATGGAAGCTGACTCAGAAAACGCTCGGCCTCGCTGTCGACGGTTTTCACTTCCACATCGAGTTCTCTGGCGGCCTTGTGCAGGAAATAGTGAACCAGTTTGGGAATATCCTCCTTGCGTTGGGCAAGAGTCGGGAGGTGTACCCGAATCACATTGAGCCGATGGAACAGGTCTTCCCGGAATTTGCCCTCTAAAACAAGCTTCTCCAGATTTTGGTGGGTCGCAGCAATGATCCGCACATCTGCTTTCACCGGCGTGGCGCCACCAACGCGGAAAAATTCGCCATCGGCCAGTACGCGCAGTAGCCGGGTTTGTGTCTCCGCCGGCATGTCCCCAATTTCATCGAGAAATAGTGTGCCGCCGTTAGCCTGCTCAAACCTTCCCTCACGACGTGCATTGGCACCGGTAAAGGCGCCTTTCTCGTGCCCAAATAACTCAGACTCCATGAGCTCTTTCGGGATGGCTGCCATGTTGAGAGCGATAAAGGCCCCCTGGCTGCGCGGGCTGTGTCTATGTAGCGCCCTGGCGACCAGCTCTTTGCCCGTCCCGGACTCCCCATTTATCAACACAGTGATATGACTTTGCGCGAGTCTACCGATGGCCCGAAACACCTCCTGCATTGCCGGTGCGTTGCCAATAATTTCAGTTTGTGAGGGCGCTTGCAGCCGCGAAGATTGGGCCCCGCCGCTGTTGAGTGTTCGCGCTCGCATGACCGTGGCGACCATCTCGTCGACATCGAAGGGCTTGGGTAAATATTCGAACGCGCCTTCCTCATAGGAAGCCACAGCACTTTCTAGGTCAGAGTGGGCGGTGGTGATGATCACCGGAAGCTGCGGGTACTCGTGATGGAGTTTCGACAGCAATGCCAGCCCATCCGTGCCGGGCATACGGATGTCGCTAATCACCACATCGGGAACCTGTAGCGTCATCGCATCGAGCATGTCATCTGCGCTTTCGAAGCTTTCGCAGCTCATACCCGCTTTGTTAAGCGCACGCTCAACTACCCAGCGTATGGACCGGTCGTCATCCACAACCCAAACAATTTGTTCTTTAGGCAACGGCTATCCCTCCATGGGCAGCAAAAGCGTGAAGCAGGTATTCCCGGGCTCGCTTTGACATTGAATAAGGCCGCCATGGCGATTGGCGATCATTTGGGCGATAGCGAGGCCCAGTCCCGCCCCCTTGGCCCGTGAGCTCACCATGGGCAGGAACAGCTGAGGCAAGATGTCAGGGGGTATGCCTGGGCCTGGATCGATAATATCGACGGCACAAACGAGTTTGTGACGCTGTCCACCCAGGGTGTATTGTCGTTTGGCACGGGTTTTAAAGGTGATGCCGCCCTGGCCCTGAAGGGCCTGAACTGCGTTTCTTGAAATATTCAGTATGATTTGGGTGATCTGATCGGGGTCCGCGTTGAATTCGGGCAGAGATGGGTCGTAGTTCCGCACTACTGACACCGCGCCCTCAGATTCTACTTCGATCAGCTGTTTCACTCGCTCAAGAACTTCATGGATATTCATCAAGCGAGGATGAAGGCGTTCCCTTGGACCCAATAGGCGATCGACGAGCGCGCGCAGGCGATCGACTTCTTCCATAATGACGTCGGTGTACTCTCTGAGCGTCGGAGACTCCAGCTCTCGCGCCAGGAGTTGCGCCGCGCCCCTGATCCCTCCTAGAGGATTTTTTACTTCATGCGCGAGGCCTCGAATAATTTGGCGCAGGGATGCCTGGGCTTGCCACATGTGTTCGTCTTCAGAGATCGCGTTGAGCCTGTCGACGGGGTTGAATTCCAGCAGCAGGTGAGGGGCTTGTTCTAAGCTGATGGGGCTGACCACCAAATCGACGCAAAAGCGCTGACCGCCACGCAGCAGAATATCCAGCTCCCGCTTGACCACCGGGTAGTTGTTCTCAAGTGCCTGCGAGAGCAGGGAATCGAGAGTGTCATCGAGATCAATGACCTGTGCGATATTGCTTCCCCCCAAACGGGCAGCGGAAGCTTCCAAGATTGTTTCTGCTGCGGTATTGAGGATAACAATTTCTCGGCTCTCATCGAGCAATAGGACGCAGGAGGCTAATTGGTCTAGTAACGCCAGAGACACTTTCTCCTGAGCGGTCATGACGCCGCCCTGTGAGCTGCTAACAAGGGCGTTCATCTCACAGATGGCCTTAGGACATAAACGATGCTCGGGATCGATCGATGCACAACTTGATCAGCCCCTAGTAGCCTTTCCACGACCAAGGTGTGTTCTCCCCGAAATACATTGCGCAACTGCCATTGCGGCTGGCGTTGCGGTTGCCCGATTGGCAAGCCATCGACAAGGAGTTGTACCCGTTCATTGCCGCTCAGGGGTGGGGAAAGCCTGGCGGTGACAGAAAAATCACCTGGCCCATAAGGAATGGTCTCGCCATCGGTGGGCTGCGTGATGGTTGTTTGGTAATCGGGAGTGGCGGCCTTGTTGCTCGCGGTGGTTGGCTTTTCGCGGATAGCCATTGGAGGAGGGGCCGACAGGTTTGACGGCTCGATTTCCAAGGTTTCGACCTTGCCATCCTTGTCGGTCGGGGGCTGATCGGTGTACACCACTTGGCCCTTTTCATCGACATACTTGTAGACTGCGGTCTGGGCGCCAGCCTCGTTCGCAAACAGGGCGAGTAGCGTGAGTAGGCGAAGACAGCGGTGGGTCTTTGTCAAAACACTCTCTCCTTACTCGTGGGTTATTTGGACTACAGCCAAGTGTCGATCGGGTTGAAATCAGACTCCCTCACTTATTACGGCAAAGCCCGCAATAGCGGGCTTTTTCGGTGCGGCTGAGGCCTTACACGGAGTAGTACATGTCGAATTCCACAGGGGCAGTCGTCATGTTTAGACGCACTATCTCCTCTTCCTTGAGCTCGATGTAGGCGTCGATCATGTCGTCGGTAAAAACACCCCCTTTGGTCAGGAACTCACGATCCGTGTCAAGCGCCTCGAGGGCCATTTCTAGGCTGGACGCAACCGTCGGTATGGCTTTGCCCTCTTCCGGGGGCAGGTCATACAGATCCTTATCCGCAGCATCCCCGGGGTGGATCTTGTTCTGGATTCCATCAAGACCGGCCATCAGCATCGCTGCGAAAGCTAGGTAGGGGTTTGCCGTCGGGTCGGGGAAGCGAACCTCAATACGCTTGCCTTTCGGCGAGGGCTCGTAGGGAATCCGAATTGACGCGGAGCGGTTACGCGCCGAGTACGCGAGCATCACAGGGGCTTCAAAGCCGGGTACCAGCCGCTTGTAGCTGTTGGTTGAGGCATTAGTGAACGCGTTTAATGCACGCGCATGCTTGATGATCCCACCGATGTAGTACAAGGCAGTTTCCGAAAGCCCGGCATAGCCATCACCGGCAAACGTGTTGCCGCCATCTTTAGCGATTGACTGGTGCACGTGCATGCCGGAGCCGTTATCACCCACGAGTGGTTTTGGCATAAAGGTAGCGGTCTTGCCATAGGCGT
>Ga0255758_10000987_pt1 | contig 30392 bp, 27 predicted proteins | sample 011ome_24_FD_179958 | JGI IMG/M metagenome (GOLD analysis project Ga0255758, IMG submission 179958) | Coastal salt marsh microbial communities from the Groves Creek Marsh, Skidaway Island, Georgia - 011513CT metaG (version 2) | ecosystem: Environmental > Aquatic > Marine > Intertidal zone >... | reverse complement strand
GAGCGGTGTATCCTTTAGAGAAACCAAAGAAACGTCGCATAAACTCCAAATCTTTTGCATGTTTTCCTTTGGCTGCCTAGGTATCATAACCACATTAGATAGATCATGTGCTTCAACTAACTTCTCTAATCGCGCTCTATCAGCACCGCCGCCTGCAAACATTATTCTGATATCGTCCTCATCTTTAAGTAGTTCCGCAGCTTCAATAATGCTATCAAGCGCATGCGCCAAACCGTGGGTTCCAACATAACCAGCCACAAACTTTCCTTGCAGCTGAAATTCTTCAGCAAACTCCTTATCTTTCTCAGGTAAAGGCTTATATTTGGATAAGTCCACACCATTAAAGACGACTTTAATTTTATTGGCTGATACACCTCGATTTTGAAGCTCTTGTTTAAAACTGCGTGTTACTGAAATAATTAGATCAGCTTGACCATACAAGAATAATTCTAGCTTTTCAAGAAATTTTATTATCCAGTTTCCTTTCATTGCCCCAACGGCTGTAATAGAAGCAGGCCAAATATCACGCAGCTCAAAAACAAAAGGAACACGTTTGAATTTGGCCAAAACCCAAGCTGAGATAACCGTAAAAAACTGTGGGGAAGTCCCGATTACAACATCTACCTTTCTAGTAAATAAGCCAAAAAATAGACTAGAAAACATAAAAGAAATAAAATCGATTGTGCGTTTTATAAACCCTTCATTAGCTGTGATGTAGGTTTTTACCCGCCAAACATTAATTCCTTCAATTTTATTCTTTGACAGCCATTTGTTTTTGTAACCATCGAATACTTTTCCTTCTGGAAAATTTGGTGCACAAGTAATAACTGTAACTTTATGGCCCTTATTAATCCACTCACGGGCATGCTCAAAAGTTCTTGTTGCTGGAGCATTCCCCTCGGGAGGAAAATTGTCGGTTAAAAAAAGTATATGCATATCAGTTTTTAGACCAGGTAAACTCAATATCTAACTGATTCTTATTAAATTCCAACAACAGCATTTTATTGGGTACTTCTGTGCCAAACTCGGGGTGCCAAAAGGAATGGGCAAGTGAAGCAACTTTTCCTTTCAGATTGCTATGTAAAATAAAATCTGTCCCTTCAATTCTCAACAAATTATCTTGTAGACTTATGATTAAGTCAGGATGAAAATAAAAACGTGATTTTGCATTCTTAAATGTTCTTTGTAGTGAATCAGAAACAATAAGATTATTTCGACTAAAAATTAATTTACGCGTATGAACACACCCACCGAATAATGACTTATAACCATTATGAGAAGCAATTAACTCAATGCTACTATCATTTTTTTGTTCAGCATGTCTGGAGATTATCTCTGCTCGATTGGCAACTCTAAAACCACTCCAAACCTGAGAAGAATCTTTACCATCAACTTCTACTGTATTATGTGAGAGTGTTTTGCGCTGATTATGCCGCTTGGGGCTCAAACCATATTCAGAAGTGCCTGAATTAACAAATACCCGCTGGGCACCAATGGACAGCTCAAAAGACAATGTGTCTGCATGAGCATGGCCAGGGATGTAGTCAGGCCCAACTGGAGATGCATCAAATATTAGCTTATTACCGGCTACTGTGGCACAAATATAACCACTATTGGCGTTATCAATAATCTTAGTTTTACTAAGATCTAAACGATCAGTCTTAAAACATAGTATTTCAGCATAACTTTCAATTTTTGCTTTTGCTGGAGCAATTCCGTCCGCAGAATCATTAAAGAAAGATACGCCTCCATCAGGGTGGGTCATTGCCTCCATAAAAGCCAACATTTTCGGGATATAATACTCTAGTAGAGAAACCAATTTACCAGACATCTGAGTTGGATAGGCCCTACTTAAATTAAACATATCTAGCATATCTACTAGTATCAGCGAATGATACATTGGACTCAGTTCAAAATTGGCGCCATCATCAAGAATCTGTTCAGGAATTTCATAAATTAATCCCTTTTCAGCAATACTTAACCAGCGTGTATTTTCAAAAATCACGCCGGCAAATAACAACGCTTTTAAATTAACAAAATAATGGTTACCTAATAAATGCTTTTCAAGGTTACTCGATAAAAAACTCGCCTGTACGAAGACACTACTAAACAATTTTTCATCTAATTCTAGCCCACCAAGCCAAGCTTTTAGGATATTTACAATCCGCAAAGATGTGGGGTAAGGCTCCCAACCATTTCCATATCCAACTGGATTTTGATCAACCCAACTATGTAATAACTGTAAATGAAAATTGCGCTTTTCTTCAGCGTTATCGGAAAGAAGATCTTCAAAATAATGTAAGTTATAAACCCAGAGCTTTGAGGGTGATTCATTGTTCCAGTCTGCTGGCAAATCAAGTTTCTTAGTGTGATTTAGAAAACATGCCTCTAGTTGGTTATCAACTTTATTGCCATAAAGCGTAAAATGATCCCATGTTTTTGAACGCTTAGATTTTGGCCCTTGAAACCTTTCTGTGACTTTTGGTTTGATTAATCTCCGCAATAACCTGAAGTAGATTTGTTGCCACTTTAGATAACGTAAGGTATTAAATAAAAGAAAGATCTTTCTCATTCGGCGCAATTGAAATAACCTCAGACTGATTTAATTATTTATTTTCTCAATATTCCTGCAATATCCACAGAAACGCGCGCTACCTCAAAAATTTGATCCTGAGGAATAGGGTTTTTTCTTCCTTCCCTTACGGACTCCATAAAGGCGTCAACACAATTTTCCTGCCCCTTGTCCTGAGACCAAAGATTCATCTTATTAAAGCCCTTCCATCCAAAACCACGAAGTTTTCTGAAGTTATCCAGTTGGAGTACCGCATTATCACAAAAAACCTCTATACGCTCTTTGGGAAACGACTTTCCTCCATTAGCAAAATAATGGATAGAACCCATAGAACCATCCTCAAAGGTAAGTGATATTAAAGCCTTATCTTCAGTTTCTTCTACAAAATCATTTTCACCCATTTTTACAGCATTAAAGGATTTTATTTTTGATCCAGCCAAAAAGCGCATCAAATCAATATAGTGACAGGCTTCACCAATAATACGTCCGCCACCAATTTCAGCATCCTGAGTCCAATGCTCTTTAGGTATTTCACCTGCATTCATTGTCATAATAAACGTCTTAGGTGAGGGCTTGGCATCAAGAAGGCTTTTAATTTTTTGAATATGCGGCGAAAAACGTCGGTTATACCCGACCATTACCATAGCGTTCGAGTCTTTCTGCGAAGCTTGAATTTTATCTATTTCTTCGTGAGTAAGAGCCAACGGTTTTTCTACAAAAACATGCTTACCCGCTTCTAAAGCCTTGACAATTTGAGATGCATGGAGATTGTGCTGTGTAGCAATAGCTACAGAATCAACAGTATCGTCTAAAGCCTGCTCGATGTCAGTAGAAGCTTTAAGAAACCCATTTTTTTTACCATGATGAACTGCACTCATACCACCACTGGTTACTAGGGCAATTAAGTTAGCTCCTGCTCGCTTAAAAGCTGGGATAAGAACCCTTGATGCGTAATTACCGCCCCCAATAAATGCAACATTTCCTTTCTGGGGTTTGCTGATGGTATTTTCGCTGAGTTCAACTGTGTTTTTTGATAGTGATTCTACTGTAGCCCCCTCATAATCCAGCAGAATGCCCAGAGATGTTCGATCATCTAGCTTCTCATAAGCCGCTACAGCATCATCAATTTTAAATTGATGACTTATTAATGGCTTAACATCAATGGAGCCAGAGGCCATTAGATCGAGAACTGCCTCAAAGTTTCGTTGTTCCGTCCAGCGAACAAAACCAAGTGGATAATCCACTCCCTTATCTTCGTAGCCCTCATCATAGCGACCTGGACCGTAGGAGCATGAAACTTGAAAAGTTAGTTCTTTTTCATAAAAGTCAGCTCTCCTGAGCTCAAGACCAACAACACCCACCAATACGATTCGACCTCTTTTGCGACACATTGTGGCAGCTTGATGAACAATGTCATTACTCTTTGAGCTCGCCGTTATGACTACAGCATCAACCCCACGTCCGCGTGAAAAAGCCTCAGCCATAACAATAGGATCTTGTTCTTTTGATAAATCAACTACCTCAGCGCCAAACTTTCTGGCGAGTTCACACTTAGCTGAATCAAAATCTATGCCTAAAACCCTGCATCCATTGGCCTTTAAAATCTGAACCGTTAGCAAACCAATCAAACCAAGCCCAGTCACTATTACAGTTTCGCCAACAGTCGGATTTACAAGTCGAATACCTTGCATTGCAATTGCGCCCAAAACGGTGAATGCGGCTGTTTCATCATCTACTTCATCAGGAATAGAAGCCACAAGGTTTTTAGGGACACGAACAACTTCCGCATGATGACCATTCGAGACAACACGAGCACCCTTTTCAAATCTTGTGTTAGTTCCATCAAGAACCTTACCCACATTGCAATATCCAAGTGGCAGCGGCTGATCTAACTTTGACTTAACAGCATCATAAGTCGCTGAAAGGCCGTCAGTTTTAACCTTATCCAACACCATTTTTACTTTGTCTGGTTGAGAACGCGCCTTATCAATCCAACCTGCTTTACCAAAATCTACTAACATGCGCTCGGTGCCAATAGAAACAAGTGACTTTGTAGTTTGAATGTTGATGTGGCCTTTCATAGATTTTGGAGAAGGAACATCGACCAAGGACGTTTCACCATTAGAAAGATTTTGTAAGATTTGTCTCATTTTATTTCACTATAAAAGATTCATTTAGGAGAACAGCCCGCGCCGTTCTTTTCCAGCAAAATAATTTAGACCGGCCAAGAGCACATTCAAGTTTATTCGAGTCATAACCAAAGTCATAAAGATCTATAATTTTTTCTACAAGCGTTTGTAGGTCATTAACATTAAAATACTCTACCGTGTCTCCACCTATTTCTGGCAAAGAGTTTACTGAAGATGTAATAACAGGTGTGTTCGTCGCCATGGCCTCTAATAACGGTAAACCAAAACCTTCAAAGAGAGTCGGAAAAATCAAAGCCTTACTAACACTCATAAGCCCTAAAACCTCAGAATGGCTTTTAGAGCCTATAAAATTAATAGACTTGTCAACAGACGCTTGAGATATCCGCTTCTTTATATCTGTCATATATTTTTCTATACCCAGGTAATTTGCCGGTTCACCCACTACTTGCAATCGAATTGGCAGATCCGGACGTAAATTTTTGGCCTGAATAACTGCTTCAATTAATCCGTGTAAATTCTTGTATGGTCTAATGACAGAAACAAAAATTAAGTCTTGTCCTCGGCCAGACAAAGCAGGGGTTTGAGCCTCATCAAATGACTCGCATCCTAGGTGAACTACCTTAATTTTACCTAGTGGAATATCTAATCTTCTTTCAACATCTTTGGCATGGTCCATGCTAGCACAATAGACATTATTTGCCCTTTTTATACTGAGAATACCAAGAATATTTTTAATCTTTTTTGATGCTGAATTTAAATCATCAAAATAGAACATTCTCATCTGAAAAAAAAGATCAATTCTATAGGGATATAGTATGGGAAGAATAGAGTTTAAACATATAACTCTTCTAGGGCGCATACTCATAAGTAAAAACGGAGCAATTATTTGATCAAACAACTCAATTGCAGCTCTTTTCTTTGGCATCCAAACTCGAACGATATCAACAATTTCAGAAATTTCTTTAGGGACAGCTGCGTATCGCGATGTTATTAAAGTCACATTATCTGTTTTTTTTATATTTTTAAGTATATTGTAAGCTACGGTAGCGCCACCGCCTAACTGAAACGGATCACCCGAGAAATAAATAACTATTGGTTTCACTTACCTAGCTCCTTAGCGCTTGTTCTAAAATGCCATTTATTATAAGGTTCTTATGGTTTTTTTTTATGGAGAATGATTCTCTACCAAAATAAAAAAATTCACTGATGAGGAAATTATCAAGGTCATCAATATTTACTTGGACAAAATTTAGCATATTTTTAACTTTCGGAAACTTTGGCAAGCTATCACTCTCTATAGACACTGTTGTCGCTCCAGCTTGCATTAGGCCGATCAGTAATGCAGAGTTAAATCCAAAGAAGAAGGAATTTCCCAATATATCCTCAGATAGATCTCTCTTTGATATGCGCAATCCTAAACTTTCATAAAGTTTAATATTACTGGCGTCATCTCTAGGATGCAACCTAACCGAGACACTAGAAAATCTGTGCTTCAGCAATGTGATTACTTTATTCAATATTTTAAGCCACTCATCACTTCCAATAACTCCCCAAGAAACCATTGGCTGAGAGATGAATAATGCATTATCGGTATTATTGTTTATTTTAAGGCCTCCAAGAGCATTTAAAGATTCTTGATGACCACACACTATGTATTTAGTCTTTCTTGAGGATAGACCGCCAATAAAATCCGCAAAGTAGCCGCGGTCTTCCTTAATATTTAAAAAAATAACCCGAAAGTTGAGTCCCCATTTATATCTAGGTCTATTAGAAAATCGACTATTATTAACAAAAAACTCAAAAAACGATTTTAGTACTACACAGGGTATCGAGTATCGGCTTTTTAAAAGATCAATGAAAACTAAAAACCATTCAGACAAGTAAAAAGAACCTCTTGAAAGACTCTTTTTAACCCATAACAACTTAGACAATTTTTGCCTATTAGTCTCAACTCCAGCCAATCTGACACCATGTGGCAAAAAAACAACAGGTATCTCAAGAATTTCTGCAATATAATTTACCCATCTATGAGTGAGTCCATGCATACTAATCAAAACAATAACATCTGGCTGAATAGACAAGAGCGCTTTAGTTACACTTTGCCCGAAACTAGACAGGTCATATACAGCAGAATAGCACTCATTCGCTTCCGTACATTGATCATTGTATTTGCTATCAAAGTGAAGAAAAACTGTATCTATACCCTTAATCTTAAGCTCAAGAGCGACGTTGTCAGTGAACTTGGTCCCTCGAGACCAAGTATCAAAGAAGGCGACTTTTGTCATTTATAAAATCCCGATTGTTCGCCACTAAAGAATATATAACTGCTATAGACGGTAAAAGAAGGAAATCTTGAGGAATTGCTAAAACCAGTAACAATGCACATAAAATACTTCGCGATGAAATTAATCTCATCCTTTCAACTGGAACTATTAATGCTATGAAAAGAATGAAACCGATGAAACCGTAGCGAACTAGAACTTTAAACCATGTACTATGATAACTATCATAAATGTCGGCCATAGAAATTTCACGATAACTAACATTCCCAATACCAAACGGATTTCGTAGAAAAGTATCTGCTAAATTTTGAGCTATAACCAAGCGGTCGTTATACTTAGCAATTCTGTAAAGCAACTCTGCGTTGGCCAAATAATAATCAATCATTAAAGGTATCACGAAGATAATTAGACCAATCATTAAAGGGAAAAATAATCTCAATCCAAATCTTGAGTAGGCTAGCAATAGAAGTATTACCACCAAGAAAATCATCGACATCCGAGAGAATGTGGACATGGCGGTAATGATTAAAAAAAGAGCCCAAAGTCTCTCCTCTTTTACAACACATATAAACGCAGCTATTGATGTTATTAAAGCAAAACCATTGGGCCACCCCACAACTAAACCCTTTGCCCACATCCGACCTTCAGACGTCGTGAAATCATGGACAATACCATTTAGAAATGCATCCGTGAAAAATAAAATAAAAACATAGACTGCGACGCTCTTTGAAGTAATCAGAAACCAAGTAGTAAACGACTCTGCATGAATTAGCCTATACGAAAACGCCAAAATAAAGGTTGATATTAGAAAGTAGAAAATACTGACCAAAGAAATGGAGTTGTATCCTTCCTGAATGCCTACAAAATTAGTTAGCAAAACCACAATAATCAAAAGCATGAAAATGATGACTTTTGGAATGTCCTTATTGGTTATATGTCCAAAAAACAGATGGTAGAAGACCACAAAAAATGGAAGAATATACAAGGGCTCTTGAATTAAATAAACTGGTATGGCCGTCAAGACCCCAACTATCGAAGAGTATAATTTGCCTTTACTGAATTCCATTCATAATACCATTGAAAACTTTAAAGTTTTGATAATGTTGTTGTATAGAGCAAAGATTTGTATAGTTTTGATCCAAAAAAGCGGCTACTTGGTGATACAAGCCTGGCTTAAGGGATATATCCTCCGGACAATTTTTTTTGACTTGAATATCGAAAGAGCCACGCGTATTATACTTTAACTCCTCCACCGGCTGGAGTAGATAATTATGTGAACTTGATTTCACCTGAATCCCCCAACGCCCAGCTGAATCCCAATCAGAGTTATATGTAAAAGGTATATCTCGAGAAGTAAGGCCCATCCCAAAAAAATTTATGGGACCACCGTTCCAATCCAACTCTCCTTTTACGCTAAAATATGATTTCTCTAAATCAACTGGCCCAGAAATATAGGAAACAAGGTCGATGACATGTGACGAGTTAGCGATAAGCCAATTTCGTCGAATAACCTCAGAGATTTTTTGATCCTTTAAACGATGAACCAGTTCAGTAAAATCAAAATGTATCGACGAAACATCTGAAAAATCATGTGTCATCGTTTTTAGACTTCTGATCGAGGAGTAAAATCGACGATTGTAGGCTACAAAAATATTTTGAGCATCTTTCAAAGATTCCAACTCAGCTCGCCTAAATGATACCGGTTTTTCGACGAGTATCTTTTTAGCGGCCTTATTATTAATCACTGTTTTAGTTATAGCAAATAGGCTTTCGATATTTGTAGCTATGATGCAAAGATCAAACTTTCCGATAGTACTAATCAATGAGGGAATCGGTTCCGCATATGCTTTTACACCGTAGGCCTGCATTACCTCATCTCTAGATTTTTTAGACCTACACACGCACACGAGCTCTACAGGGTATTTCTTTTGCAATTCATTAATTACTTTAATATATTCACGACCCATCGGGCCTGTTCCAACCAAAAGAATTCTATACATTTAAGTAATCCTAATTAGAGCTTCGTTTTTTCGGTTAACCGTATTCCAGTTATTCAACAGACTTTGAATCAAATATTTATGATGCTCAGCCGAGGTTTGAATCGTCGGTAATGAACAAGTATTTGTTAACAGAATTTCTCTAACCAAAGGTACTGTTATTTCGCTCTGATATCTTGCACATAACGCTGACTTCTCGCCAAAACAAAAAAATTCTCCCCCTGTTTCATCTACAGATATCTTACATTCACCTTCTGACATAAAATTAATAACCTGCCGCATTTTATTGTTATTATGACTCTCCAAGCTCACCTGAATTCCATTTTTCAATTCGAAACTCAAAATTCCATCCACCTCTAAAAACCCTTTTCGCTTAGATTCGGACCAAATTCCAAGTCGAGTCGAATCTACTGACGAAATATTAGATTCAAATATAAAACAAAAAAGGTCAAAATAGTGAATAGCATTACAACCTATCCCCCAGCTAAAGCCCTGAACCGTAATCTTGTCTATACCAAGATCTCGACTAGTAATAATATTTTTTATCTCTTTAAAACCTTTATATAAACGTTTAGGTGTGTTGACATAACAATCTATATGGCGAGTGAGAAATTGTAGTTGGTCAATATTCTCGATTGATTGCTCAAGAACTTTCTCTAGAATTATCGACTTGGTGAAATTCGAATTTAGAATATCAGCTACTACCTTTGCTCGACCATTTGCATTAGAGGAAATAATTACCAAGTCTAATTTCAAGTTGTTTGGTGGATTTCTAAACACCTTAATCTCTGCATCGGGCTTATTAGTGTTGAGTATTTTTTTGGCAATTACTGAATTGTCGTAAACGATGTCGTACAAATAAACTTTCAATTTTAAATCTAACTTAGCCAATCCCTCGACATAGCGCTTGCCCAAGTTTCCCAATCCAACAACACATACGCTAAACATAGTTAAAATTCCTAAGATAAAGATACACACAAATTGAAAATACAACGGAACTTCCTACATAACTCAGTGAAACGCCATATGAACTGCCAATTCGAAGCAATATATAACTGAAAGCAAAGTGGGCTAAACCGCTAGCACAGCTGGCATATAGGAATATTGATGATTGTTCTTTATGAAGAACTTTGGTTAAGTACAACTGGTTATAACCCATCAGAGCTGCGCTTAAAAACAACCCGGCACACATTAGAGTCAGACCAGGATACTTTTCGGAAACTATCGTACTCTCAATAACATAGACTCCAGTTAGTAACATAAAAGCAATAACAACTGTAAATCCAGACACTTTTGCAACAAGAATATCAAACCCATTTGAGGTTATATTATTATTTATTGACCTATATAAATTAGGAGATAGGTTACGAAGTAAAATTGCTTGTAGCCCAGTTAAGATAGTCATCAATTGAAACGCTAGAGTATATGTGCCGACATTCTTCAAATGTAAACCATTTGCCTGCATAAGTTGTATATCAAGTCCAAATTTCATAAAGCTAAAAAGCCCTATCAACAAAAAAGGCATGCCAAATTTCAACAACGCAGCGTAATGCAAATCCTGATAATTTAGCCTCTGAGCACTCCCAAAGTAGGCTCTAAAAGATTTGTTAAGATGTTTGACCAAAAACAAAAGAAGAAGTAAACAAAATGCGGTCGTACTTGCTACTCTCATAAAGGCCGAAGCTGAATAGACAATTAGAACTAAAAGCGGGAAAATGTAGAAGCAAAGGGTATGAGCAAGTTGAATAAATACATAACGCTTGCTCTTTTGGTTCCTCTCCAGCACCAGACAAAGCTCTACGTAAAAAAATGTTATAGCTACTAAAATCGCACTGTTTAAATAAAACAAATATGAATTCCAAAAGAAATAACCAAATACAGAAATTACGCATGCTGATAATAAACTCAACATCAGTGCGCTTTTTTTGAACTCAAAGATATTGGATTCAATCTTTGATAACTTAACTTGAAATAGAGTTGGAAATCCAAAAGAGACAAAAGAGTATATTAAAAAATAGATACTTAGCCATTCCCCATACGTCCCAAGCTCCTCTGAAGTCATGTAATAGGCATAAAGTGGAACTGTAAGAAAAGCCAGGCCTTTAAGAGCCAGATCAGAAAATATGTTAATAAATTCTGGGGAGTTAAATCTCATCTGATAAAATGGAGTGAACCTGCGGGTTGCCATTCCTCTGATTGAAGGCTATTTTTAAACTTTGGATAAGTTCGTGCGGGACTGTAGATTCATCGAGGGTGTAACGCCATCGCCTAAATGGTTCAATAATATCGAGGTTGTCATGATAATACTGACCAAACTTTGTTTTGATGGCTAAAAAGGGCTGAGGACCAAAAATTTTATCATCCGTAGTAATTTCTATAGTATTACCCGAAACAAAGGTCTCACATCTTATGGCCTCTTGATTCGGAACAAACTCCTTCATTGCCTCACTTCCAGTAGAGTTTTTGATTCTTACATCCTTAAAATTGCTGGAATATGAACGTATTCTTTGATAGGAAGTAGCTATATCGTCTCTCATATCTCTAAAATCATGGTTTGTAATACTTATAATCGCTGAGCCAACATCATTCGCCTGTTCAAAAGCTAATTGAATATCTTGATCTGTTAATAAGCGATGTCTGGTACCAACATTCATACACCTTGCAATCAACCTGCGACAATTCCCTGGAGTTTGGTAATCGTCATGAGAGGGATTATATGGTACCCAACTCAGTGGAGCATTTTCCCAATAACCAAAACGACCGTTGCCTACATCATTTTGATTGGCAGTAGAATTTCCAAAAAACTCACGTTGATTGGCGTATTCAAAAGGAATATATTGCTCAAGGAACCAGTTACTGTCTGGTCTGGTAGTGTGAAAGCCAGGTCTATAGCAACTTGGAAACCAATCTCTATCAATGATTTTTCGGGCTAGGATTTCAAAAATTTTTGGCATATGAGATAGGTAATTAGTAGCTGGAACATTCACATCGCCTTTAAAGGAAATAGGATGGTAATGAAAGCCAATTTCATCGCTAGCTGATGAATCTTGTATGTGAGCAACATATCGATCGAAAACATGATGATGCCCTATATCTCTATGTCTAGGGTTTTCATAATTGAATCCGACATGATCCATACAACACCATGTAAACTTCCAGCCTTCTCCAAAGTCGTCTAAATACTTACCTCGATATTCTTTTGACATTATTTCGCTCAGCATACTATCAATCTTTTCCCAAGAATCGTTATATGAAAGTAATTTTTCTGAAAAAATTAACGATGCAAGCTCATTTTTTTCTGCATCTAACTTTGGATGACTTGCAGTTTGCAGCAGTTTTAAGTTACTTAAAGTCGGCTTATCTGTCAGACCCAATATTGCCTCGACCCTCTCGAAGGTTGCATAAAGTGTCTCTTTAAGAGGACCTTCAGTGTCTACACAATGAACCAAATGTAATATCTTTGTCATACCAAGCTACCCTTGTCGTTTAGAATTAGTTGAGCTAATCGCAGATCATCATAATCATCAATATCGATCGATGCAAATCTGTCCATAATATAGGCAAAAGAATTTGAACCATACAATTTTGACCAATCATTTAGCACTGATCGTTGAATCAAATATATTGCCCCATTGGGCATAAACCTCGGAGTGTATTCTTGGCTCCTTTTTGTTTCAGCACTATTTAAAAAGCCCTCTAAACAAAGGTCACTCCCTAAGTGATTTGATAGCTCTATTGGAACTGATAACTTACACATGGATACAACGGAAAGAGCAGCTTTTTTCGACTGCAAATCATAAGCTTCAACAATATGTCTCGATTGTCTAAGGGGAGAAGTCGGTTGAAGAATAGCGACCTCTTCTACAGCCTTACCACCACACGCCTCTAGCTTTTGCACAAATGCGTTAATAGCATCCGATGTGCGGGCGTTATCAGAGGCTAACGATGGCTCTCTCAAAAAGGGTACTTCAGCATGGTATTTTTCAGCAATTGCCTTGATAGCATGTGAGTCTGTATCAACGTAAATCTTATCGAAACATCCTGATTCTTGGGCGGCGCTAATTGTCCAATAAATCAGCTCTTTTCCTGCTACAGGAAAAATATTTTTATCTTTAATACGTTTGCTATTACCCCGTGCCGGTATTATTGCGACCCTCATTTGATATTCTTGATGTCTAACTGTGCGCGCTTAAAATCATCATGACTGCCAATATCAAGCCAATACCCACGATGAACATAATAGCTAACTTTTTCGCCACGACTCATGCTCTGCTGGAGGACTGTAGGCATATCGATTGCTTCATCCTCATTCATTTGACTTATAATATTGTTACTTACCATATAGACTCCCAAGTTGATATTATGGACATAAGTTGGCTTTTCGATCATGCCAACCACTAAGCCATTATCTGTATCAATAACTCCGTAGGGAATACTGTGTTCAACCTCTTTAACGCAAATCATAGAATCACTGCCGGACGCCTCATATTCAGCCACTAAGCCTTTAAAATCAATATCACTTAGCACGTCGCCATTTGTCACCATAATTGGACTATCAATTCGATGATTTTTCAGAAGACTTAAAGCACCTCCGGTTCCCAGGGGGGCTTCTTCATGGATGTAATGTATTTCAACACCGTGGTCAGACCCATCCTTAAAATAGTCTTCAATAATTTTTGGCAAGAAATGCGTTGAGATGAAGAACTTTCTAAACCCTTGATCTTTTAGCCTATTAATTATTTTTTCCAATATAGGCTTATCCCCAATATGCAACATTGGTTTGGGAGTATTTTTAGTGAGCGGCGCTAGTCGTGAACCAAAACCTCCAGCCATAATGAATACTGGATAGCTTGAAACTTTTGGGCTTATAAATTCCAAAATGGACATCAGGCCGACAAAAGACTTGTCATCGGCGATTATTGGGACGAACAAAATATCTTTTTCTTTACATAGGTCGAATATTTCTCGCGGGATCACATCACCAGTCACTGTAATTGGGTCTGGGTTGATTATATCAACGACGGGATCATTGATATTCACTCCGTCTAACAGTGCCCTGCGAATGTCCCCGTCACTTACTATTCCTCTAAGAATATTATTCTCATCAGTCACGGCCGCCATTCTTATTGACGATTTATCAATAATTTGCATAGCCGTTTTGATGTCAGCTGTAATTTGGATGCTATCTGTAATCATTTTAAACCACTGTAATTTGGACGGTTAAACTAGGCCATTTTTCCTTATAGAGCTAGAGCTAGAGCTAGGAACTGTGGAGCCAGCCGCTATTAAAACATTCTCTCCTATAATTACCCTCGGCAATACTATTGAGCCTGCTCCAACAAAAACTTGTTTTTTTGTAACAACACCGCCGCATAAAACACATCCCGGCGCAATATGATTGTTAGAGCCGATCAAACAATCATGCTCTACAATAGATCCAGTATTTACTATCGTATTTTCACCAATGTTTGCGTCAGAATTAATAATCGCTCCGGGCATAATTTGAGCACCCATCCCGATTTTACTTGATGAACTTATACAAGATAAATTAGATTTAATTGTCAAAAATTCATAACCACGTTTTCGAAACTTATTATAAACATCAGCTCTAGACGAAGATCTGGGAGTATGCCCAATGCCATTAATTAAAATAACCTCACTAGCTTTAAAGTGGAAAATTTCCTCATCACTTGAAAAGCGTAAGACCTCTGAAAATCTATCAAAGTAATCGGTTATTCGCGGCGCAGAAATCCCATATAACTCTAGTCCTTGTTGCATGATAATTTCCAGTACAACTTTTGCATGCCCACCAGCACCAATCATAATTAATCTTTTAATCATCAATTAACTCTCCAGCTGAAAATGCCCGTGTTGCTGGAGTATCCAAAATGCTCCAGTATAAATAAGGAGATTTACCTGAACCGGGACGCTTAACAGAAATATTGTCCTCAGTAAATAATTCGCCTTTGGTAATATTCTTCTCCGCCACCAAGCTTTTTTGGGCAACTTGTTTATTATTAATTTCAGAAAAGGTTGGTCGTTTTATTCCATCCCCTAAAGCTAACTCCAAATCACGAATACCGCTGACCATTAGAGCTAGTTCTTTAGGCTCTAAAGAGGCCTCATGATCTGGCCCTTCAAGCTGTCGACTTAAAGTGAAATGTTTTTCCACTATTACAGCTCCGCGAGCAGCCGCTGCTATAGATATACTATACCCTGATGTATGATCTGAATACCCACAGGGTAGGCCAAATGCATTCCCTAAAGTATCCATTGCGCGAAGATTAACCTCAGCCAATGGCGCTGGATACTCAGTTGTGCAGTGCAATAACGTCACCTTATTCCTTAGCGCATTTTGCCCCTCACAAGAACTATACGCTCTCGAAAAAGCTTCGATACTTGGAGATGAATCTTCTGACGAAGTATAACCAAAAGCAATGACCCCCAAGGCTAACTCTATATCAGAGAGCGTCGCCATTCCTGTCGAAACAATTAAATCACAGCCAGTTCTTGCATGCTCAAGCAGTAAAGGTGCGTTAGAGAGTTCACCAGATGCAATTTTTAGGCGTTTAAGCTTTAAATCATTAACTAAAAAACTAAGACTTTCAGAATCGAAAGCAGTTGACAAAAATTCAATGCCTACTTTTGAACAATACTCCACGATTCGATGATGTGAATCATGACTCAACTCCAATCGACTTAGCATGTTAAGTTGGGACTCCTCCCTACCGGTATTCATTTTTTGGTAAGCCGCCTGGCCTGCCTCACTTGTAACCAATTTATTTGACTTAAAGGTTTGAAATTTTACTATATCAGCACCAGCTTTATATGCTTCATCTACCAACTGAAAAGCTAAATCGTCATCACCATTATGATTGACTCCCGCTTCAGCAATAATTAGTGTCATTTTTATCTCACTTTAAGTCAAAAAAAGGTTTGCAAGGGTTAAATTTTAAATTCTTTAACATCTCTACAATTTGACTACTCGCATCGCCACTACCATATGGGTTCTCAATGATTTCATCATTTTCTTTATATGACCCTAAAACAGCAAATTTAATTGCGTCCACTATTTCAGATTTTTGAACTTTACAATGGATTACACTTTTAGCAGCCAGCCGACCTGTCTGGCGTAAACCAATATTTACAGTAGGAACATCGAATGCAGGGACCTCAATGATTCCACTTGACGAATTCCCAATAACGGCCTTTGCATTCTTCACAATACTTAGGTATCTCTTATACCCCAAAGAAGGTACTGCCAACACTCTATCAGGTTGATTTTTGGAATAAGCTTCAATTAGAGAAATTATCTCCCTACCACCATTATCAGCATTTGGATAAGTAATGATAACTTGATATTCAGAGTATTCATCTAATGCTTTCAAAAGGATCTGAAAGCTCTGCTCCGGGGGTTCATCGCCCAAAGTCACAGGGTGATAGGTTACTAAGAAATATGGTTTGTGCAGCTCAAACTGTAATGATATTCCAACTTCATCCATGGACATCAACTTAGTACGCGCTATGTGATCTAACCCGATCGCCCCAACATTTTTCACCCTGTCGGGTGATTCACCAAGTTGAATAACTCTTTGTCGATACACTTCAGTGGAAGTGGCATGCAAGTAACTTAACTTTGTAATTGCGTGACGAATAGCATCATCGAAGGCACCTTTTGTTATTTCGCCACCATGAATATGCAAGATTGGAATCCGCATAATCATTGCAGTTTGTGCTGCAGCTAATGCTTCAAAGCGATCCCCCAATATAACAATTGCATCTGGCGCCATTCTGTTTAATGCGTCCGCAAATCCCAATACACCAGCACCTATGCTTTTGGCGGTGCCTACAGCTGAGTTCGAAGACAATAACATCTCGACTTTCTCGTTAATTACAAATCCATCTTTCTCGATCTGATGGTAAGTTTCACCAAACTCCGGAGATAAGTGCATACCTGATACGAGTAACTGCAATCTTAACTCCGAATCACTTTGAATGTCTTTCATCAACCAATAAAGCAACCCATATTCGGCTCTAGTACCGGTAAAAACTGCAATTTTTCTTGACATAGAGACCTTCCGATTATGAAATTGGCGTGCTGGGTAGATTAACCAAACGTGCCTCTAAAAACACTGACTGAGTTAAATCGCCTCGAAGACACTTTTCAAACATGGGCAAACGGTTCATCAGCTTCCAAATAGGACGCGTCATAATACCCTTAGCATTAGTCTGTTGCAATATCTCATCTCGCTGCGCAACATCTGCACAAATAACTGCATTCAACCAGTAATTAGACTGCGCATACGCCGGTTCGGTAAATAATTTTAAATCACTACCCGAAAAAAAAGATTCATATCTAGTTGCAAGTTCACGCTTTTTTATAACGAACGTATCTAGCACCTCCATTTGAGCGCAGCCAAGTGCGGCATTAATATTTGGCATTCGGTAATTAAAGCCTGGTTCATCATGGAAAAATTCAAATGAGTGAGGAACTTTTGCGGTCGTAGTAACGTGTTTTGTATTTAATCCAGAGACACTACTGGAACACAAAACCATACCTCCACCGCCAGTGGTAATAATCTTGTTTCCGTTAAAACTTAACGCACCATACTCACCAAATGTTCCCGTGTGCTTCCCTTTGTAAAAAGAACCTAAACTTTCAGCAGCGTCTTCAATAAGAAGGATATCCCAACTTTGGCATATAGAAACTAACTCATCGAGCTCAACAGGATGTCCAAACGTATGCATGGGTAAAACAGCTTTGATACGCTGTCGAGTTTTCTTATGCACACATCCAAGCTCGGTGACTTGTGCATTTTCTTCGAGATACACCTCAAGTGCTCGTGGGCACAGCCCCATGCTTGTAATAGATACATCTACAAAAATAGGTTGCGCCCCCATGTGGTAGAGAGCGTTACACGTGGCTACAAAAGTCAATGCTTGAGTAATAACCAAGTCGCCCGCTCTTACTCCTGCCATATATAGTGCCGTGTGCAAGGCTGCCGTTCCATTAACTGTCGCAACAGCTTTTGGCGCACCTGTATAAGCTTCAATCTTTCGCTCAAAACTATCCACAAATTTGCCAACACTTGATACAAATATGCTGTCAATTGTTTCTCCGACATATTTTTTTTCATTGCCGCAAAATATTGGCTCATGGAGAGGGACGAATTCTTTGGTAGAATAAATCTCCCTAACAAAATCAATAATATTTTTAACATTCATAGTTATCACTTACATCTTACTGTCTAAGTATTTCCCTATTTCTTCATGCCCAAAATTAGGGATCATTTTAAAGAAGAGATCAACGAGCTCTTTTTTGCTCCACTCTTTTTGTGATTTCATGTGCGAAACTTTAGATTCAAACAGCGTCAAAAGTTCTTGATTATAAGCACGTTCATTTTTAATAATCCCTAAATTCTCAAACCGAGACATGTCCAAGGTTTCATTTTCTGTGAAGAATTCTTCAAAATCTTTCTCGCCAGTTGTGTCACTCGACGTGAATAGGCATGGCCATTTACCTTCTTGCGGTAAAGTTTTTGCTAGCAGTCTAGCTTCTTCTTCACTGCCACATAAATAAGGCTCATAACCTTTGGCTTTTAGATACTTGACTGCTATATCTGCGAATGAAATAAGATGCAGAGAGTCACTTAGCTTCGGAAAAAAAATGTCCCTATTATGGCCAAAAATACATGACATCAGACACATTTCACCCGACTCTTGCGCGGTTACGAAATACCTCTTAATGTCATTGGGTGCCACGATTGGTTGTCCTTTTTCTAAACGCTGATTAAAACCATGCAGTAAAGAACCATCTGAAAATGCAACATTTGCAAATCGTGCTGTCGAAATATCAATTTCTTCACTACGACGCATCAAAAACATTTCCATAATACGTTTCGACGCTCCCATCATATTTATAGGATTTGCAGCTTTATCTGTCGAGACGCAAAAATACTTCTTTACGCCACCATTAATTGACTGCTGGATTGTTTTGTCCGTATTTAAGATATTTACATCAATCATGCGCATCAAAGTGAAGGGATCTTTTTCGCTCCTAACATGCTTCAAAGCCGACAAATTTAGTACATAGTCATACTTACCATCAGAATTGATAAATGCATCGTACTCTAAAGATCCAATGTCAAGAATGTAAGTCTGAAAGTCACCCTTAATATAGCCAAACGAACTTCGTATATCACGGACCAGCTCAACCATGTTGTTCTCACTAATATCTACAACATGCAATTTAAGTGGGTTTCGCTTGAAGATTTCTTTTGTAACGGCTTGGCCAATCGAGCCTGCCCCCCCAATCACTAAAAAACGGGATTCAGAAACCAACCGCTCTAATTCTGTTTTTTGCTTAATGATATCTTGTTTAAAAAGAGCGGTTCTGCGACCAATTAGAGATAAAACATTACTCATCTACCAAATCCCCTTTGTGTCAACTGTGTGCTTTGCGCTGACTTTAAGCCCTTTAAATTCCTTATGATCGACAAGTAAAACCGCAATATCACTCTGAGTGTTTGCTTCGGCAATGGATGTTAGCTTTATTTTTGCATCAGGCGATCTTTGGACATTTGGATCTACAGCAATTACACGTCCAACATGCATAGCTATGATTTCCAACACAATACTTAATGCCGGGCTCTGACGGACGTCATCAATATTGGGTTTAAATGTAAGCCCATAACAAGCAATGGTCACATCTTCAGTTCGCTTGCTTGGGTTTGCTTGCAAAAAGTCGCTAATCGCGATTTTTACTTTATCAATTACCCAATCAGGCTTTGAGTCATTTACTTTACGAGCAATACGTATGAGGTTAGCATTAGCTGGTGTTTTACTCACTATAAACCAAGGATCAACCGCTATGCAGTGACCGCCGACACCCGGGCCAGGCTGCAAAATATTTACTCGTGGGTGACAATTTGCAATGTTAATTAACTCCCAGACATCGATATCGAGCTTATCACAAATAATTGACAACTCATTGGCAAATGCGATACTGACATCACGAGAAGCATTTTCTGTTAATTTGGCCATCTCCGCTGTTCGTGCATTGGTTACAATGCAATCCCCATTGACAAATATTTTGTAAAGCTCGATAGCCGCTGCAGAACAAATTGCTGTCATGCCACCAATAACACGGTCATTAGCCACAAGCTCTCTAACCACATGCCCTGGAAGCACTCGCTCAGGACAATGTGCAATTCTAATATCAGAGTCCTCACCATGAGTTTGTGGAAAACTTAGATCTGATCTTTCCTCAGCCAACCAAGTAGACATCTGCTCTGTTGTACCCACCGGAGATGTTGATTCTAGTATCACAAGGTCGCCCTTTTTTAACACCTTAGCGACGGCCTTAGCAGCAGATTTAATATAAGAAAGATCTGGTTCAGGGATAGAGTGTTGATCCTGAATTGGTAAGAAAGGCGTTGGCACCGCAATTAAAAAGGCATCTGCTGGCTCTGGAGATGTTGTTGCCCTTAAAAATCCCTCATCCACTGCTCTTTTTACCATTACATCAAGTTCTGGCTCAACAATATGTATTTTACCTGCATTAATGGTGTCGACCGCATGCTGATTAACATCTATGCCGATTACTTTCTTTTCTTTTGACGCAAACATGGCAGCGGTTGGCAAGCCAATATAACCTAGACCAACAACAGAAATGGTATTAAAAGACATTTTTTCTTTCCTTAAACTAAAAATTCTAAGATACGCCCACAGGCCAAACCATCACCATAGGGGTTATGAGCTTTACTCATTTTTTTATATTCATCTTGATTGGTTAGTAGCAGCTCTACCTGACTAACTATTAGGTTAACGTCTGTACCAACAAGCCTAACTGTGCCTGCATCAACCGCCTCTGGGCGCTCAGTTGTCTCTCGCATAACAAGCACAGGCTTGCCTAATGATGGAGCCTCCTCCTGTATACCCCCAGAGTCAGTCAAGATAATCAAGGCTTTATCCATGAGATAACAAAATGGAAGATACTGTTGTGGCTCAATCAAAAACACATTATCCACGCCCTTCAAAAGCCTGTTTACAGGTTCTTGTACATTTGGATTAAGGTGAACGGGATATAAAACTTGAGCATCTGGGTTGTTAGTTGCGATCTGACGTAGAGCTTCACAAATTCTTTCAAAGCCGCCACCAAAACTTTCGCGACGATGACCTGTAACCAAGATTAATTTTTTATTTGGATCTAAGTAGTCGAATCTTGATGAAAGCTCATTAGAAAGAGAGCTATCTTTATTTAACCTTTCTCTCACCCAAAATAGCGCATCAATCACCGTGTTACCCGTTACAGTAATTTCATCCTCTGATACGCCCTCATTTAGCAGATTATCTTTAGAGCCTACTGTTGGCGCAAAATGATAGCTGGTAATCGCGCTGGTAAGCTTTCTATTGGCCTCTTCAGGCCAAGGAGAATAAATATTGCCTGTCCTAAGACCGGCCTCAACATGGGCTACCTTAATTTGTTGGTAATAGGCCGCCAAGGAAGCTGCAAAGGTAGTTGCCGTGTCCCCGTGCACCAAAACCACATCAGGCTTAAAGTCTTCCAAAACTGGCTTTATACCTGAAAGTATAGCCGTTGTTACATCGTTGAGCGTTTGACCCGCCTTCATAATATTAAGATCAAAGTCAGGATTAATCTCAAATAATTCAAGTACCTGATCAAGCATCTCCCGATGCTGGGCAGTAACGCAGACCTTTGCATCAAAACGACCGTCAGCTTCAAGGGCATGAACCAGAGGAGCCATCTTTATTGCCTCTGGGCGCGTACCAAACACGGTTAATATTTTTTTCATAGTTGCGAATAAACCTTATCTGTTTATTTGTTAAATTAAAATTTGCGGTTTAAGAAATTAAGGCATTTGAGACAGTGTGATTTTTAGACTCCAGAAACTATGGAAACTACCCTTTAAAACGCGATAAGAGCCTTTATCGAAAGTGAGCTCATTTTTATATTTAAGTGTTAAAAACTAAAACATTATGAAGTTTTTTCACTGAAAGCATAATGCCTTATAAGCACTAATAAAACACTTAGCATTCCACCTAATAGTGCGCTCAAGATACAAATTAAAGCTCTTTTAGGCTCTGATTTTATTTCCATTACCGCAGGAGGGTCAATGTAATCAAAAACGTAATACTGATTGGCTTCAATAAGGGTTAACTTTTTAGTTTCTTCTTGTAATAGCTGCGCTAAGACTTCCTTGATTTCAGACAAACCAGTCATTGAAATTTGCTGATTAAGATAACTTGCAGCTTTTTCTGACTCTAATTTATCTTTTTGTCTATAAAAAGCATTAACTTCACTAACAACCAACTCAACCCACTGCTTCGCTACAAATGGTGATTGATGTTTGATAGATAGTGTAATAAAGCCAGATTTTATATCCTCAGTTAAACTTAGGTGTTCGGTTTTAAATACTTCAAAGCTTTCTTGGGCGCTTGGTATTTGTTGCTGAGGATAAGTATAGTCTCTAATCCAAGTGTTGCTGTTCGTGTCGTAAATACTATCATCAAAAGCCAGAGTGTTTGTTTTATAGTTCCAAGATTTAACAGCCATAAGATCTGGTAGGTAAATATTTGTCAGTATGTTGTTCTCAAAGAAACTCAGAGAGCTAATCTTTTGTATTGCTTTTGCAGAATTACCCTCATCACCACCAGAAGGGAGGTTTATCCCTTCAAGCCCTACAAGGCCTCTATAACTTTTAAGAGCTCCAGAAATGCCGCTAGATGAATTAACAGGAACTAGCATAGCTTTAGATTCATATATATTAGGCAAAAGGAGACTATAAATAACTCCAACGATCGATATAAAAGATGTTAGAGAAACAATAATCCATTTTCCTTCTAGTAGTACATGAAAAAGTTCTAGAAGATCTATTTCGTCGTCAAAATCGTTTGAGCTTTTATTGTTATGTGCTTCTTGCATAAAAAATTATGTATTGAGATATGAATTAAGTTTATCGTATTCTTGTTTCTTTTTGATAATAAATTGCTTAGTAATAACTGTTTTTTCTTTAATACCCTTCGGCGTTAAAATATATATATAGTTTAATTTTTTGTTTGAATTATGAAAGTTTTTTATTTTAATAAATCCAATATCTACTAGAGCCTTAAGGCAATAATTGACCTTTCCTATACTGAAGCCAGAGTTTTTAGATAATAGTCTTTGAGATGCTCTGCCATCTTTTTCAATGATATGCATAAGATCTAATTGATCTTCTGTTATACCTTGTTCTTTTTTCATGAGATTGTTAATTTTTTAGCAATGATTTATGTATCAAAAAAATAATTGGATTACATAGCTACCGCACGGATTAATAATTAAAATAATTTTTTTAATTAGCACCGTTCACTACTTGAACCATTCTAGTATTATGTGTTTTTATAGTCAATTTATTTTAAAAGATAAGGTCTTTTTCTGGGATAGTAACTCTTCTTACAGAGCCAAGAAAATAAAGAAGGACGCCAACTCGTTCTTTAGAAGGAAGCGAGCAAACTTTTACGATACTTCCTGTTAAAGAACCCTTTGCAACCATGACATCTTGACCTATTTGTATCTGTGAAGCTACTGGATCTATTTTTGATGTTTCCTCTGCCATTTGCATGGCTTCGATTTCTTCTGAAGAAAGGCAGGAGATATTATTTCCAAATTTTATAATATTTTTTATGCCCATTGTGTATTTGAGAGCTGAGTAATTTTCAAGACTAGTATTAACAAAAATGTACCCAGGAAAAAGCGCTTCCACTTTAGGATTAGAATTTATCTTTTTTATTGTTATTTTCGGTAAATAATAGTCAAATTTTTGATTTGATAAATTACTTTCTACTCGTCTTGATTCGTTAATTTTATATGTTGCAACAAGCCAGTTTTTTTTCATAATACGTGGTACCCGAGGCCGGACTTGAACCGGCACGATATTTCTATCGAGGGATTTTAAGTCCCTTGTGTCTACCAATTCCACCACTCGGGCAAGTTAATAGATACCTAATTTATATTATACTTTCTATATTATAAAAGTCTTCAAATTAATGGAGGCTGAAGCCGGAATCGAACCGGCGTAAACGGCTTTGCAGGCCGCTGCATAACCACTCTGCCATCCAGCCAACTTTGTGTATTGTATACATGATTTAAAATAAGGAAACGGTTATATTAATTTTCTTTAAAAATATCTCTTGTAAATACTTTATCTTTAATATCTAAAAGTTGGTCTTCTTGTCTATTTGCCACTATTAGGTCTGCTCTTTGCTTAAAACTTTCAAAATTATTATCAACCTCGATACCATTAAAAAATTTATCATTAACAGTAGGTTCAAAAATGATAACTTTTTTACCTGCATTTAAAATAAGATCGATTACATCTAATATTGATGATGACCTAAAATTGTCGCTGCCCTTTTTCATTGCAAGTTTATAGAATCCAATTATGTCAGATTCTCTTTCCAAAATTTTATTTGCAATGAAGCTCTTCCTTTTCTGATTCGAATTTATAACAGAGGATACTAATTCTTGAGGTATATCATTAAAATTTGCCAGTAGCTGTTTTGTGTCTTTTGGAAGGCAATATCCTCCAAAGCCAAATGAAGGATTATTATAATGATCTCCTATTCTTTCATCTAAACTTAAACCAGAGATAATGTCTCTTGCATTAAGATTTTTTGACATAGCATAAGTATCAAGCTCATTAAAAAATGCTACACGCAATGCCAAGTAAGTATTTGAAAAAAGTTTTATGGCTTCTGCCTCTTTTGATGAGGTAAATAAAATATCAACATCTTTTTTAAGAGAAGCCTCTCGAAGAATATTTCCAAAAAACTTTGCATTATTACACTTACTACCAATAACGATTCTTGATGGGTATAAATTGTCTTGAAGTGCCTGACCTTCTCTTAGAAATTCTGGTGAAAAGATTATATTATTGGTTTTATATTTTGATTTAAGAAGATCTGTGTGTCCTTCTGGAATTGTTGATTTTATTACTATTACAACTTTACTATTGTGCTGAAGTATTTCCTCTACAACTATATCAACTGAACTTGTATCAAAGTATCTTGTTTCATCATCATAATCTGTTGGAGTTGCTATTACTGCTATGTCCGTTGACTCTATTATTCCACTAAGGGAGCTAGAAGCTCGCAAGTTTAAATCCTTGTGTTTAAGATAATCAGATATCATCGAATCTTTTACTGGGCTTATACCAGCATTAATTTTCTTAACTTTTTCTTTATCAATATCAACAATAGTGACCTTATGATACTGAGATAATAATATAGCTAACGACATGCCAACGTAGCCTGAACCAACAATGGTAATGTTATAACTTGCACTTTTAACCATTTTATTATTTTTTAAAGGTATTTAGGGAGTATATGAAGCCAGTGTAGATAGTTATTATGAGTGAAATTAAAAGCAATATATCAGCAATTAACAATACCAACATATTGTTCATTCCAAGCCCTAAAAGATAGGTACTTATTGTAAATAATTGAATCGTTGTTTTTATTTTTGCTAAAAATGTAACCTTTGTTGCATCAGGTTTATTTTGTCTTGCATTGAAATCCCTAAGTGCTCCAACCCATATTTCACGCGTAATAATTAATGCTGATGCAAATGCAATATAGTAACTAGTAAGATTTACAGATATTGCAAATAATAAAAAAACAATAAGAATTTTATCAGCAATGGGGTCAAGAATTTCTCCAATTTGAGAGACATGATTGTACTTTCTAGCTAAATAACCATCAAAGTAATCTGTAATACTTGCAATGAAAAACAATACAAATGCTATCCAATACATCTCTGTTCGAGTTAAAAGAATAAATATAAATGCTCCAAGAGCCATTCTGGAAATGGTGAGTAAATTTATAAATATAGCCATTAAGTTTTATAAGAAATAATTTGTTGTGCTATTTTCTCATTAATGCCACTAATAGTCATTAATTCATCTAATCCAGCATTCTTTATATTTTTAGTGTTTTTAAATTTTTTCAGAAGATTTGATTTTGTTACTGGGCCAATTCCATTGATCGCGTCTAGAAAAGATTTCTTTATGCTAAGTTTTTTCTTTTTTCTTTGTGCTGTTATTGCAAACCTATGAGACTCATCTCTTATCTCTTGAAGAACCAGATATCCTTTTGAATACTTATCCATCTCAATAACTCCTTCATTGGAAAGGATGGTTTCAGTAGCTCTTACCCTATTAGCGCCTTTAACAATTGAAATAACTTTAATATCCGAGTGTTTAGATCTCTTAATTAATGATTCAACAAATTTTAACTGTGTTTTACCGCCATCTATTAATAATAAATCAGGTTTTATTTCTTTATCCTCATAATACTTTAGTCTTCTTTCAAGAGCATGCTCTAGTGACCCAATATCATTACCTGCTAAATCTTTAGGAATATTGAATAGTCTATATTTATTTTTATTTGCTCCTTTTTTGGAATACACAATACAAGAGGCAACCGCATGATCCTGATATAAATGACTTATATCATAGGCTTCTATTTTATTTAAATATTTCATACCTAGGCTGGTTTTCAGTTCGCTCAAGGCATAGGTATATTTTTCTTCCTTACTTAAATGATTTGTGATGACTTGCTTTGCGTTTGATTTACAAAGATTAAAAATAGGTTTTATATCTTTACTCGGAGTACTGATAATCTTAGTGGTTGTCTTGGCTTTCTTAGAAATAGCTTCGCCAATAATAGTACTAGAAGAAACAATATCAGTAATAAGAATTTTCTTAGGTATATCAGGGTTAATATTATAAAAATTTATTAAAGCACTTTCATATACTTCGTTCAAAGACTCGTAATATCCTTTTTTTACTAGTTGGGTTTTGGTCCCTCTTATCTTTCCTTTTCTTACAACTACAGTGCATATACCAAGATATCCACTATCTTCAGCAACTGAAAATATATCTATATCCTTTGCTTTTGTTGTTACAGATTGCTCTTCTTGGATTATATTTATTCTCTTTAGTTTATCTCTTGCAGTTGCAGCTTTTTCAAATTCAAGCCTGTTAGAAAATAACTTAATTTCTCTCTCTAACCTCTTAATTGTTTGTGAGTCCGACGAGGTTAGGTAATTCTTGGCCTCAATTAGATCTTCAGCATATTGATTTTTAGTGATGTGACCAACACATGGTGCGCTGCACCTTTTCATTTGATACTCAATACATGGCCTTGTTCTGGAAGAAAAAGTATTATCACTACAATTTCTTATCTTGAAAACTTTTTGTATTTCTTTAATTGATTTTTTAACTGCATATGAACTTACAAAAGGACCAAAATATTTTTCATCCACTGCTTTTTTTGTTCTTTTCAAACCGATAGAAGGATAATTATGATTATCTGAAAAGAAAATGTATGGATAAGTTTTATCATCTCTTAATAAAATATTAAATTTTGGTTTATTTTCTCTAATCAGCAACTGCTCTAAAAGCAAAGCCTCAACCTCATTTTTAGTTGAAAAAGTTTCTATTTGATCTGTTAGTTTTTTTATTTGGCCTGTTTTTCTATCCTTTTTAGAGTTACCAAAATAACTTGAAACTCTTTTTTTTAAGTTGATAGCTTTGCCAATATATATTATTTCTGATTTATGAAAGAATTTATAAATTCCAGGGGTTGTGGGAATTTTTTTAAGATCAACCGCCATTAGAATCTAAGTATTTTCTTGCAAATATCTTCCCAGCACTAACTCCATATTGATCAAAGGGGTTGATTTGTAGCATGCGCGAAGTTAAGAAAACTCTATGCTCCCATGATGCAATTAAATAGCCTAGATTAAACGGATTAAGTTCCTTTAGTGATATTAAATTGACTGGAGATTGTCCATTTACTTTTTCATGATCTTGAAGATTTTCATCTGCACCAAAAGCTAGAAGACCTGCCTGAGCCTGAGATTGAGCAAAAAGTAATTCATTCTCTTCTTTATCTGTATCTACGCAAATTATATCTACACAAAAGGAGGAAGTTCCTTGGTGCAGTAATTGAAAATATGAATGTTGAGCTGTTGACCCAAACCCTCCAAAAATAACCTGTCCTGTTTTATTAAAATGAGAATTTTTACTCACCCCTTTTCCTATAGACTCCATTTCAAGTTGTTGAGCATAGTCAGTAAAATATCTTAACTTCCAGCTATAAGTCAGAAGAGCTCTTGTTGGCTTGTTATCAAAATTGTTGTGCCATAGGTCGCTAAAAATAATAGTTTTAATAAACTGCTTATAATCATTATTTAAAGTAAGTTTTTCATCTGCTAATGAACCACCTTTTAAAAAATCTACGAATTGTTCTTCAAGCTCCAGGATTGCTGCAAGCGAGATAGGTGACCACATGGAATACCTTCCTCCAATCTCATTAGGAAATTGAATTGCTGTGGTTTCATCAAAATCAAAGTTTTTAGCTTTATCAATTTGTGAAGTTACACATATAAAATGATCTTTAAACTCTAAATCATCTCCTATCCATGCCCTTGCAAGCCCAAGGCTTTGCATTGTTTCATCAGTTGAAAAAGATTTTGAAGAAACTATAAAAAATGTTTCATTTTTATTTAAAGGCACAATCTCGTCTTTAAATTCTTGTGTATCAGGTCCTGTTAAGAAAATATGATTAAAGGACCTTTCATGCTTTTGGGTAAGAGTTTCTAAAAGGAGTTTAGGGCCCTCAAATGAGCCACCAATACCAATAGTAACAATATTTTTTATGCCTTTCTGAATGAGCTTTTCTTTCAATTTAATACACTCAGAAATGGAACTCTTTGCAACTTCATAGTAGTTTTCATGAACATTGCTAATTTTGTGACCATAAGCACTTCTATATACATGATGAAGTGCTGCTTGATCTTCAGTTGTATTGATTTTGTACTCAGAGAATAATTTTTTAATCTCGCCATCAATATCTAGTTGATTGTAAATTTTGTCCAGCTTATCGAAGTCCTTTTCATTAAAGGATGGGAAAAGCGATTTATATGAAATGCATTCATCCTCATATACATAAGGATAATTATTACTGGATTGAGTCATATATTTCTTTTAGTGAATCTTTAATGTTGTTTGATGCGGTTATTGGTCTACCTATAACCAAAAAATCAGAACCGTTATCGATAGCTTCTTTTGGTGTCATCACTCTTGTTTGATCATCGCCAAGGCTTTTAAGCCTAATTCCCGGAGTGATAGTTAGTAAGTTTGAATTATTTTTAACTAAACTTAGTTCTTGTGGGGAGCAAACAACGCCATGGATACTACTTTTTTTAGCAAGCTCAATCATTGCAAGGACTTGTTCTTTGGCTTCACGTTTATATATAAAATTTGTGTCAGTATCACTAAGGCTTGTTAAGGCAGTTACACCAAATATTTTTATATCTGTGTTCATAGTTGCTGCCACTGACTCTTCAAGCATTTTTTGCCCGCCTGATGTGTGGACTGTCATCATCTTGATCGGAAGATTTTTTAACCCCTCTACAGATTTTTTTACTGTGTTAGGAATATCATGAAGTTTTAGATCTAAGAAAATATCAAAGCCTTTACTAGCAGCTTTTAAAACAGACTCTCTTCCCAATGAATTAAAAGATACGCTCCCAACTTTTACCATGCACAGGTTTGGGTCAAGTTGATCAAGCACTTTATCGAATTTAATTTGATCATACTCATCTAGAGCAACAATTATCGATTTTGTCATAGAGATTGAATCTTAACTATATCTTAGTCTTGAATCAACGATTTTGAAGGCTTGAAATGCATGGTGGCAGTTTCACCTAAATAAGAGACCTCTTTTGTTTTAGGATTAACAAACTTCCTAGGTCTAATATATTTCTTAGAAAAAGTACCAAAGCCTCTTAGCTCTACTTTTTCATCAAATGCCACAGCATCAACTATAGACTCAATGATTGAGTCTATAGCTAATTTGATTTGTTTTTTTGTTAAATCAGGAAACTGACTTAAAAGTTCTGTTTCAATATCTGATCGATTAAAAGTTTTAGTACTTTTGTTACTCACTTAATCTTAGTGAAATTCTTTCACGCTCAGCATCGACAGCAAAAACTACGCAGTTCAATTTATCGCCTTTCTTGAATTCATCTAAAGCTTCCTTTGGATCTTCAGCATCTGAAATATCAGATAAGTGAATTAATCCATCAATGTCACCCTCAAGCCCAACAAATATTCCAAAGTCTGTAATGGATTTAATCTGGCCTTCAACTTTGTCACCCAAAGCATATTTATTAGAGAATTCAGTCCAAGGATTTGCCTTAGTTTGTTTGAGTCCTAAAGAAATTCTTCTCTTTTCATGATCTATTTCAAGAATCATTACTTTGATTTTTTGCTCCATTTCTACGACTTTTGAAGGATGAATGTTTTTACTTGTCCAATCTAAT
>Ga0255758_10000986_pt1 | contig 30464 bp, 28 predicted proteins | sample 011ome_24_FD_179958 | JGI IMG/M metagenome (GOLD analysis project Ga0255758, IMG submission 179958) | Coastal salt marsh microbial communities from the Groves Creek Marsh, Skidaway Island, Georgia - 011513CT metaG (version 2) | ecosystem: Environmental > Aquatic > Marine > Intertidal zone >... | reverse complement strand
AAATTACAGTAAAACTGCGTTTGATGATAATGTTCAATTTTGGCAAGCTGGAAAAGGAGTTGGAGGAATTAAATCAATTGAGAGTTGTGAAGATATTTTAAATGAATATAAAATTTAATGAGAAAGAATTTTTTTAAACTTATTATTGTTTTTATTTTAATTTCTGTGGCAATTGGAATATGGTTTTCTCAAAACTGGTATAAAATGCCAAAATATATATCGAACTTAAAAAATCCAACTATTGAAAATGTAAAAATTGAGTGGGAAAATGGACCTGAAACCAGAACTAACTTTAAACCAAATATAATCGTTGTTCTTGTCGACGATCTAGGCTTCAATCAGATTAGTTCTTATGGTGGAGGAATGTCAAATGGAAATTTCAAAACACCCAATATTGATAATTTAGCTAAAGATGGTGTGTTATGTACAAATGGATACTCCTCTAGCCCAATTTGTTCTCCATCCAGAGCATCTCTTTTAACAGGAAGGTTTGCTACTCGATTTGGATATGAGTTTACTCCAACTACCTCAAGTATGATGAAGGCAATAAGTCTTTTTTCAAAGAAAAATGAGGTAGCTGATGGTATTTATTACGATAAAAGAGAAGAAAATATTATTGATATTGAGCAAATGGGCCTTCCACAATCCGAAAAAACTATTGCAGAAATGCTAAAACCTGAAGGTTATCATAACATTCATATTGGAAAATGGCATCTGGGTCACTCCAAAGACTTTTTACCAAGAAAACATGGTTTTGATGAAAGTCTCAGAATAGATCAAGGATCATTATTTTTACCAGAAGATGATAAAAATGTAATTAACGCTAAATTAGAATTTGATCCGATTGATAAAATACTTTGGGGAAATCTTCCATATGGTGTTAATTTTAATGAAGGTCCAAGAATGAATCCCGATGGACACTTAACCGATTATTTAACAAATGAAGCAGTAAAAGCTATTGAAAAAAATAAAAATAGACCATTCTTCTTATACCTAGCCTATTGGGCTGTTCATAGCCCACTTCAGGCCAAAAAAGAAGATTATGAAAAGTTATCCTTTATTGAAAACCATGAGGAAAGAGTCCTAGCTTCTATGGTATTGACAGTGGACAGAGGAGTTGGTAAAATAAGAGATGTACTTAAAAAAAATAATATTGATGACAACACAATTATCATTTTCACTAGTGATAACGGTGCACCAGGATACATAGGGTTACCTGATTTAAACAAACCATATAGAGGTTGGAAATTAACTCATTTTGAAGGAGGAGTTCATGTTCCTTTCATGGTAAGCTATCCAAACAAAATTCCTAAAGGGACAACTTATAGCGGAAGAGTTTCGAGCTTAGATATACTCTCAACGGTAGCAAGTGTAGCAGGAGTTGATATGAACAGAAACGACTTAAAAGAAATAGAGTTTGATGGAACTAATGTGCTTCCTTATTTAATTGGAGAAAAAGAAGGAGAACCCGAAAGAGTTTTATTTAATAAATCGGGGAACTATTCATTTATAATTAAAGAAGGATGGAAACTTCAGGTCGATTTAGTTCAAAATAAAAAGTGGCTTTATAATTTGAATGAGGATCCAACAGAACAAATAAACTTAATTAAATCTGATCTTAAAAAACTAAATGAACTTGAAAAAATTTTAAACAAAAAATTATCTGAGCAAGTTAAACCAATATGGCCTAGTTTACTTGACTGGCCAATTTTTATTGATAAAACTTTGGATGAAAAAGTAAACAAAAATGACGAATATATATTCTGGGCTAACTAAATAAATAATAAAATGATTAAGGAAAAATTTGAATTAAATAATAAAATCGCTGTAATTACAGGAGCATCAAAAGGAATAGGTAAAGCAATGGCACAAGGATTGGCAGAATTTGGAGCTACAGTCGTTGTAAGTAGTAGAAAGCAAGAAGCCGTTGATCAGGTTGCTAAAGAATTTACGGATCTTGGATTAAAGGCAGATTCGATTGAATGTCATGTAGCAAAACACGATGACAGATTAAAACTAGTTGAAAAGGTAATAGAAAAATACGGTCGTATTGATGTTTTAATAAATAATGCAGGCACCAATCCCTATTTTGGACCAATTAGTAAAATGCCTATTAACCTATATCAAAAAACAATGGATATTAATGTTAATGCTGCTATTGAACTTAGTAACTTAGTTTATCCTCAAATGAAAAAACAAGGTGGCGGAAGTATCATACATATTAGTTCTATTGAAGGTCTTCATCCAAGTGCATTTATGGCCGCCTATAATGTAAGTAAAGCTGCATTAATTATGGCTGGGAAAAACCAATCAATTGAATGGGGAAGAAATAACATTAGAGTCAACATAATATGCCCAGGATATGTAAAAACCAAACTAAGCGCAGCATTGTTAGAAAATGAGGTGTCTAGAAATAGCTTTTTAAAAAATTGTTCTTTAGGAAGAGGATCAACACCAGACGAGATGGCAGGATTAGCTGTATTTCTTGCATCAGATGCAAGTTCGTACATGACAGGGACAACTATAGTTAATGATGGAGGTCTTATGAATGCTCCTCAAATATCAATGCAATAAATTATAATTTTATGAATTTTGAATACACAAAAAAAACTCAAGACTTAATAAATAAAGTAGATGACTTTATGCAAAAACATCTCTTTCCTCATGAAAATAAAGTTTATGATTTTCACAGAAACAATCCTTGGAAAGACTATCCTGAATTAGAAAACTGGAAAAAAGAGGCTAAAAAAGAAGGTCTCTGGAATTTATTTCTCCCCTCCTACTATGGAGATTTAAGTCCTGGATATAGTAATTTAGAATATGCACCTTTAGCAGAAAAAATGGGAAGACTTACTTGGGCATCTGAGATTTTTAATTGTAATGCACCAGATACCGGAAATATGGAAACCATTGCTAAATACGGAACTCCAGAACAAAAAGAGAAATGGTTAAAACCAATTATGAACGGAGAGATTAGATCTGCTTTTTTAATGACTGAACCTGCAGTAGCATCATCTGATGCTACTAATATTCAGACATCGATAATTAGAGATGGAGATGATTATGTTATTAATGGAAGAAAATGGTGGTCTTCAGGGGCCATGAATCCTCATTGTAAGATTTATATTTTGATGGGTAAGACAGATTTTAATGCAGAAAAACATAAGCAACAAAGTATGATTCTTGTACCAGCTGATACACCTGGAATTAAAATAATAAGACCATTGCAAGTCTTTGGAAGTGTAGATTCTCCAGAGGGTCATGCCGAAATAGAGTTAAGTAATGTGAGAGTTCCTGCTAGTAATATTTTACTTGGTGAAGGAAGAGGTTTTGAAATTGCTCAAGGAAGATTAGGACCTGGAAGAATTCATCATTGTATGAGATTAATTGGAGTTGCCCAAAGAGCATTAGAATTGATGTGTAAAAGAGCGAATCAAAGAGAAGCCTTCGGAAGAAATTTAATTAAATTTACAAGTATTAGACAAGATATTGCAAAATCAGAATGTGAAATCCAACAGGCAAGGTTACTTACTCTTGCGACAGCCGATAAAATTGATAAGTTTGGTGCCAAAGAGGCAAAAAACTTAATCGCCATGATCAAGATACAAGTTCCTCAGATGGCCTGTAATGTAGTTGATAGAGCAATTCAAATTCACGGAGGAATGGGAGTAAGTCAAGACACACCGCTAGCGGGATATTATGCTATGGCAAGAGTGCTTCGTTTAGCTGACGGACCTGATGAGGTTCACATGTTTCAATTAGGAAGAAATTTAGCAAAACAGTATGAGATATAAAGATAAAATAGTACTTATAACAGGAAGTGGTTCTGGGATTGGAAAAGCAGCTGCAATAGCATTTGCCAAGGAAGGAGCTAACTTAATAGTTTCTGACATAAATAAAGAGAATGGATTAAACACAGTTTCTGAAATCATTAATAATAATGGCAAGGCAACATTTTTTGAAGCAGATGTTTCTAATTATCAAATGGTAGTTGATTTAATGAATTTCATAGTTGATAAGTTTGGAAGACTCGACGTTGCTATTAACAACGCTGGTATTGGTGGAGATTACGCTAAAATAGCTGACATGACTTTGGAATCTTGGGACAAAACAATGCTTGTGAACTCAACTGGAGTTTTTTATTGTATCAAAAATCAAATTCCAATAATGCTCAAACAAGGAAAAGGAGTTATCCTGAATACTTCCTCAATAGCAGGAATTCGAGGATTGCCAAATGCTGCAGGATATTCAGCTAGTAAACATGCCGTAGTAGGAATCACAAAAACAGTAGCAATGGAATATGCAAAAAACAATATTAGAGTCAATGCCATTTGCCCTGTTTTTACAGTTACTCCAATGTTTGACCCTGTAGCTATGGATAAAATGAAATCAGGAATTTCTGAAAAACTAAAGGCAAACGTCCCTATGAAAAGATTTGCTGATGTAATGGAACAAGTAAATACAATGCTTTGGTTATGTTCAGATGAAGCTAGTTTTATTACTGGTCAAGCAATTTCTGTTGATGGGGGATTAACAGCTTAAATTATGGAACAAAAAGTAAGAAAAGGAGAAGAGCTTAATGAAATTAATCTTAAAAAATTTTTAAAAGAAAATGATCTAATTTCTGATATTAAAAGTGAATTAAATGTTTTACAATTCTCAAATGGTTTTTCTAATCTAACATATTCACTTGCCATCGAAAATAAAGAATATGTAATTAGAAAACCTCCCAAAGGTGCTGTTTATGGTCACGATATGAACAGGGAATTTAAAGTACTTAAAGGTCTTAATAATGGGTTTGATAAAGCTCCTATTGCCTACGCCTACTCTGAAGACAATAGTATTATTGGCACTTCTTTCTACATAATGGAAAAAGTTAATGGAAAAATAATTACTCCAAGAGAACTTAAGGAAAGATCAATTCCTAATAAAGATTACTCAACTATTTCCAAAACATGGCTTAAAACATTTGTTGAATTACACAATTTGGACTATAATAAATTGGGGTTGTCTGGACTTGGAAAACCAGAAGGTTACGTTGAAAGACAGGTTAGAAATTGGGGAAAACAATATTTGAAGGCTGCTACTGAGGAGATAAAAGAAGCTAAACTAATAATGAACTGGCTTGATAAAAATAAGCCAACAAAATACAAGCATAGTTTGATTCACAACGACTATAAATACGATAATGTAGTTTTTAGTTCAAATGACTGGTCTATAATAAACTCAATATTAGATTGGGAAATGTGTACTATTGGAGATCCTTTAATGGATTTGGGAACATCAATTGCTTATTGGGCTGAATCATCCGATCCTCCCCAATTAAAATCCACTTTTAATTATCCTACCTCTATAAAAGGGAATCCGACTAGGTTAGAAGTTGTAGAAATGTATGAAAAAGAAGCTGGAATAACAGTGAACAATCTAGTTTTTTATTATGTATTTGGTTTGTTTAAAATTGCTGTTATTGTTCAACAAATTTATTACAGATTCAATAAAGGATTAACTACTAATGAAAAATTTAAAGACTTGAATAAAATAACAGATATTCTCTGTAAAACAGGTTGGCAATCCATTCAAAAAAATAGAATTGAAAATATTTTTTGATGAGTAAAATTTATTTATTTAGACACGCACAAGCCTCCATTGGAAAAGCTAATTACGATGTATTATCAATAAAAGGTGAAAAACAAGCTGGAGAATTAGGAAAATATCTATGCAAAGAAAAATTAATTTTCGATAGGGTATACGTTGGTAATTTGCAAAGACAAAAACATACTCAAGAAATTGTAGCAAAACAATACAAAAGGTCAGGATTAACTATGCCTAAAGCTTTTATATTAGAAGGGCTCAATGAGCATCAAGCCACAGATGCAATGAAAATTGAAATGCCTAAGATGGTAAATGATAAATACCTAAAATCATTAAAAGAAAAACTTGTTAAAAATCCAGAAAAAAAACACTCATTTATGATGTTAGGGTTTAAATATTTTTTACATAAATGGGTTAATAATGAAATAATTGTAGAAGGAATAATTCCATGGAAACAGTTTAGAAAAAATTCAATAAATGCATTGAATCAAATTAAAAGTGAAATAAAAAAAGGTGAACAAATTGCTGTATTTTCATCTGGAGGAACAATAAGTTCAATGATTGGAGATGTTTTAGGTATTGAGAACGAAATAGTTATTGCCGATTTAAATTTTTCTGTAAGAAACACCTCTTTTTCTAAACTACTCTATTCAAATAAAGAAACGAATCTTTTAACATTTAATGAATTACCTCATCTAAGAGATGAAATGATAACATTTGTTTAAATTAAACCATGAGAAAAGATTTAGAAGAATTTTATAATAGAAAAGAATTCCTTAAAGATGTGAACAGATCAGAATCTGTAAAAAAAAGACATAAAAAAGGAAGCAGAACTGCTAGAGAAAATATTGAAGATTTATGTGATAAAGATTCATTTGATGAGTTAGGATCTTTAATTGTTGCAGGTCAAAGCCAAAGACTTAGTAGGGAAGAATTAATTAAAAAAACACCAGCTGACGGACTAATTGGAGGCATTGGAACTGTTAACAGCAAAGTATTTGGAGAAAAAAACTCTAAGTGTTGTATAATGAGTTATGATTATATGGTTTTGGCTGGAACTCAGGGAGGATTTAATCACAAAAAAACAGACCGACTTATCTCAATTTCTAAAAAAGGTAAACTCCCAATTATATTCTTTGTGGAAGGTGGTGGTGGCAGACCAGGTGATGTTGATTTTTATTCAATAAGCTCTGGAGGATTAGACCTTCCTACGTGGAGTGAATTTTCTAAATTAAGTGGAAAAGTTCCTAGAATATCTGTTGTTTCTGGAAATTGTTTTGCAGGAAATGCTGCAATAGCTGGATGTTCAGATGTGATTATTGCAACAAAAAACAGTTCTATTGGAATGGCTGGGCCTTCTATGATTAAAGAAGGAGGTTTGGGTGAATATCAAGCCAGCGAAATTGGACCATCAAAAATTCAATATGAAAACGGAGTCATAGATATTTTAGTAAAAGATGAAAAAGAGGCTGTACATAAAGCTAAAAAGTATCTATCCTACTTTCAAGGAAACAAAAAAAAATGGAAAGTTGGAGATCAAAATCAATTACAAAATTTAATTCCTGAGAACAGAAAATATGCTTACGATGTTACTAAAATCCTAAATTTAGTCTTTGATGAAAATTCAGTTCTAGAATTAAGAGGAGGATTTGCTAAGAATATGGTAACAGCTCTTGCAAGAATTGAGGGAAAACCACTTGGAATTATTGCAAATAGCACTAAGCATTTGGGTGGAGCAATTGATGGTGATGCATCTGATAAAGCTTCAAGGTTTATACAATTATGCAATGCTTTTGGTCTTCCAATTATATCATTTTGTGACACTCCTGGATTCATGGTTGGTCCAGATCATGAAAAACTTGCTTTAGTTAGAAAAACCTCTAGATTATTTTTAAATGGGGCTAATTTAAAAACTCTAATAATGACAATTGTTTTAAGAAAAGCTTATGGGCTTGGCGCTATGGCAATGGCTGGAGGCAATTTTCATCAATCTTACATGACATTAAGTTGGCAAACAGGTGAGTTTGGTCCTATGGGATTAGAAGCAAGTGTTGAACTAGGTTTTAAAAAAGAATTGGACAACACATCTTCAGAAGCTGAAAGAAAAAAACTACGTAATGATTTAGTTAGTCAAGCATATGAAAAAGGGAAAGCAATAAATGCTGCCTCTAAGTTAGAAATAGATGAAGTAATTGATCCAAAAGAAACCAGGTCAAGAATTTCTAATGCCTTATGTAATTATTCTCATCAAAAAGACAAGCAAAACTTTATTGATTCATGGTAAAAAAAAGCCCCGATAAAATCGAGGCTTTATACTAAAAGTTTTTACTAATTATTTTAGTAGAGTAGCATTCCAATAAGAATATCTTCTAATTATCTTTCCGTCGTCATCAAAATCATCCATAAATAAAACCGGAACAACCACCTTCTTTCCATCAGAAGCTCTAGTTAATCTAAATCTCCACCATGATTGAACAACTTTACTATCTCTCCAGTCATATTCTAAATAATCTGGATACCCAGACTCGTCTAATCCAGTAATATTCCAGCCTGCTAGCATTTTTTCATCTCTTGCTCTAATTTCTTCTTGGTTCATGTTTTTTGACTCATTTATATCAATAAAAACAGCGTTTTCATGAAAGAAATCAAATGCTTTATCAACATCACCGTTTGCAAAGGCATACTGAAGTTTTCTAACTGTATTTATATTTTCATGATTTTTATAAATTTTTCCATTTTCTCTGGTTGAATACGAGTCTCTAACATTTCTAAATGTATTTTGATTATTATATTCAAAAATTCGAGCAATTTTAGTTGCATCTTTATTGACAACGTATAATCTATGAACAGGCATATCTACTTTTGCGCCTGTTGTTTTATTTACACCATAAAGATGATCCCAAGTTTGTATCCATACACCAGAATCTTTGTACTCAATGGCATCAGGATACGCACCCTCAGAAACAGTAAGTTTTAAATAATCCATATTGTTGTACCACCAAGTCATATTACCAATGAATTGTTGCTTAGTACTACCTTTGTCGTCTTTATTTAGACTATTACCATTTCTGATTCTAAAATCTTCGGTAAGCATTGAAGCTGCTTTATCAATTTCACCACTTACCCATGCAGTGTTAAATGATTCTACAAGATCAATTCCAGGATGTTCTATGTAAACAGTTCCGTTTTTCTTTTTTTTCTGAGCTGAAACAGAAAAAGTGATTAATGTAATAAGTAAAAATGTAATTTTCTTCATAATAATTTTTTTAGTTGATTTAAATATAAAAAATATTCAATAACATTCTATAAAGAATGTAAATATTTATTTTTTAACGACAATGAAAGTTGCTGTAGCTCCTGTTGAAAGATTCCACTGATTTGACGAAATCAATTGATTTGAATCATCAAAAACACGTAATTCTGCAGTATTCGGTCCTGAACTTCCTTGATTTAGAGCGGTAAAATCTACTTTATTAAATCCTTTAGTTAATGGAAGTTTAAAACCAGCAAATTTTGATTCTAAAAATAAATTATAAATTATTATGCTGTCATTAACTGAGATTCTAACACGATCTCCATCAACATATTCAAAATCACGACAAAGAATGTTAACATAAGCAGATCCTGTAGAGACGTCCCCTAAGTATTCTCCCTTATTGTAATTATTAGGTTTCTTTTTTTCTTCTCTGTTTAATTTTTTTAGATAAATGTCAGCTGGATTTAAAAAAGTTTCTTTTTGATTTGAAGTTTTATTTGATGAATTACGATCATCATTTTTTTTTATTGAAAAATAATTAGGATTTTTAGATCCAATATCTAATTTTTTTAAAGATGAGGAAGATGGTGGGATTAACTCAATCTTTCTTTTAGAGTTTTCAGTTTGACAAAACCCTATAGAAAAACACAATAAAAATAATATTGAATATAAAAATGTTTCTCTCATCTGTAAGTAAAAAGCAAATATGATGCTATATCTACAAATTTTTCTAAAAATAAAGTTAAACTATTTAAAATATTTTTTGTGTTTAAAATATGAAGCAAAACCAAGAATAAAAACAAAAACTGCTGAATAATATACGAAATTAGGAGTAATAACTTTATCTCCACTAGCGTATGAGTGTAAGCCAGTTAAATAAAAATTAACACCAAAATAAGTCATTACTATACTTGCAAATGCAATTATTGACATCAAATTGAAAGCCCATTTACCTCTTAATCCGGGAATTAAACGCATGTGCAAAACAAAAGCATAAATCATTATACTTATTAATGCCCAAGTTTCTTTAGGATCCCAACCCCAATATCTTCCCCAACTTTCATTTGCCCATTGTCCACCTAGAAAGTTACCGATTGTTAACATAATTAAACCAACAGTTAAAGCTAACTCATTGATAATAGTTAATTCTTTCAAGTTCAAATCAATTTTTTTCTTATTCTTTTTGTTTGTTATAAGAATTAAAAACAAAGAAACAATTCCCAATATCATTCCTAAGGTAAATGGACCATAACTGCCAACAATAACAGAAACATGAATCATTAGCCAATAACTATCAAGAACCGGAACTAAATTTGCAATTTCAGGATCCATCCAGTTCCAATGTGCTATCATTAAAATCATTGAAGCAACAAATGAAGTTGATGCAATTGTTAAATCTGATTTTCTTCCAAAGGCTAGTCCTATTCCAACAGTTGCCCAAGCAACATAAATCATTGATTCATATGCATCACTCCAAGGTGCGTGACCAGAAATAAACCCTCTTGCAATTAATCCTAATGTTTGTAAAATAAATAGAATGAATATCACATACTTTGAGGCTGAAATAAAATAATTTAATACTTTATTGTTATAGAAAATTTGAAAAATTAAAAAGACAAACATTAAGGTACCTACATACATATACCAACTAAACAGACTTCTAAAAATATCGTACTTGTTGTAGAGAATTTCTGCTTTAATTTTATCTTCACTGGGTAATATAGAAGCACCATACTTAGTTTGAAAACCGCGAATGCTTTCTAGGATGCGTTTTGAATTAGTGTAATCATTCGATTCTATATCTTTTTGTAGTGAACCTAAATAAAGTGGAAGAATATTTTTAACGTACAGTGTATCTATTCCTTTGAAATCGTTGATATCTAACTCTTTAAAAGAAACCCATTTATTATTCTCATCATTAGGTATGGGGAAAATCTTAAGGATATTTCCATCTAAAGCGGAATACATCAAATTAACCTTTCTATCGGTTTCTATAAAATCTTTTTCAAATTGATTGGGTAAAGAGGATTTATATGCTCTTTCTAAAAATTTAGCTAATTTATAGTTTCCATTTTCATCAAAAAAATCAACAAAAGCAGCGTACTTTTCATTCTTAGATCTCCCAGTAATTTTTCTTAAGCTATCATTTCCTCTTTTAAGATAAATTATCGGAATATTATACCAGAGCAAAGGATCTTTAGTAATAGAAAGCATAACTTGGTCTGAATTTAAATTTTTGTAAGAATCAGATTTACTTACCTTTCTTAACAGCTCAGAAGAAAATGTATTTAAAGGTTTCATTCTTCCACCACTGTCTTGGATTACTAAACTTCCAAATTCTAGCGCATGATTCTTATCAACTGGATTACTGGTAATTAGAGAATCTATTTGATAAAGGTTACTATTATTTTGATGATTGTGAGAATTCTGAGATAAAACTGTTCCAGAAATAAGGATAAAAATAAGTGTCAAGCTTTGTTTTTTTTGTTTTACTCTTTCAAGTTGTTTTGCTAAATCCTTAAATCTAGTTTTTCCAAAAAACATAATTCCAAGAAGACCGATATAAAGTAAAAAATACCCGATATACGTTATTAGAGTTCCATAAAAATCATGGTTTACAGATAGTATAGTTCCTTTTTCGTCTGGATCAAAACTAGCTTGAAAGAAACGATATCCAGAATGATTTAAGATATGATTCATATAGATATCATAATCAAAAGTCTCTTCACCTATCACTGTAACCTTACTCATAAAACTACTGTAACTTTTTTCTGTTCCAGGATATTTTTCAGCAATAAAATCGTTTAACCTTATGTAAAAAGGTAGAGTTTTTTCCAGTGATCCAAAAGAAAGTAAAAAATCAAGACCGCCAACATTAATTTGTTTTGGATCATTAACTATACCTTTTGCTCCTAAAAGACCAATTTCTTTTGATTCATTATTTGATGTTACTTTTAAGAACAATCCATCTTGTTGAGTTTCTTCGTCTGACTTTATAATTTCAAATTGACCTTTTATGACTGCTTCAGGGAAAACAAATTGTAAACCTGCAGTATTGTACAATGATCTTAGTTGGAGAATTTGATCTTCGTTAGGAACTAAGATTCCTTGTTTTTGATCAGCCATTCGCATATAATCACCTTCAAATGGACTATTTATAATTAAGTCTGTACCAACCTGGTTTATATTTATAGCTCCTACAGTTGGTTTGTTCAAAGCAAATAGAATATTATGAATGCTGGTAACTTCTCCAAATTTTAAGAAATGTTCATGTCTATTTCCATCACCAGCTTCAACAATTTTTAAGTACTTTTCACCATCAATTGTCTCAACTATACCTTCTTTGGCATTTTCTATAAAATCTAAATACTCAATTGTGAAATCTTGCTTTCCTTTGAAATTGTAATTCCAAGAGAAATCATTATTTGTATGCTCGGAAAAAAGAAAATCATCTCTGAGCATTTTTCTTGATGTGTCTCCTTCAAATTCTCCATCTATATATACTGTTAAATAAGTTTTTTCAGAGAGATAGCTATTTGAAGATGTATTTTCTCTTATCGGCATTACACCTTCATATCCAATATATCTTGTTACTCCTGCTCCAACAATAATTAAAATCCATGATATGTGAAGCATCAGTACTGGCCATTTGTTGAATTTTAATAGGTTATATCTTTTAATATTGTAAGCAAAATTTACAACAAAAATTAACATAATAATCTCAAACCATTTTGCATTATATATTAAAATTTTTGCAGTGTCTGTACTGTAATAACTTTCAACAAAAGTACCTATTCCCATGGCTAGGGAAAAAACTATAAATAAAATACCTGTAAGACGAGTTGATATTAAAAATGATATTAATTTTTCACCCATTTATTAGTAAAATTACATGATTGATTATCCTTATTTATACTTATATATGTGTCCTCAATTTTTTCAACCATCCATTTTTGAATTTCTTTTAATTGCTTTTCCTTAAGGGCCAAATCTTTAATTTTAATGTAATCTTTTGAATAATCTGCAATGTGTTCATCAAACCTATTACTTACTTTTATAATCTTATATTTCTTGACTCCTCTTCGATCTTCATCAAGTAAAGGCATAGAAATTTCATTGTCTTTCAACCTTTGAGCCTGGCTGTAGAGTATAGGATCCATTTTAGTAAGTTCAAATTTTGTATCTCCAGTCGTTGGGTTAATAAGGACCCCGCCATTACTACTTGTTGCTTTTTCGTCCGAAAGAGATTTTGCAGCCTCGCTGAAAGTTAACTCTCCTTCAACAATTCTCTTTCTAATTAGATCAATTTCCCTTTTTGCCTCAATTAAGGCTTCGTTGGTAACTTCAGGAATCAGTAAAATATGTCTAGCATCAACTTCTTGACCTCTAATTTTTTCAACTTTTACTATGTGCCAACCACTTTCAGTTTTGAAAGGGTCTGAAACTTCTCCTTCCCTAAGTCGGTAAACAACATCTCTAAATTCTTTATGCATTTGAGGTCTATTTCGGTTTAGTGTATACATTCCTCCTGTTGCTCTTGATCCAGGATCTTGAGAATATAAAATAGCTTTGGTTGCAAAAGAAGATCCATTAACTACTACATCATTTTTAATAGTTTCTAATCTTCTAATGATTTTATTTTCTTCTTCCTGTGAAACTTCAGGTTCAATTACTATTTGAGCGAGTTCAAGTTCAGCACCAAAAACAGGTCTTTCATACTTTGGAATTGAATAAAAAAATTGTCTCACTTCTTCAGGTGTTATTTCAATTTCTTCAACAATTTTGTTTTGCATTAATTCAGATAGTTGACGTACACGATTGATTTCAAACAATTCTGATCTAAAAGATTGTTCATCGTTTTTTTTATAAAATTCTAGAACCTTATCAATACTACCAAGTTGATTAACAAAGTAATCAATAGTTCTATCAACATAGGACGAAATTTGGTTATTGTCAATTTGTAAACTATCTTGTTCAGCATGGTGAGCATACAATTTATCTTCCATTAATTTACCAAGTAAACTACATCTTGTTATGTTTTGAACAGAAACACCTTGAGACTCTAAATCTATAAGTGTCTTATCAACATCTGATTCCAAAATTATATAGTCACCAACTACAGCAGATACTCCATCAATTTTAATTTTTGATTGATTTATATCTTTAGAAGATTGTTGTCCATATCCTAAGTTTAACAAAAAAGTAAAAAACAGAACACTATAGATTGTTTTCATAGATTTCAAATTGTTTTTTTTGAAGAGCATCTTCAATTATTTCTTTTTCAAATTTACTAATAAACTCCAGTTTTTTCTTATTTATTAACACTTGTTTAAGAGTTGGTTCTATAAAATCAAAAGGAGCGATATCGTTCTTATTTTTATAGTCAATTATCTTAATCAAATATAGTTCCAAAGAGTCTTGAAACTTGTAAAATAATTTATTATTTGTGATGTTCTGTTTTAACCTGTCATTAATTTCAGGAAACTTACTGAAAAAGATATCTTTATTGATCCATGTTGAATCGTTAAAATAAAATGCATTGAATTGAAGTGAAATAGAGTCTAAAAAAATTAAATCTTTTGGTTTATAACTTTTAAACCTATTGGTAACTTCTTTTAAATTATAATTTTTGTTATTTAATATTAGATATCTAGCTTTTATGATTTCTTGATTTAATTTAAAGTTAGATTTATTTAAGTCGTAATAATCAACTATTGATCTTTCGTTGATAATTGTATCCATTGTAGATTTAACAATCTTTTCTTGATAAGCATAAGAAAAAATTTCATTTTTATAAGTATCAATCAAATCAAAAAGTTCATTTTGTTCAGATTCATCTAAATTGATAAGTGCTTTTTCAAACAGTAATTTTCTTTTTGCCCAGTTATTAATAAAATTATTGGTGAATAATATACTATCCTCAAAAGATAGGTTTTCAGGAAAAACTTTTTTTAAATCTGAATTAAAAATATAATCATCATTTACTCTCGCAAGTATTTGATCTGATTTATCTTTAATCAGGTCACAACTGAAAAGAAATAACGCGAATATAATAGTAATTTTTTTTTGCAAAATAAATTTATCTTGAATAATTAGGTGATTCTTTTGTAATCATCACATTGTGAGGATGACTTTCTTGTAAACCAGCTCCAGTAATCCTTACAAACTTTGCATTTTTTTGCAGCTCAAAAATATTTTTACAACCACAATAACCCATTCCAGATCTTATCCCGCCAACGAACTGATGAATACTCTCAACTAGATCTCCTTTGTATGGAACTCTTCCAACAACTCCCTCGGGAACCAATTTATTAGATTCGTTTATGGAACTTTGAAAATATCTATCCTTACTTCCTTTTTGCATAGCTTCAATTGATCCCATACCTCTGTATGATTTGAATTTTCTACCCTCATAAATTATAGTTTCACCGGGGGATTCTTTTGTTCCAGCCAATAATGATCCTAGCATTACACAATCAGCTCCTGCGGCGATTGCTTTGGTAATATCTCCAGTATATTTTATTCCACCATCTGCAATAACAGAAACACCTGATCCTTTGATTGCGTTTGAAACCTCAAAAATTGCTGATAACTGAGGATATCCAACCCCGGCTATAACTCTAGTAGTACAAATCGAACCAGGTCCGATTCCGACTTTTACCCCATCTGCTCCTGAACTAACTAAAAACTTTGCAGCTTCTGCTGTTGCTATATTTCCAACAATAACATCTATGTTTGGATTTTCCTTTTTAATACTTTTAAGAATATTTAAAACCCCCTTGGAATGTCCATGAGCTGTATCGATTACAATGGCATCCACTCCTGCAGCAACCAAAGCTTTAGATCTATCTATTGAGTCAGAAGAAACACCAACGGCAGCTGCTACTTTTAACCTACCATAAGCATCTTTATTGGATTTTGGTTTAAGAGATAATTTTTGAATGTCTCTAAAGGTTATCAAACCTGATAACATATTATTTTTGTCAACAACTGGAAGTTTTTCTATTTTGTGTTTTTGAAGAATACTCTCAGCATCTTCCATAGTTACTCCAACTTTTGCTGTAATTAAATTTGTACTGGTCATAACCTCAGACAATTTCTTGTTATTGTCGTTTTCAAATCTTAAATCTCGGTTGGTTACAATTCCTATTAAAATATTATTTTTATCAACAACTGGAATTCCTCCAATACTGTATTCCCTCATGCAATTTTTGGCTTCTGCAACTAAAGAGTTTTCGTTTAAAGTTACCGGATCTAAAATCATTCCAGACTCAGATCTTTTAACTTTTTTAACCTTTTCCGATTGTTCAAGAATAGACATACTTTTGTGAAGTACTCCTAGACCTCCCTCCTGAGCCATGGCAATAGCCATTTTACTTTCAGTTACAGTATCCATCGCAGCAGAAACAATAGGAATGTTTAAATTGATATTTCTTGAAAATTTAGATTTAATTTCCACTTCATTGGGAAGATGTTCAGAATATGATGGAATCAATAAGACATCATCATAAGTTAAACCTAGACCAGAAAATTTTTTATCGGGAAGCTTCATAGCAATTAACTTTAAAATTAATTGCATGCAAATATAGCAAATTAAAAGGGTTTAGCTAATAGATAGAGCTTATATTATTAAACTATGAATTAGTTGTTGTGAAATAATTTTAAAGCATGATTATAACATGTTTCAAAATTGAGTGGGTTAATATTTGTTTTTTGGCTAATTGTATTAAAGAATGAAAGCAGTTTTTCAGTTGGAATATTTCCTGTAAGTTCATCTTTTGCCATTGGACATCCACCATAACCAAGGATTGCTCCATCAAATCTTCTACATCCAGACTCGTATGCTGAATTTATCTTATCAAACCAATGATTTGGTAATGAATGAAAATGAGAGCCAAACTCAATATTATTATATTTTGGAATTAAACTTGAATAAATTTTTTTTATGTCATTTATTTTTGCTTGTCCAGTAGTATCAGAAATTGATATAACTTTGATTTCAATTTGATCAAGTATTTCTACCCACTTTTCAACAATTTCATAATTCCATGGTTCACCGTACGGATTTCCAAAACCCATAGATAAATAAACAACAAGTTCTTTTTGGTTCTTCAAGCTCAGGGATTTTATTTTTTTCAATTCTAATAAGGATTCACTTATGCTTTTATTTGTATTTCTCATTTGAAAAGTCTCTGAAATAGAAAACGGGTAACCCAAAAAAGAAATTGAGGGATATTTACATGCATCTAAAGCACCTCTCTCATTAGCAACTATTGCCAATAGTTTTGAACTAGTAGAAGACAAATCTATATTTTCAATGATAAATTGGGTATCCTTCATTTGTGGAATAGATCTTGGTGAAACAAAGCTTCCAAAATCTACTATATCAAAACCTACTGACAATACAGATTGAATGTATGATAATTTATCCTTTGAAGGAATCCATTTCTTAATTCCTTGCATAGCATCTCTTGGACATTCAATAATTTTTACCTGAGACATAGTATAAAATTAAGTTTTATTATCTAACTATCCAGTATATTACGAATACATAAACTATTACCTCAATTACAAAAAGATATTTGTTATAGTAGCTATTGCTTTTTGTAAATGAATTTAGTTTTGAAGCAAAAACTGAAACTAATAGAAAAACAATTGATGCTTGAAGCCAAAATATAAGACCAAGGATTAAAAATTGAACCTGATTACTTAACTCGCTGTGAAATAAAAATCCAGGAAAAAAAGCAATAAAAAACAATCCAACCTTGGGGTTTAAAAGATTCATTATTAAGCCTCTTTTGAAATAATTTATGTTGTGAAGATCTTTTTTTGTTTCATCATCAGTTTTTCTATTTTGAATTAATTTAATGATTAAATAAATAAAATAGAAAACCCCAATAATTTTAATTGAATTTAAAATATACTCGCTTTCAGAGATTATAATCGATAAACCAAATGCAACCAGAAAAGTATGAATAACAAGTCCAGAAGTTAGACCTAAGGATGTTAATATAGCAGCTTTCTTTCCTTGGACTATACTTTTAGAAATAACATATAAAATATCAGGACCCGGAGATATAGTAAGGCTTAATGAAGCTAAAGTAAAAGTTAATAAAGTTTCGATATCCATCAAATAAATTATTGATATATAAAGGTAATTTAAGTTTTATAAATTATTTTTGCACAAAAAAATTAATGACTCACATTCAGAAACTTGAAAATAACCTTTCTTCAACAAGAAATAAACTTATTAATCATAAGCTATATTCCAATCTAGATTCTAGTGATAAACTTATAAAGTTTATGGAAAATCATGTTTTTGCAGTTTGGGATTTCATGTCACTAATTAAAGCTTTACAAAAAAACTTAACATGTGTTGAATTACCATGGGTTCCAAATAAAAATAATTTAGCTGGTAGATTAGTTAACGAAATTGTTTTAGCAGAAGAAAGTGACATTGATTTAAACGGAAATCCAAAAAGTCATTTTGAATTATATCTTGATTCAATGAATCAAATTGGAGCTAAAACTGATTTAATTAATTCTTTTATCAATAAAATAAGAGAAAATAATTCTTATGAAAAATCTGTTAATGAAACAGATCTTAACAGTACAGTCAAAGATTTTATGAACTTTACCTTTGATATCATAAATAGTGATAAAAATCATGTGATAGCAAGCGTGTTTACTTTTGGAAGGGAAGATTTGATTCCAGACATGTTTATTGAAATTGTCAAAAAACTTTCTAAATCCAATAAAATTAAAGCTGACAATTTAATATACTATCTTGAACGTCATATTGAGGTTGATGCCGACGAACATGGTCCAATGGCGCTAAAAATGATTGAAGAATTATGTGGAAATGATGAAAATAAATGGAAAGAAGCCACAACCGCATCTAAATTAGCTCTTGAAATGAGAATAAAACTTTGGGATTACATAAACAACTTAATTTCTTAATTTCTATTTTTCAACTGATCCTCCCCTTTTATCATTTTAGAGTTATGATCTTCAATTAACTTTAAAATTTCTTTAACTTTTTCTTTATTTTGATTCGAAATATTAAATTGTTCTGAGGGATCGATATTAAGATTGAATAAAAGAGGAGGGTTGTGTTCTACTGGCTGTTTATACCAATCTGTTGTTTTTAAATGTAACTTATAATCACCTAATCTAACAGCAAACAGTTCATCTCCTTTGTAAAAAAACATTTCATTTCTGACACTTTCCTCTCCTTCAAATAAAGTTTTTGACAAATCATATCCATCTAGAATTGAATCATCTTCATAGTTAACTTCGGCCAAGCTTAAAAAAGTTGAATATATATCTAGAGTTGATCCTATATCGTTAATAATTACTGGTTTAATATTAGAACCCCAAAATATTGCTGGCACCCTAACTCCTCCATCCCACGTTGTTCCTTTACCATTTCTTAATGGACCAGATGATCCTGAATGATTTTTATAAACTAACCAAGGACCATTATCAGAGGTAAAGACTACAATAGTATTTTTATCTAATTTTAAATTTTTTAATTCTTTAAGAATTAAACCCATTCCATAATCAATTTCTTCAATAACATCTCCGTATAGACCTCCTTTACTTTTTCCTAAAAATTTTTTAGAGGCATATAAAGGAATATGAGGTAAGTTATGAGATAAAAAAATAAAAAAATTATCTTCTCTATAATCATTTATTAATTGTATGGTTTTATCAACATATCTCATTGTAATTGTTGTTTGATCAACTGGTCTTTCTATTATATCATAATTTTCAATTAATGGTACATTATAACTTTTTGAATCAAGTTTTTTTCTTTCGTATTCAGACCAGTAATTATTGTTATTTATTTTATCCATATCATTTGAATATGGGATTCCATAATAATAGTCAAAACCATGATTATTTGGTAAATAATCTTCTAGATGACCAAGGTGCCATTTTCCAACTATAGCTGTTTTGTAATTTACTTCCTTTAATTTTTCTGCAATAGTAAATTCAGAGCTTGGAAGTCCGTTTAAGGAATTTGGGAATAAAACAGGATATACTGAACTTGCCATTCCACTTCTGACTGGTAACCTGCCTGTTAAAAGTGCTGCCCTACTTGGTGTACATACAGATGCAGCAGAATAAAATTGAGTCCATTTTTGACCCTCATAAGCCATTCTATCCAAATTAGGTGTAGAAATTGTTGGATTTCCATATACCCCCAAATCTCCATATCCCATATCATCAACAAAGACAATTATAAAATTTAGTTTATTGTTATTTTGTATTCCGTACAAGGATGTGCAACAAAAAATTAAAGCAAAAAGAAAAATAAACTTATGGTACATAATTATTTATCGAAATCTAATTTACAATATTTATAGAGTGATAATTAGTAATTTTTTTTAACTTGTCGATCCAAAAAAACAAAGCTATGATTAAAAAGACTTTTTTATTATTTATTTTTTCAGTTGTTTTTATAAACTTCTCATATGCTTGGCAAACTTCCAAGGCTAAAAGGTTTGCAAAAACCATAACTGAAAAAGAATTAAGTGAACACCTATATATATATGCTTCTGATGAATTTGAGGGTAGAGATACAGGTGAGCCTGGACAAAAAAAAGCAGTAGAATACATTAGAAATTATTACAAATCCATTGGAGTTAAACCTGGAGACCTTGAGGGAGATTATTTTCAAGAAATGACTCTCACGATGAGAGGAAGACGTGGTGAGGAGCCAAAAAAAGTTGAAACAGAAAATGTAGTAGCAATTATTGAGGGTTCTGAAAAACCAGATGAGTATGTTGTAATTACTGCTCACTTAGATCATGTTGGTATAACAGATGGTGAAATCTACAATGGTGCAGACGATGATGGCTCTGGTACAGTAGCATTATTAGAAATTGCCGAGGCCTTTAAAAAAGCTGCTGATAAAGGAAAAGGTCCAAAACGATCAGTTGTTTTTTTACACGTAACAGGTGAAGAAAAAGGATTGCTTGGTTCAGCCTACTATGCAGACAATCCAATATATCCTTTAGAAAATACTGTTGTAAATTTAAATGTTGATATGATCGGAAGAATAGATCCCTCAAGAAGAGAAAAAAATAGGGATTATATATATTTGATTGGATCAGATCATGATAGTGTAGATCTTCACAATTTATCTGAACAAACCAATGCTGAATCAGTTAATATTACACTTGATTACAGATTCAATGATAAAAATGACCCAAATAGATTTTATTATAGAAGTGATCATTACAACTTTGCTAAAAATGGTATTCCTATCATTTTTTATTTTACTGGAACACACGAAGATTACCATCAACCTTCAGACACTCCCGACAAAATTGAATACGACTTATTAGAACTAAGAACTAAGTTAATATTTTACACTGCTTGGAATATAGCTAATAGAGACAAAAGACTAGTGGTTGATCCAAAACCTGAAAAAGTTACTTTCAACATCCCTGAGGAAGATCTTAAAAAATTTCATGGAACCTACGCTTCAGACTTAATGCCTCTTAAATTTGAGGTTTACACCAAAGACGGAAATTTAGCTCTAAATCCTGTTGGCATGGATCAAGAACTTGTTCTTGAAGCAACATCAAAAAATACTTTTAAACAAGAAATTGCGGGAATGGAAGTTTCATTCGAAGAAGGTAGCATGAAACTAAAAATACAAGGAAGAGAAATTAGCTTTAAAATCGTTAATTCTGAGGAAGAATAAAAAAATTATAATGTTTATAAAACGCCCTTTTTGGGCGTTTTTTTATGAAAAAATATGATTTAAGATTCCTGCAAGTGTTGACCCTGCTTTGAATAATTTATTTTTTATAAATGGAATTTTTTGATTGATGTAATCCTCATCAATATTGTTAATATTCTCAATTTCGGCATATAATGTTTTAACATCTTGATGGGTTTCAAAAACCCAATCATTTGGGTTCAATGAAAAACTAACCTCATTCTTCAACATAAGTTCATCCGATAATTGTAAATAGTCCATATTTAAATATTCAATAATGTGAATATCCCAAATAATATGAAAATTTGTCTGACTACCTAGGAATGTAAGTTTAATATCATTTCCTCCTCTATCTTCAAACCTTCCAGTGTGAAGTGGCTGATAGATATCTCCAACCAAATGAATTAAAAATTTTAAATAAAAAGATTTTTCTTTTTGTTTAGAATTAGGGTCTTTTAAAATCTTTATACACTTCTTCAAAGCAAAAACTATGTCTCCTTTAGGATTTTTTTTTGATATATCATATTCACTGTCAAGTGGCATGTTAACATAATGCCAAGGACTATACTTTTTATAGTTAGGATCTGATTTAATTTCATCAGCCCAAGTACTTGCTGCTGACATTGATTCACCATTCAATAAATTATTTACAATATTTTTTACATCAGGGTTTAATTTACGTTCTGCAATTTCACCTACTACCTTGTGCCCTATTTTTCCCCAAACCAAATCTGAATTAAGTTCATTAAAAGATGTAAATACTAATAAGCATAGTAAAATTATAACTCTATTCATTTTTTAAAATTTTTTCTTTGTTTGTAAAATGTATAGCCAAATTTTAAAAAAACTAGAATCAAAAAAATAAAGGCTATTTTGTGAAAAATTTCTGGCTCTGCCCCTACAAAATCCCCATTAATTCTTGCAACGTAGGTCATGAGCATTACAATACCAACATAATAGAAGTAAATGAGATGATATATGTGTTTTTTTATTTTTTCAATTATAAATGGATAAATTATAATCATTAAATAAGCTAAAGCACCGCCGGTTATCTTAACAGGTATAATAGGTAAATCATTTAAATAAACAGATAATACCAAAAAACCAAAATGAATAACGTGCAAAACACCAAATATAAAAACCAAATCTTTGACTCTTTTAAGGTTATCTTTGATTAAGAAAGCTCTATAAAATTTATAAAAACAATACAAATAGATAATTAGAGATAATCTTCCAGAATAACGAGCTGAATATCTAAACACATCTGCTAAATCTTGTTTAGAATAAAAAAATGTTAAAAAAATTATAGTTTCAAAGAAGATTCCTGCAAATAGTAGCTGTCGATAAGAAAAGTTATTAATCATATCTAATAAAACTAATGAAAAATATAATGTATAATTAAAAGACTAAATAACAAGAACCATCCTAATATCAAATTTCCTTTAGATGAAACAAAAAACAATTTAAAAACATTTTTAATTTTCTTAATATTTATTGTAAAAGCTATAACCAAACCAGTAAAAATAACCAAAAAGGCTCTTAAAAAATAATTCATTTCAGGAAACACCAATTGTAAAGTAATGTTCAATGGAACTGTAATTAAAAAAGCAGTTAATATTGAATTTTTAGAGGGTTTTATAAGTAAAATAGCGCTGCAAATCAATACTACTATTCCACAATTAATATAATACCTTAAATTATTGAGTGTATGTGTAAATGCTGAATCTGGATCGTCAAACTTTAAATACAATAAAATCATAGACATAATTAATGCAGTAAAAAAACTAAAAATAATTGCTTTTCTTCCAGATTTAATTTTTTGATAATCTGTTGCCTTCTTGTTTATATATTTAGAATAAATGTCTACTGACCAAAGAGTTGCAAGTGAATTAAAGGTAGAATCTACAGTACTCATTAGTGAAGCAAACAAACCACACAATACTATTCCTTTTAATCCTATTGGTAAATACGTTTTAACTAGGTATGGAAAAGCCAAATCCGGTTCTGAAAAACTATCACCTAAAATTCCATATAAGGCAATACCTGGAATAACAATAATAATTGCCATAATGTACTTTATTAAACCTCCAATCATTAGTCCAGATTGAGCATGTGATACACTTTTTGCTGCTAGAGCTCTTTGCATGACCGTTTGATTAGCGCACCAATAATTGATGTTTAGAAAAAATAAACCCAATAAATGAGTCCAAGGTAAAGTTGGATGATCACTTGAAAGATGAAGATGCATTTTTTCTGGTGTTTTTACATAAAGCTGATCCCATCCGCCAAGTTCATTAACTGCAATAACACAAACAATAATACCTCCAATTAGTAATATAGAAAATTGAATTATATCTGTCTTAACAACGGCATTTAAACCACCTAAATATGTGTAAATAGCAGAAAAAAATCCTAGAATTACTATTAAAATAGCTATTCTGTAGATTCTGTTTTCATGTAAAAAAGAAAGTTGCTCTCCAAAAACCATTTCTGCGGCATAGGCTCCCCAAAAAAGAGCTGCTCCAAGTGTAACTGTTGCAAAAAGAGCTATATTACTGAGCGAATAAAAAACTGCAATTTTTTCACCTAATTTTAGTTTTATAAACTCAGTTATAGTTGTAATTCTTTCTTTTAGAAAAGTTGGAACAAAAATAAATGTTGCAATTAAAATACCTTGTACAGCATTTATTTCCAAGTTTGCCTGAGCGAGACCAAATAAATAGGCTGAACCCATCATTCCTAAAAATTGATATCCTTGAATATTCGTGGCTATTGTTGAAAGCGCAATTGAATACCATTTTAAGTTTCTATTACTCAAAAAATACTCATCAGCAGAACTTTTTTTATCAACTTTTCCTTTTAATGCTACGAAAAAGATTAAAATAAAATAGAAAATAACGATACTAAAATCTAACATAAGTCTATTTTCTTATTCCAGTGCCAAGTGGAGTATTTGGAATTGATTGAGGCACTCTATTAAATACTTTTGAAAAATGAATATTACTAAACCTTGGCAAAACATATTTAGCAAAAAGTTCACACTCGTTGTGATGAGGATAACCTGACAATATAAAAGATCGTATTCCAAGGTTCATATACCTTTTTAGTTTATTATAGACCTGATCTGGGTCTCCAACAATTGCAGCGCCACATCCAGATCTTGCAAGTCCTATTCCAGTCCATAAATTAGATTCAACGTAAAAATCTTTATCTGACTTTAACCTTAATTCAGATTGCATTGAAACCCCTAATGATTTTGAATCTTGAGCTCTATCTCTAATATCATTACCTAAATTATAATCTAAATTTGATATTAATTTACTTGCATATTTTCTAGCCTCAGCTTCAGTTTCTCTCACTATTACATGAATTCTTAAACCAAATTGAACTGTTCTGTTGTAACGTAAAGCTTTATCTTTCATATTAGAAATTAAAGTTGATATTTTATCTTCAGTATCTGGCCACATTAAGTATACATCACAATGCTCAGCACACAAATCAACCCCATCCGGGGAATATCCTCCAAAATACAATAATGGTCCTCCATTTATTTGATATGATTTAACAGGGTCTGATGGTAATTTAATATCATAAAACTCACCCTTAAAATTTATTTCATCATTATTCCAGCCTTGTTTTAGAATTTGAATTACTTCTTTTGATCTGGCGTAGCGAATAGAAGATTCAACTTTGTTTCCAGGCAAGTCTGAAGAAATTATATTTACCGTTAGCCTTCCCTTTAATATGTGATCTATAGTTGCCAAAGCTCTAGCTAACATGGGAGGGTGTATTTCTCCACATCTTATGGCAGCTAAAAAATTAATTTGAGCTGTTAAAGGAGCCATTGATGAAACAAAAGAAAGTGTATCTTGTCCCACTTGGTAGGATGAGGGGCATAATATATTAGTGTATCCTAATTCGTCAGCTGTTTTTACAATTCTTGATGTATTATTCCAAGAACTTTTGTATTTGGAATTTCTAGAACCCAAAATATCATCATCTCCATCGCAAATTGGAGCAAACCATGAAATTTCTACTTCATTTTCTTTTAACATAATATTTTCATTTTACAAAGATAAATGCATCCCAGGGAAGTAAATTGATTTCATCATTGTCTATTTCAATATTAGAATTTTTATTTGAAAATTCTAAGGAATATTGTTTTAAATTTTCAAACTTATATTTAAATGAATCATTGGACATGTTTAAGATTATCAAATAAGTATATTTCTTACCTTTTCTCTTATATATGAATACATTTTTATGATCAGGATCAACATCCTTGTAACTTGCGTATATCAGATCGTGAGATTCCTTTCTATAATTAATCAAATTTCTGTAAAAATGAAGTATAGAATTTGAGTTATTCAAATCATTTTCAACATTTATTTCATTAAAATTTTTATTTGATATAAACCAATTATCAGTTGTACTAAAACCTCCTTGATTTGTATTATTCCATTGCATAGTTGTCCTTGAATGGTCCCTTGAACTACAATTTAAATGATTTAAATATTCATCTTTACTAATCCCTGAGTCTAAAGCTTTCTGTAAATTACCCAAAACTTCAAGATCATCAAATTGATCTAATGATTTGAACTCATAATTTGTCATACCTATTTCTTCACCTTGAAACAAAACTGGAGTTCCTTTCTGAGTCAAAATAAGCATAGCAAGAAGTTTAGCGGACTTTACTCTAAATTCTTTATCATTTCCATATTTACTTACACTTCTTGGATTATCATGATTGTTTAAAAAAACTGTGGGCCAGTGATACTTATCAATTTTGGATTGGTTAGAAAATAATTTCTTAAATTTTTTTAAACTCCAATGATTCTGAATCCAATTATCTCTTCCTATTCTAATAATATCAAAAATAAAAACCAAGTCTAATTCTTTCTCTCTTTCATCTGTCATTTTTAACATTGAATCTTGACCTATTCCAAATGCTTCTCCAATCGAGACAATATCATAGTTCGACAAAACTTTTTTATTCATCTCTTTTAAAAACTCATGTAACCTAGGACCAGAAGCATAGGTAATTTCAGGGTTTTTTAGTTCTTTAGAGTTTAAATTTTCAAAATTTCTATGTTTCGAAATAAAAGGAATTACGTCCATTCTAAAACCATCAACTCCTTTGTCCAACCAAAATTTCATTATATCATACACGTCATTTCTAACATTTTGATTTTCCCAATTTAAATCTGGCTGTTTTTTTGAAAAATAATGAAGATAATATTCATTAGTTTTAGAATCTTTTTCCCATGCAGATCCACCAAAAAATGAAGTGTAATTATTCGGTGGATTATTATTTGCTCCTTTTTTCCAAATATAATAGTCTCTAAATTTATTATTTGAGGAGGATTTACTTTCTACAAACCAACTATGTTCATCACTTGTGTGATTTACAACAAGATCAATTACTAGTTTCATTTTTCTTTTATGAATTTCACACAAAAGATTATCGAAATCTTTCATGGTACCGAATTCCTCCATTATCATTTTATAGTTTCGAACATCATATCCATTGTCATCATTTGGAGAATCAAAATGAGGACTTAACCATATAATATCAATTCCTAAAAACTTTAGATAATCTAATTTTAAGTTTATCCCATTTAGATCTCCAATCCCGTCTCCTTTTGAATCATAAAAAGATCTCGGATAGATTTGATAAATAACTTGTTCTTTCCACCAATTTTTTCTCACGATTTCTTTTTACTTAATGTCCTACACTTTTTACTACAATAAACAACATTTTCCCAGTTTTTTTCCCATTTTTTTCGCCATGAAAATGGAAAACTACAAACTGGACATGTTTTTTTAGGTAAATGAGATTTCTTCATTTTTTTTAAAAATAAAAGAGGGTTTAAACACAATATTTATTTTACTGACGTAAAGACAATATACGAAAATGAAAAAAAGAATACATGTTAAGTCAACTTAACATTTATTTTATATATTTGTAAAGCTAACTTAACATATAATAAATTAATGAAACTCAAAATTTTAAGAATTATGGCTATAATATTAGGTTTAATAGGAACAACTTTATTAAATAGATTTTTAGAGGGTGGAGCATTTTTTATGTCTTTAATCCTTATTTGTTTATTAACATCAATTTTCTTTACTGCTAAATCTGTTTTTAATCTGAAAACAAATTTGGAAGTTTCGAAAAAAATGCTTCGACATATTGGGGATAGTGGGACCCTTGGATTAGCTCTAGGTGTTATGGGTTCGTTTATAGGACTCATAACTGCTTTTGATGCTATTGAAGCAACTGGAGGTGCTGAACCTTCTATTGTAGCTGGAGGTTTAAAAGTTGCATTATTATCAACTTTATTTGGACTATTTACTTATTCCACTTCAAAACTCTCAATTCTAATACTTAGAATTGTTCAAAAATAAAATTATGACTATATCTAAAAAAGAAACATCAATCTTAATAGAGATTTTTTATTCAGTTGTATTCGCACTAGTGTTTCTCCCATATTTTTATGAAAATCAAAATAAAAATTTGATACTAATGGATGGTTTAATTGATATAATAATTCAAATTATAATATCCTCTGTGATTTATTTTGCAGTTTGCTATTCTATATTGGAAATAGTTTTTAAAAGAAAAGAATCCAGGGACGAAAGAGACAATATGATAGACTCAAAATCATATAAATTAGGTTACTTATTATATGAATTAAGCTTATTTATTATTATTGGTTATTTCTGTTCACAACTTCAAAATAAAGAATTGTTAAATCTAACTGGAAACCATGAATTGTATAACAGTTTTCAACTTACAGATGGTGGTATTGTTTTTTTAATTCTTGTATTACTTGCATTTATATCAATAATAAAATCCTCATATCATTTTTACTTACATAGAACTAATTAAAATGATATTAAAAAACAACTTAAAAGAAGTCAGACAAAAAAATGGTTTAACTCAAGAAGAATTGGGCAACTATGTTGGAGTAAGTAGACAGACAATTATTTCAATAGAGAGATATAGATACAAACCTACTCTTGAACTAGCTATGAAAATAGCAGCAAAACTCAATACTAAAATTGAAAAATTATTTTTTTTTGAATAGTTAGTCTAACTTAAATTAATCTTATTCTTCTTGACTCCACTTTCTAACTCCAGCAATTTTTCCACCTCTGATATAGTGTCTTTCATAAAATCTATACCTCTCTATCTCTCCATCTTTTCTATATCTAGTTTCTGTAAAAGGAAACATAACAACAGTCAGATCTTCATCATATGAGGGAACAACTGGGATTACGTCGTAAACATTTCTTCGTATTGAATCATATGGTTCATGCATAGATTTTGCAAGTTCAATTAAACTTGGCAGATCAAACTCAAGTCTATCTAAACCCTTTTCTGGATAGAAAAAAACAGTTTCTAAATAATTATCCTCATTTACAAAATCATAATCTTGATTTATAAAAGCAGTTGAAAAATCAAGAGCTAACTGTGCGTGGTCCATACTTCCTACAGAATAAGTACTTCCCTTGTTATTTCCACTTAAAATCTCACCAACATTCTCAGAGTGCGAAGATTCGTTGTTTTGACAGCTAGTAAATAAAAATACAATTGTTAAAATAAAACTAATTTTTTTCATGTTTAGAATTTTTGGTTATTTTAATAAATATAAGCCACAAAAATTAAATCTTCAATTACAAATCCATTTTTTGTTTAAGATCTTTTATGAAAAGTTTATAAATCATAACTTAGCCCTATGATAAAAACCAATAATCTAAGTTTCAATTATGATAATAAGGTGTTTTTCAATTTTAAAAATATTAACCTTAAAAACGGAGAAGATTTATTAATTATTGGTAATTCTGGAATAGGTAAAACAACACTATTACATCTTTTAGCTGGCCTTTTAAAAACCGACTCTGGTTCCATCAATATTTATGGTCAAGAACTCAAGAATTTCTCCAATTATCAACTTGATCAATTTAGAAGAGAAAACATTGGAATTGTTTTTCAAAGACCTCATTTTATTAATTCTTTAACTGTCAAAGAAAACTTGCAACTTGCACAATATATTGGAAAGAAAAACAACAATGATAGAATTGAAAATATACTTAACAACTTAAATATTTTAGATAAATCCGACAAAAAAACTAATCAACTTAGTCAAGGTGAAAAACAAAGAGTATCGATTGCTATGGCTATAGTAAACTCTCCAAAATTAATTTTAGCTGATGAACCTACATCAAGTTTAGATGATTTTAATTGTACAAATGTTATCAATCTTCTAAAGAAACAAGCCTATGATTATGGAGCGCAATTAATAGTTATTACTCATGATAGTAGATTAAAAGAACATTTTAAAAAACAATTGCAGCTGTGAATATATTTAAATTGAGCATTAAAAATATTTTGAGTAAGCCGTTGAGTTCTTTCATTAGCTTGGCTCTTTTAACACTAGGTATTGGAATAATTTCTTTACTACTTCAATTAAATTCTCTGATAAAAAATCAAATGGATAACAACCTAAGAGGAATTGATATGGTTGTAGGAGCCAAAGGAAGTCCACTGCAACTTATTCTTTCATCTGTTTATCATGTAGATTCTCCAACAGGAAATATTTCATTAAAAGAAGCCGAGAAAATTAGTAATAATAGAATGGTAGGTTCTAGTATAAAACTTCTTTATGGCGACAACCATAAAGGTTATAGAATCGTTGGAACTGAAAAAAAATTTATTGACTTATATAAAGGTGTTTTTAAAGAGGGAGAAGAATGGGAAAAACCCTTTGAGGTTATTGTTGGTTCAAAGGTTCATAAAAACTTAAATATTAAAATTGGTGATAAATTAGTTAGTTCACATGGTTTAAGAGAAACTGGAGAATCTCACGAAGATCA
>Ga0255758_10000971_pt1 | contig 30681 bp, 25 predicted proteins | sample 011ome_24_FD_179958 | JGI IMG/M metagenome (GOLD analysis project Ga0255758, IMG submission 179958) | Coastal salt marsh microbial communities from the Groves Creek Marsh, Skidaway Island, Georgia - 011513CT metaG (version 2) | ecosystem: Environmental > Aquatic > Marine > Intertidal zone >... | reverse complement strand
AAGCGAACAATGATTACATTATCAGTTGGGTTGACCATGACGTATTGCCCTAGATGGCCCTTCATCATAAAAAAATCATGGCCCATATGGCTGTGCATCCACCAGCCATAGCCGTATTGAGGTGAGTTCTCAAAACGCGGGGTGAGGCTCTTGGCCACATAAGCGCTGTCTAAAATTTGTGTGCCCATCCAGTTGCCTTTGTCCTTGTAAAGTTTACCAAAACGCGCAAAATCAAGGGCATTTGAGGCCAAACAGCAGTAGGCCTTTTCAATACCAGATTCCTCTGAGTCGAGCTGCCAATAGGAATCGTGTTCCGCTCCTAAAGGTTGCCAGAAATATTCAGTAAGCTGCTCACTTAGGGTTTTGCCATTGGCTTTTTCTATAACCATACCCAAAAGCTGTGTATCTCCACTGGCGTATTTAAACTTTTGCCCTGGAGTGTCTACTACTTTTAAATTTAAAATGACTTCGCGTAGATGGTCGTCAAAATAGGCACGCGTTGTGATAGACAAAGGCGAGTAGTAGGCCTCGTCCCAATTTGTCCCAGAAGACATCGACGCTAAATCCCCCACTGTGGTTTGCGCAGCGAGGCCCTCGCTAAATTCCGGGAAAAAATCGCCAACGGGTTGGTCCAAGCTTTTGATGGTGCCATTCATAATGGATTTTCCCAGTAGACCTGAGACCATACTTTTGACCATAGAAAAGGAATTAGTATTTGAGCTATCCGAATAACCCTGATAATATTGCTCATAAAAGACACTGTCATTTTTTATTACCACATAGGCAATGGTGCCCATTTCTTGATGCTTTTTTTCGAGTCGATCAGAAGCACTGGTTGTATTATAAAGTCCGTGTTCTGGCCAAGAATATTTTACGGGACCTGCGGCGATCGTTCTATTGTCAAATTCATGGTAATCGTCCAGGAATGCAGTAACATGACCTTTAAGGTAAATAGTGCGCACAGCTTTTAATAAGTAGTCCGTATTTGTGGCGTAGGCCAATAAGACAACAGAAATGCCGCTAATAAACAGGAGGCTGATGATTTTTTTGAGACTTTTCATTGTGGTATAAATGGGTGTTAATTGTGTATTCTATCCTTTATTCCCGGAGATCGGTATGTTTTAATACGCCTACAGCAGCAGCGCTAACCGAAAGCGGCAAGACAATAATAACCCCTACAAAGGGGATAAGTGCTAATAAATTAAAAATAATCCCGTTGCCCACTGCGAGACCGCGGTATTGATTGAGAAAACTTTTGCTTTGGCGGTAGTTAAAAAAAGCTTCCAAACTATAGTCCATATTCCCCACCCCTACGAAATAGGCTTGAATCAAAAATAAAAGAGGTGTAGTGATTAGACCAAATGGAGGAACAAAGCTAAAAATCAAAAGCAATAGGGTTAGTCCAACCTCTCGAACTAAATTTCCTAAATTAAGTCTGAGTCCTCGCCAAAGCAGGGCCCAAAAATTATTACCACCTTTGGGTTGAAGTTCGGGCTTAAGGTACGTTCTGATTTTTTCTGCTACGGGACTCATAAAAGGGGCGCTCAATGCCAAAACCAAATATTTAGTCATGATAAAACCCAAGAGCATGACGCCAACAGAACCCAAAACACCCCCAAGGTCTGCCATAAAATCCGCGCCAAAAGTCCACGGCCAGAATCCTTTGAAGTAAGTACTGACCATCGATCGGGTTTGCCAGGCCATCGTACTTATCCCAAATGTGACCAATAAACTAATCCCAAAAGGGATGGCCATAAAGGTCCAAAGGCGAAGCGTCCGAATCAGCTTGAATGCCTCTGCGTATGCCGTTAATCCTAAACTAATATTTTTAAAAAGCTTCATATAAAATCTTCAGAAGTCCTCTGACCAGGGTTACCGAACCCTTTGCAATCCTTTTTGATCAAGACGATCTTTTTCTATTTTCTCATTGATGTGCAAAATGAACTCATCAATACTCTGGTGTAGTTCGAGCAATCGTTTTTCAATGACTGTCGAATCTGGAGTCGATTTTTTGGCTTCTTGATTGAGTAGACTTATTCGGGTTGTGACCACAAGGAGTCTGGCGTTAATTATTGGCGATTGGAGTGTTTCAGGAACAGTCACAGACAAGGAGTCTGTTTGCAAGTGTAAATTATTACTGCGGAACTTCAAGTCTTCTAATGGGATATTGACCAGGTTTTGTGAAATTCTACGAAAGTCCTTAAATACCGGCCAGTCTGTGATAATTTCTTGGGCCTCGGGAGTTAATGGCGGAAATTTAAAGGGTGTTTGACAATAAAATTGAACGATCTCAACAAGTTTTATAGAGTCAGATTCCTTGTTTTGTTCTTTGCAAGCATTAAACGTTTGCAAAGTTAGCAAGCCTATGAGAAAAACGAAGATAACGCTGCCTTTCATGAGGTAAAGATAAGACTTTGCACGGCTGTTGAGTAAAAAAATCCATAGATGCCTAACGAAATATGTATCTTTGATCAAACTAACCACCATGTCCACAACACGTATTTTAATTGTTGGCGCTTTAGGCCAAATCGGGACAGAACTCACCCAATATTTGCGCAATATTTACGGTAGGGATAATGTAATCGCAAGTGATCTCAAATCCCCAACCGAAAAAATTTCTCAATACGGCCCTTATGAGCAGCTCGATGCACTGGACGCGGAAGGGCTACGTGGGTTACTGAAAAAACACGAGATCAACCAAGTTTATTTAATGGCCGCCATGCTCTCGGCAACTGCTGAAAAAGCACCGATGACGGCGTGGGATTTAAACATGAATAGTTTATTTCACGTCTTAGAAGCGGCCAAAGATGGACTCATTGAGCGTGTGTTTTGGCCCTCGAGTATTGCGATTTTTGGACCGACTACGCCCGCAGACAATACTCCTCAAAAGACGGTGATGGAGCCAACCACGGTTTATGGAATAAGTAAACAAACAGGAGAGCGTTGGTGTGCGTATTATCACAAAAATTATGGAGTTGATGTCCGAAGCTTGCGTTATCCGGGGCTAATCAGTTATACAGCACCTCCAGGTGGCGGAACAACCGATTATGCCATTGATATTTTTCACAAAGCATTAAAGGACAAACACTACAGTTGCTTTTTAAGCGCCCATACCGAGCTTCCCATGATGTACATGGAAGATGCGATACGTGCGACCCATCAGCTCATGGCCGCTGATTCCGAAAAAATAAAAGAACGCGGGGCCTATAATTTAGCGGGGATGAGCTTTGATCCTAAGACTTTGGCTGGCGAAATCTTAAAACACATAACGGATTTTACTATAGACTATACCCCGGACTTTCGGCAGGCCATTGCAGATTCTTGGCCAAACAGCATCGATGATAGTGCCGCGCGAATGGATTGGGGCTGGGCTCACAAGTATGATCTGTCTGCGATGGTTATGGCTATGCTCGTTGGCTTAAAAGAAGCTTAGCCTCGCCCAATTTATTAGCGCACCATAAACGGTTTGCGCAAATCTTCGAGACGCTGATTCCAATTCAGACGACCAATGATTTCGTAAGAGATGCCAAAGCTATGATTTCCATAAGAATACCGTGAGAGCGGTCCAGTCCCTACATCATAAGCATAAGTAAGGCTCATACCACCAAACGCGAATGTGCCCTCGCGAGCACCCCCCTAAAAAATCAAAGACCGCGATACCAAAACTTCAAGTTCTGGCATGGACGGTCTTCGAACATCAATTAATTATCGTAATTCGAACCTGAATTATCTCAAATCAAAGCGGTCAAGGTTCATCACCTTATCCCACGCTTTGACAAAATCACTCACAAATTTATCTTGAGCATCTCCCGCGGCATAAACCTCGGCAATCGCGCGTAATTGAGAATTTGATCCGAATACCAAATCCGCACGAGTTCCTGTGCGTTTCACTTCTCCTGTAGCGCGGTCCTTTGCGATATAGGTGTTTTTATCTTGCTTTGATGGTTCCCAGGCTACGCTCATGTCCATAATAGTAGTCATGAAGTCATTGGTTAGTACCCCTGGACGATCCGTCCAAACACCGTGCTTACTCCCGTCTGCGTTGGTGTCCAGTACGCGCATTCCAGCTACGAGCACAGTCATTTCAGGAGCTGTTAAGGTTAAGAGCTGAGTGCGGTCTAACAATAACTCTTCAGCCAAACGATCATGCATTCCAGAAACAAAGTTTCTAAAGCCATCAGCTTTCGGCTCAAGGAAGTTCACAGAGGCGACATCAGTTTGATCTTGAGACGCATCGGTACGTCCAGGACTGAATGGAACAGCGATCAAATGCCCAGCATCAGCGGCCGCTTTTTCGATCGCAGCACATCCACCAAGCACGATAAGATCCGCCATAGAGACTTTTTTACCATCAGTTTGTACCTCGTTAAAAGCTTTTTGAACGCCTTCAATTTTAGCCAAGACCCCAGGCAAGTGGTCAGGACGGTTTACCGCCCAACTGATTTGTGGCTCTAGTCGTAGACGACCACCATTGGCTCCACCACGCTTGTCACTTCCGCGATAAGTCGCTGCAGCAGCCCAAGCCGTAGAAACGAGTTCAGAAACGCTCAAGCCACAATTTAAAAGAGCAACTTTTAATTCTGAGACATCATTTTGATCGATACTCTTGTAATCTGCGGCAGGCACGGGGTCTTGCCAGATTAATTCTTCTTTTGGCACTTCAGGACCTAAGTATCGAGATACGGGTCCCATGTCGCGATGCGTTAACTTGAACCAAGCACGAGCAAAAGCATCAGCAAATTCATCAGGATTTTCGTGGAATCTTTTTGAAATCTCCAAATATGCTGGATCGTGAATTAAGGCCAAATCGGTTGTCGCCATCATTGGTGCATGACGTTTGTTTGGATCATGAGCATCAGGTACAGCATCGGCTGCAGCTCCGTTTTTCGGTTGCCATTGTTGTGCTCCAGCAGGACTTTTGGTGAGCTCCCACTCATAGCCAAACAAGGTGTCAAAATAGCTATTATCCCAAGTAATCGGGGTTGGGGTCCATGCACCTTCCAAACCGCTCGTAATGGTGTCGCCACCTTTACCGCTGTTGTAAGTGCTGATCCATCCCAAACCTTGGTGTTCGATTGCAGCTCCTTCAGGTTCTGCCCCCACGTGTTTTACATCTCCTGCGCCGTGTGTTTTTCCAAAGGTGTGTCCTCCTGCGATAAGAGCCACGGTTTCTTCATCATTCATGGCCATACGCGCAAAAGTCTCGCGAATATCACGCGCTGAGGCTACAGGATCTGGTTTGCCATTTGGTCCTTCTGGATTCACGTAGATGAGTCCCATTTGTACCGCACCAAGAGGGTTTGCTAGATCACGATCCCCAGTGTAGCGCTCGTCACCGAGCCACTCGGTCTCTGGTCCCCAATAAATATCACCTTCTGGTTCCCATACATCTTCACGTCCACCGGCAAATCCAAAAGTTTTAAATCCCATAGATTCTAAAGCGCAGTTTCCAGTCAGGACCATAAGGTCTGCCCAAGAAATACTGTTGCCGTATTTTTGTTTGATGGGCCAAAGCAATCTGCGGGCTTTGTCTAGGTTTCCGTTATCTGGCCAGCTATTTAGCGGCGCAAAACGCAAAGTTCCCGCTGAGGCGCCTCCTCGACCATCACCAACACGGTAAGTCCCTGCGCTGTGCCATGCCATACGGATAAAGAATGGTCCGTAATGTGCATAATCTGCAGGCCACCATTCTTGTGAATCGGTCATTAGGTCAAATAAATCTGTTTTCACGGCCTCTAAGTCAAGATTACTAAAGGCTTCTTTATAATTAAATGAGTCATCCATCGGACTGGTTTGTGGTCCGTTTTGATGCAATATTTTTAGATTGAGTTGATTGGGCCACCAATCTGAATTAGACAGGGCGCCGGCCGCCGTGTGGCGGTGGGATGGATTCGTAAACGGACATTTTCCGCCGCTCGATCCATTAGAATGATGTGATTCCATAATAATTAGTTTTGTGCTAAGTTAGTAAGAGAATCCCTGGTAATTTATAACAGGAGATACTAATACTCAATAATTAGATAAATTCTCCTTATTGGGTTAAAGATCACCAGGACTCATCTTTTTTCTGTATATTTAAGTTCCGCAATTTTATCTTATGAATACGACCCAATCGCTGCAGGTTTTTGATACTGCATTAGAAGCATCGCGCCAAATAGCAAAAGAAATTGCCAAAAATATTACGGAGAAAAATGACCAAGGAAAGCATTGTGTTCTTGGTCTTGCTACGGGTTCAACTCCAAAAAGTGTTTATCAAGAATTAGTCCGGATACATCGGGAGGAAGGTTTAAGCTTTAAGAAAGTAATCACCTTTAATTTAGATGAATACTATCCTATGGATCCAAGCGCAATTCAGAGCTATCACCGGTTCATGAAAGAGCATTTATTTGATCATATTGACATTCCCGAGGATCAAATTAATGTGCCTGATGGTCAGCTTAATGAACATGAAATTTTAGAATATTGTGCTCAATATGAACAAAAAATCCAGTCGCTCGGCGGTTTAGATATTCAAATACTCGGTATTGGTCGCACGGGCCATATTGGCTTCAATGAACCAGGATCAGGAAAAAAATCCAAGACAAGACTTATTAGCCTAGATCGAATAACCAAGCTCGATGCTGCAAGTGATTTTAACGGGGCAGAATACGTGCCGAATCGCGCTATTACTATGGGGGTTGGCACTATTTTAAAGGCGCGAAAAATAATTTTAATGGCTTGGGGCGAGGGTAAAGCGGAGATTATAAAAAAGGCTCTAGAAGGCCCCGTGACCGATCAAATTCCAGCTACGTTCTTGCAAAATCATAGCAATACAGGGATTTATTTGGACAAGGCTGCAGCGTCTGATCTAAATGCCTTTGCGACGCCATGGCTATTTGGGCCGATTGAATGGACAACAGACATGGTTAAAAAGGCGGTCATTTGGCTTTGTTTTAAAACACAAAAACCCATTCTCAAACTTACAGAAAATGACTATGCCGAGAATGGACTTGAAACGTTGCTTACCGCTCACAATGGAGCTTATGCAATTAATTTGGACGTCTTCAATAAAATTCAAAGAACAATAACTGGTTGGCCTGGAGGGAAGCCTGGAGTAGACGATCACTATCGCCCTGAACGATCTAAACCTATGCCAAAACGAACAGTTATTTTTAGTCCCCATCCTGATGATGATGTTATTTCAATGGGAGGCACTTTTAAACGACTTGTTGACCAAGGACACCAAGTTCATGTGGCGTATCAGACTTCGGGAAATATCGCTGTATTTGATGATTATGTTGTTCAGCTCATCGATTTATTCGACGAGATAAATCACTCAGAAGGAATTTTGGATCACGATCTCTCAGCTTTGGTTAATCTAGCTTTGAATAAAAGAGATTTATATCAAATGGATGGGGAATTCTTGCGCAACCTTAAAGGACTTATTCGCAAGGTTGAAGCCAAGGCAGCCTGTCGATTTGTTGGTGTTCCTGTAGATCGAATACATTTTATGAACCTTCCGTTTTACGAGACAGGAACAATCAAAAAAAATCCATTAGGCCCAGATGATGTGGCTATGACTGTGTCTTTACTAAATGAAATAAAGCCTCATCAAATTTTTGCGGCGGGGGACTTATCTGATCCCCATGGTACGCATAGAGTTTGTCTTGATGCGATTAATCAAGCGGTGGTTCAATGCAGTAAAGAGTCATGGTTTAAATCTTGTTATGTCTGGCTCTATCGTGGTGCTTGGCAAGAGTGGCCAATTGAAGCGATTGATATGGCCGTACCCTTAAGTCCAGAAGAGGTGTTTAGTAAACGTAAAGCGATTTTTAAACATCAGTCACAAAAAGATGCCCCAGTATTTCCGGGGCCTGATAATCGCGAATTTTGGCAAAGAGCCGAAGAGCGAAATGCACATACTGCTGAACTCTACAACCGGCTTGGATTGCCAGAATATCAAGCTATTGAGGCCTTTCAGCGCCTAAGAATTGAGAATCAATAGGCTAAATATTAAACCAGTAGTTCAGCTTAAGGTTGATCGAACGATAGCGTTTGTAAAAATTCACCGAGTCATAACTGTCATTGTAAACCAAAAACAAATCGGACATAGGAGCAAATCGCCATTGTAGGCGTGAGTTAATTCCAAAATTATCGCTGAAATTGCTGTATTGAATAAAGTTTGACCAGAACAGATTTTTGGTAAAGGTCCATTCTAATTTTGGAGCGACTAAAAACAATTTGGCCGAAGGATATGGATTAGCTAATCGAATATCGTTGTAGTCAAAATCGATACTCATGTTAAAGGTTGGCTGGGTTCGATAATTAATTCTTCCTCTCAAACCAAATCGCTTGCCGTTAAAAAATTCTCCTGCAGTAGCGGTAGCCCCCCAAGTAAAAATTCCAGCGGGTTGCGAATTGTATTCTAAGCCCCATGAATTATAATTGTATTCACTGCCCATGGGTAGCGCAAGGGCATCATCGTTACGCGTCGGATCAAAATCGTCAAACAAATGAACGTAACGCATAAAATAGTTGAGTTCCAGTCGCGATTGATTTTTATAATTTACGATATATTCAAATTTCAGGGTCTGATCAGTCTGCTTGTAGTCCAGGTCTTGCGCAAAATAGAATTCGTTGTAACAACCGAGCTGGTAGGTATTGACAGGGCCGCTTTTAGGATAAAAACTGCGGGTGACTTTATCGGCTTTTTTGATGAATCCAGTACGGGGAATAAAGCCTAAATCGGATTCAAATTCTTCATCGACAAAAAGAGCCAAAGTAAAGATGTTCCAGAATCTGTTGTTAAAGCGCAACTGAGCTTGCCCGGATAAATTGCCTGCTGTGTCATTTTCGCTCAGCGATTTGTGGGCAAAAAATTTGCCCGTCCAATTGTTATTTGATGAGGCCAGACTATAATCCACACCCAAAACGCGATTAAAAGTCTTGTAATCTTCTGGCAATACTTGATCCCCTGTAGCTTCTCGGTTAATGACAAAAAGCCCAACTTGAGAACGACCAAAGACTCTTTGCTGTAGGGCGAGCATGCTGTTGTTGTTGCTGGGAATTCCGTTAGCCTGATCTGCTCTTGTTTGCAGAGACAAAAGCCCAAGACGTAAATTGCTGTTTAACTTGCCGCTCAATCTTAAACCACCGATAATGTCATTTTGAATGGTGTTGCCTTCTAAATCGGTCGCAATGCCGATGCGTCTTGAGAAAAATGGGGAGGCGTCGCGGGTATTTCCGAAGCTTGAAAAAAGGTCGCTGTTGTCCAAAAAGAATTGGCGTTTTTCGGGCAAGGAAACTTCAAATCTTGAAATATTGTTAATCAAATCATCCACTTCAACATTGGAGAAATCTGGATTAAGAGTTAAGTCCAAATTCATTTGGCTCCCAATAGGAATTTTCACATCAAAGCCAACTTTAGTGTCATCAGTTCTTGGTGTATCTAACTCAAAATCTTTACTGCGTGCGAAATTCACATAAGGAATAAAGTACGAAGTATTGTTGTTTTTAGGTAAAGGGCGGTCAAAATTAAGGACCCCTAAATAGCCCAGATTGGAAAGGAGTTGATTTTGATCAATCCGACACCAGGTGCTCCGTTCATTCGTTTGCAAATCGAATCGATAGGCTTGCATCTTCCAATCAGTGCAACCTTCCGGGTATTTTAATGAGTAAAACGGAATGGCCAGCTCGGCAACATAAGAATCGCCGTCTATATGTCCTTCAGAAAACCATTTTACATCCCAGTCTGGATTAAAAGAATTTCGATCAATTCCCCCATCTGAAACAAGAGATTCTCTCTGTGCTCCATATGGATTGACTCCAAATTGGTAGGCATTGACCCCGTCCATAAACGTGTCAAAAAAGAAGGACACATTATCCGTGGTAGATCCCCTGAAGTCCCGTTTGAGTGAGGTGGCGACAAAATCTGTTCCGCTACTTTTTGCTTGGATCGCGATATAGAGATAGGTGTCATCAAACAAAAACTTAATGTAGGTGGGATATTGAGCGGGTAAGGTATCTGTTGGAAAGTTTTGACGAAAATGCGATAAAACCTCTGCTTTTTGCCAGACGGCATCGGTGATATTGCCGTCTATTATTGGCGGCACCTCTGTGTAATGTGCAGTGGTAATTGGCTTATCCTGAGCCCAAAAATATTCCGGGAAACCCACCAGGATTAACACATAAAAGACAAAACAAAATCGCTTGTTTAAGCCCCGATTGTTCATGTTTATTGAACTCAAGTTATTGAGCCCATGAAAGTACATTTCTTTTTTTAGTGATGCGCTTAATTTTTGTTAAAATCAAAGTAGCGGAAGAGTCAAATTGATTTTTCAAGTTTATAATTAACAATGAAAACTATAGAGAAATTCGTAATTTAACAGAGAATTCTATATTTATGAAGCGACGAAATTTTATCGAGAAAGCCACTTTGTCCACACTTGCTCTGGGTCAAATCACTCGGCTAAATAGTGCCATTAAAGACCAGCTGGATGATGATACGGTCCCAGTAGAAATGAAGGCCAGGATTAATCACAGTGTTTGTCATTGGTGCTTTGAACAGATTCCTTTAGAAGATTTTTTGATCACGCTACGGCGATTGGGTATCGGGGCCATTGATCTTGTAGGGCCAAAGGATTGGCCGCTTCTTAAAAAGCATAATATTCATTGCTCCATGTGTAATGGGGCAGAATTAGGCTTGACAAAGGGGTTTAATAATCCTAAATATCATACACAGCTCATTGAAAATTATTCTCGACTCATTCCAATGGTTGCCCAAGCAGGTTATACCAATCTGATTTGCTTTAGTGGCAATCGCGAAGGGATGAGCGATGAAGAAGGTCTAGCCAATTGTGTCGCCGGCTTGAGTAAGATTTTGCCCATTGTAGAGGCCCATGGCGTTGTTTTGCAAATGGAATTGTTTAATCAAATAGACCACCCAGATTATATGTGTGATCACTCCGATTGGGGCATTGAATTATGTAAAGCCCTTGGCAGTGATTCTTTTAAATTGCTTTATGACATCTACCATATGCAGATTCAAGAGGGAGATATTATAAGAACAATTCAAAATAATCACCAATACTTTGGTCATTACCACACGGCAGGGGTTCCCGGACGCCATGAGATCGACGATTCACAAGAATTGTATTATCCTGCGATAATGAGAGCGATTGCCGCAACCGGCTTTGAAGGTTATGTCGCTCAGGAATTTATCCCCACCTCGGATGATCCAATAGCCTCTTTAGTGAAGGCTGTTGAGATTTGTGATGTCTAAAAATAAACTGCTTTTCTGGGATTAATCGAAATTGCTCCGGATATAATCCTTAAACTCTTGCCAGTTTTCTTTGTTTAGTTGAGAGCGCATGCGGTCTTCAGAAATACTGCCTACGATAAGTCCCAAAGCACGTAACTCTTGAATACCTTTTTGAACCGCTTCTCTAGGAAGTTTGATGTGGTCTGCCAGACAGCTTTCCTGCCAATCATCACTCGCCGTCAGACATTCTAGTATGGCTACTTTGATAGGATGCGCCATAGCAGAAGCGGCTGCAGCCAATTTAATATGATTTTCAATAAACATTCGGCAGGCTAGGGCATTTAATTATTCGAATGAACAAAATAAGTAAAAAAATATTGTTTTTCAATGATTTTTGGCTTTCGAATAACTGTTAAAACTCTATACTTTATTTAATTAGCTTGGATTCTGATTAACTTATGATTTAATGGTATCCAAATAAAGCATCCAATTTAAGAGTCCGTTGTGGCGGAGTATAAGTCAAAGTAAAATAAGACTTCCATGGGCACCTCAAGAGCCATGGACAATCTCATGCCGAGTTCCAAGCTGGGATTATAACGATAGCTTTCTATTGATATTATTGTTTGTCGACTTACCTTGAGATAATCCGCAAGTTTTTGTTGTGACCAATCCTTTTGTAATCGGTATTCTTTGACGCGATGGCGAAAGATCATAAAGAATTCACTTTAAATATTGTACTTTTAAATGAAGTTATGCTGCTCAAGTATTGAAATTGCTTTGTAAATATAGTGATTTTGGTGTAAAGCATTGTTTACACCTTCAGAGTTAAGCTTGCTTTACACTGAATATGTAAAGTAAGCTTAACTAATTAAAGGGGTGTTTAAACAATAAAAACTCAAATTCCAGCCCGATGAAAAGAAGAACATTTGTAAAGCTTGGAAGTGCCGCTTACGCAGCGAGTCTCTTGCCGTTTTCATGTATGAGTCAGAATGAATCAATGGCCAAAATGGGGTTACAATTATATACGGTCCGTGATGCGATGGAGCGTGATGTATTGGGTACATTGAAAGTCCTCAAAGTTATGGGCTACACTAATTTTGAATCATATGGGTATGACGCATTGAATAAAACCTATTATGGGATGAGTCCAGAACAACTCAAGAATATGCTCGGTGATCTCGAACTGTCCACTGATAGCGGCCACTATGGTTTTGCTGATTATTTATGGTCTTCGAAGGAAGAATTGCTTGCCTATACAGATGCTTGCATTGAAGGGGCTTCGCGACTTGGAGATAAATTTATTGTATGGCCTATTGTCCGCGAGGCCGATCGGAATTCTGAGGGGTTTAAAAAGTTGGCAGAACAATTGAGTATTATTGGAGAGCGGGCTTCAGCGGCGGGTATGGGCTTTGCTTATCATAATTTTGGTTATGAGTTTGTGCAATACGATGAATTTATGCCCTATCAATACATTATCCAACAAACGGATCCCGCTAAGGTCAAACTTGAAGTTGATTTTTATTGGGTAGCCCGTGCAGGGATGTATACCCCCAAGGAAATAATAGAACTTGCCCCTGGACGCTTTCCACTTTGGCATATTAAAGATATGGATAAGGTAACTCAAGATTATACGGAGCTAGGAAATGGGTCAATCGATTATAAACGTTTGATGCCGGACCCCGATCGAGCGGGTCTTAAGCACCACTATATTGAACAGGGGGGTAATTTTGCTCAAGATTCGATGAGTAGTGTGGCGCAAAGCGCGCAGTATTTTAAAAAGGAATTGACGCATCTACTTTAAAAACTACTGATGAAAAAAATAGGACTTTGGTCGAGTACTGCTTTGGTGACTGGAAACATGATCGGTTCGGGTATTTTTTTATTGCCCGCCACGCTGGCCGCTTTTGGGGGAATTGGACTCATGGGTTGGCTGTATTCGGCTATTGGCGCCTTGTTTTTTACCTTGGTTTTTCGACAACTGAGTCAACGCCTGCCTGAAACCATCGGCGGGCCTTATGCTTATGTAAAATTGATGCTCGGTGATTTTTGGGGCTTTTTGGTAGGTTGGGGCTATTGGGTTTCGATTTGGTGCACGAATGCAGCAATTGCGGTAGCCTTTGTAGGTTATTTATCGGTTTTTATTCCCGAAATCAACCACAACACCCCGCTGGCGATCAGTTGCGGTCTCGGCGCGATTTGGGGGCTTAGTGCCGTGAATAGTTTTTCGATTCGCACGGTGGCCTGGGTGCAAAAAATAACTACAGTTCTAAAACTCTTACCTATTTTGGCCATCGGGTTTATCGGAGTCTTTTATATTGATTGGTCTTTGATCAATTTTGATAATTTATCGGGCCAAAGTGATTTTCAGGCCATTTCGGCGGTAACCACGCTGACTCTTTTTGCTTTTTTGGGACTAGAATCGGCCACAGTCGCCAGTGGCCGAACTAAAAACGCCGCAAAAACAGTAGGTCAAGCGGGAATGATTGCTCTTGGGATTACCGGAGTCACTTATATTTTATCCTCTGTTGCGATTTTTGGGATTCTTCCTCCAGAGGTCTTACAAGATTCATCGGCCCCTTTTGCCGATGCTGCTTCAGTATTTTGGGGCGAAAAAGCTAAATATATCGTAGCGGCCGGGGCTATTGCCGCGACCCTCGGGGCCTTGAACGGCTGGTTGCTCATACAAGGTCAAATTCCTATGGCCTCTGCCCAAGACGGACTATTTCCTAAAATTTTTGCTCGGGTTAATCGGCATGGGGCGCCAATTATCGGAATCGCTATATCAAGTGTATTGGCCTCTACCGTTTTAACCTTTAGGTTTTCCGAACAGCTGGCGCAAGTCTTTGGATTTATGATGAATTTATCGACGCTTTCAGTGCTGACGCCTTATTTGATGACCATAATCAGTCTGCTGTTGCTGCTCAAAAAAGACGCTATCCCGAATCGAATGATGCAAGCGGTTTCTTATTTATCGATCGCCTTTTGTCTTTGGATCATTTACGGCTGTGGCCTTGAGGTAGTCGCCTATGGAAGCCTGTTGGTGTTGGCGGGAATTTTCATTTACTTTACGGTAATCAAGTCTAAAAAATGAGTTCATTTTTTGTCCATCCAGATATAAAAAAAGCCGAAACCCTGCCGGCTCAATTTTATCGTGATCCCGAGGTATTCCAAAGGCTCGCCGATGAGGTGTTCTGCAAAACATGGCAATTTGTTGGGGATCAAGAAACCCTATTGCCGCTGAGTGAATCGCACGCCCCATTGAATTTTTTGTCGCCGCTCATTGAGGAGCCCTTGCTCTTGGTGCGCGATCAATCAGAGCAAATACGTTGCATGTCTAACGTCTGTACCCATCGCGGGAATCTTTTGGCCCATCACCCAGGCCGAGGCAAACAACTCATTTGTCATTATCACGGACGACGCTTTGGCTTAGATGGACAATTCAAAAGCATGCCCGAATTTGAACAGGCAGAAGACTTTCCACGTCCCTGCGATCATTTACATCAGTATCCTTTGCGCAATTGGCATGGCTTACTTTTTACCAGCATCGAGCCTGCTTTTGATCTTGATGAGGTTTTAGGTCAAATGCAAGAGCGGGTTGGATTTATGTCACTTGATCAGCTCAAATTTGACCCTGTGCGCAGCCGTGACTATCTCGTCAACGGTCATTGGGCGCTGTATTGTGACAATTATTTGGAGGGATTTCATATTCCGTTTGTCCACCAGGGCCTCAATGCAGCCATTGATTACGAGACCTACGAAACGCATTTGTACCCGCACATGAACCTTCAAATCGGACTCAGTAAGGGGGATTCGCTTAGTTTTACACTACCAAAGGGACATCCGGATTATGGTAAGGCGGTCTCGGCCTATTACTATTGGGTTTTCCCCAATATGATGTTTAACTTTTATCCTTGGGGACTCTCGATTAATGTGGTGCGGCCCATCTCAAAAAAGCAGTCCAAAGTCTCTTTTATAACCTATGTTTTGGATGCCTCAAAACTTGATCAAGGTGCGGGTACTGATTTGGATAAGGTCGAGCGCGAAGACGAATTTGTAGTCGAGGCGGTCCAAAAAGGCATTGAATCTCGTCATTATTCCACAGGGCGTTTTAGTCCCGCCCGAGAGCAGGGGGTCCACCATTTTCACCGCTTGCTCGCGGAGTTTTTAGACAAGCCGAAGCCTTAAATATTAAATGAATGCTTCGTACGCGTACATTCTCAAGTAATTATTTCAACTGGATTCTGGGCCTTTTGCTCATGGGTCTTGTGCTTCAAAGTCATAAACTACTCAATGCAAACTATCTATATTTTGATGATTATACTGTCGCACCGGCTTAACTGAACTTAAAATTCTAAGGGAGTAGTTAGGTTTAAAATATGAATTGATCTTTCATTAAACCGTTACAATCAACTTATAACGCAGTTTATTTTTTCGTACGAGGCGTAATGATTAAAATAAGTTTACTTGTAATTAACAATATTAATATTAAATTTGAGCAAGCAACAATTATTGTAATCTTTAAACAACTAACCATGAAAAAATTAATTTTAAGCTTAATGCTTGTGGTCTTTGCATTGCCCATGAGCGCACAATCCGATTTTTACGTAACTCTTTGGTACGGACAGGTCAAAAATTCTGATGCCCAAAGCCACATTGAAATCGAGCGTGAGTACTATTCTAAAATGTGGAAAGAACAAATTACCCAAGGCAATATTTTGGGATGGGACATGTGGCAAATCATGAATCCTGACGTCAATGAAATGACCACGACTTTTGTTTATGTGACTTTACACACGAGCCCGACATTTTCAATGAGTCCAGTGAATTCCATTCCAGGGAAATCCGATGAGGATTGGCAAGCGGCTCAAAAAGAGGCTATGAATCATTATGTTAAGAATTACTCTGTGATAATGTCGGTAAAAGGCGGTTACGGGCCTCAAATGGGCGGAACTCCACCCGAATATGGAGTATTGAACTACATGCAAGTAGATCCTTATCGCGCTGCAGAGTACGAGCGTGCTGAGTTGGAAGATTTTATGCCTTCATTCAAAGAAAACGACAAAGTTCGTAAAGGATGGGGTCTACATAAAGTATTGAATCACTACGGCACAGAAAATCCCATCAACTACGTGACGGCAGACTTTTATGACAGTTACGATGCAATTTTGACTGCTCGTAACAATACAGGAGAAATGTCAGAAGAAGATATGGCTTTTTGGAAAAAATTTGATGAAGTCAGAACCCTTGCAGATTCACATATTGTTCGATTAGTTCAGGCTGTTCGGTAATTACTTTAAATTGGAATACAAAAAAAGGCCGCGATAATCGCGGCCTTTTTTATTTGATCCTTTGGCTTGATAACATAGCACTTATTCTTGCATTAACGCGGCGTTGTAATACGCATCTTCGCGCCAAATCACTCCTTCGTCGTCTAGCCAATGCTGATTGTGTGATTTGAATTTAACTTCTTTCCCGGTTTTCTTGTGACGCAGCATAAAATCCCACCAAGAGATAATCACTTTGCCATCACCTTCATAATCAAGAACATCAGGATAACCACTTTCTTGGATATAAACGATGTCATACATTTCCATGAATGCCGCAAGTTTTTCTTTGTGTGCCGCTAGACCTATGAAACTCTGATTAGGGTCATTGATGTCGTAAATGCGAGCCCCTTCATTGTAGCCTTCAAAAGCCTTGTCCAAATCTCCGGTTTCAAGATAAGCGAACGCCAACCGAACTTTGGCAATTACAGGGTGATCTTTGTAGATTGTCCCGTTAGTTTTTGTTTCTCTTGAGTCCGAATATTTCTGAAAGTGCGCAGTATTATCTGAAAAAAGTAAGCGATTAATTTTCTTTCCTGAATCATCAAAAATAAAGGTACTGTTACGTGGTGTATTGATTTTGAAGCCATTGTTTTTATCAAATCCGGTCATCATTTCATAGGTGTAAACGTAAACAGGTCCGTCTTTGAATTCCATGGCATCAGGGTAAGCAGGAGGTCTATTGTCAATTTTTAAATTGACCATATTATTGCTCAGCCATATTGCTTGGCCCATGAGATTGCGTCTTGTCCCGCCCGTATAATCAGGGTCATTATTCATCATGTTGTACATTTTGAATCCCTCTGTAGTTAGGGCTTTCAGGGTCGTAGTGTCTCCAGAGGTATAGGCTTTTGTGAATTCGGCTACAATATCCAAGGCTGGATGTTTGTCAAAAATTTTACCGTTGGCATGTTTTTGCGCACTAGCTACACCAAAAGATAATAGAACTGTAAATAAGAATAGTTTTTTCATGATTTAAATTTTATTGGTTTGATGCTCAAATATAATACATTATTGCAATAAACAACAAAAGGCACTTATGAATTGTCCAATAAGGAATTAGGTTAATTCCCGAACTTATTGTTCTAAGAACAACACCTTATAAAGTACCTCGTTTTTGCGGTTGAATACTTGGTACGGGCTATTATAGACCATTATAATAGGTTCGCCAGTCAATTTTAGGTTATATTTCTGAGCAATACCTCGAAGTTTTTGGGCTGCTTTTTTCTCACGCCAGTCCATGGTATAGCCTCCATATTGAATGGCAATATAATGCCCTGATTCCGACTCTAGGACCTGGACATTCTTATCGTTTGCCGAGGGTGTATTTTCTGAAGTATACTTAGAGGGCAAGACAAATTGCATCACCGGCTCCCCGGTAGTATTGCCCATTTGTACTGGAGTAGTCATGGCAATTTTCGCCCCGGTCTCATTCCCCCCGGATATATATCGGAACAGGGATCCAAAATCGCCGTTGCTTTGAATTTTCATCACAGGAGGGTAATAGCGCAACTCGGCTTCTTCGAAGTTCTCAATCAATTCATACGGTTGAGTTTCATATTTCTGAGCCATGGTATTGCTGAAATAAAATAAGGAGAGTAGCACTAATAGTGCGATTCTTGAGTTCATAATTTTTTCTTTTTCACCTCAAAGATAATTTAAAGTCCGTGGTCAAACCACATTTAATCAAAATATTTCACGTACCTTGTAGGTATAATTATCTAAAAATGAGTAAATTATATTCTTTTCTGTTTTCGACAGAAAATCGCGCAAAACTCGAAAGACTCACGGTGATTTTGGCCATTGCCGGCTTTTTCACTCATTTGGCATTAATCGGGGTGGCTCAGATCTGGCCTATCGAATTATTTGGCGGACAATTATTGCAAAACCCCATCAATGCAATATACACGCCGTTTTCTTTTATTCTTATTTTCGAGATTTACTTATTGATTTTCTATTTGCCGCGCTCTTTTAGCACCTCCCTTTTGAAACAATTTGAGGTGATTTCACTAATCATGGTGCGCAGAGTTTTTGGGGATATTACCAAAATTAATTTTGCTGAGATAGAAATAAGTGACCCGGGGTTTATAAAGCTCGTTATTGATTTGGGCGCCGTATTGATTATGGCCTTAGCGATTCTGCTGTTCATTAAGGCCAAAAATAAACTCAAGGCTTACGGACAACCAGATATGGATGCAGGAGAGCAAAAGTTCAATAATTTAAAACGTCAGGTTTCGGCAATATTGCTGATTATTTTGGGAGGAATTTCATTGCTTCATTTAATGGATTTCGCTGTTGTACAATCCACAGGCGAACATCTGGTGACCTCCTTTAGCAACGATTTAGACTCGATTTTTTATAAAGATTTCTTTACGACATTAATTCTAGCCGATGTCTTGATTTTGCTGCTGTCTTATGCGCTTTCTCAAGATTATTTTAAACTGATTCGCAATACAGGATTCGTCATTACAACTGTTTTATTGCGCCTTTCTTTTGGTGCGTCCCAACCATTTGACGTGTTGTTGATCATCACCGGTGCCTTATTTGGGTATTTAATGTTGATCATGTACATCGGATACAGTCGAGAAGTTCATGAGAGGTAGGACTGAAAATCAAGCGCTTTCTTCCTAGGAAAGGACTATGCTAAGATGATTTTAATTGCGTATTGCAATGTTACTAAAACATTATTTTTTAATTTTGTTCCCTCAAATTACCGTGAAAAAAATATGCTTTCAGAAAAAATTTCTTACCCTAAAACGGCTTGTGCCTGCGCCGTTTCCCTTGATTTATTAGGCGATAAATGGTCTTTATTGATCATTAGAGATTTGTTTCGGGGAAAAAGTAATTACTCAGAATTTTTAAAGCAATCTCATGAGGGTATTGCGACAAACATTTTGGTGGACCGCCTCAAAAAGCTCTTAGCTATGGAGATCATAGACTATAGACGAGAGCCACAAGACAAAAAAATAAAGAAATATTTTTTAACCGATAGGGGCATTGATCTCTACCCAGTGATCTATGAATTGCAGCGATGGACGCTAAAGCACGTAGATTTTGATTATACAGAAAACACCAAAAATTGGAATACTTTAATTCTGAATACCCCGAAGGATGAGGTAATCAAACAACACCAGAACGGGTATAGAACATTGCGTCAGAACGAGTTCGGTTTTTAATCGCCCAGTAAAATCTCTTATTTTTATTAACTTAACTTCAAAATCCAAAGTAGTTGAGTTATGCCGCAGTATATTCTTTCCATAGATGCTGGAACGACCAGTTCTAGAGCCATAATTTTTGATGAGCATGGCACTCAAATCGCAATAGCACAGCAGGAATTTACCCAAATTTTCCCGCAAAAGACCTGGGTGGAGCACGACGCTGTAGAGATATGGGAGACCCAGCTTAAAGCTGTCAAAGAGGTCATGGAAAAGGCTGGAATTGGTCACGATGAAATTTCAGCAGTAGGGATCACCAATCAACGGGAAACCACCGTCATCTGGGACCGTAAAACAGGCGTCCCGGTTTATAACGCCATTGTCTGGCAAGATCGCCGCACTGCAGCCTACTGCCAAGAATTAAGCGCGGCAGGTCACGCGCAAACTTTTTTGAATAAATCAGGTCTGGTCATCGACGCCTATTTTTCAGGCACCAAGGTCAAGTGGATATTGGACAGTGATCCTGATTTGCGTAGGCGAGCCGAACAAGGTGAATTAGCCTTCGGGACTGTAGACAGTTGGCTTATTTGGCAGCTCACTGGGGGCCAAACGCACGTCACCGATGTGACCAATGCCAGTCGAACCTTAATGTATAATATTCATGACCTTTGTTGGGATCAAGAGCTCTTGTCGATGCTGGATGTCCCCGAGGCGCTTTTGCCTGAAGTCAAGTCTTCCTCTGAAGTGGTTGGACATACCGCAAAAGAAATTTTTGGCGCCAGTATTCCCATAGCTGGGGTGGCAGGAGACCAGCAATCAGCACTATTTGGGCAACTTTGTTTAGAACCAGGAACGGTTAAAAACACTTATGGCACAGGCTGCTTTTGTATCATGAATACAGGGGGCAAGCCCGTGGTGTCAAAAAATAAAATGCTTACGACCATCGCCTGGCAGATCGACGGAAAAGTGACCTACGCCATAGAAGGGAGTGTCTTCACCGCAGGAGCCTTAGTGCAATGGTTGCGTGATCAATTGCACATGATTGAACACTCATCCGATATTGAGTCGCTCGCGGCATCGGTGGAGCAAAGTGACGGCGTAACCTTTATCCCCGCACTCTCAGGACTCGGAGCCCCGTATTGGGACCCTTATGCCACAGGAACCATTTTTGGTATCACTCGGGGCACGTCTCAGGGCCACATTGCCAGAGCCGCTCTGGAGGCCATTGCCCTTCGATCCCGCGATATTATTTTAGAAATGCAGAAAGACGCGGGGGTTGATTTTAAAACCTTAAAGGTTGATGGTGGGGCGAGCAACAATGATTTACTGATGCAAATCCAGGCTGATGTTTTGGTGGCGGAGGTGATTCGACCTAAAGAGACAGAAACCACTGCTCTTGGAGCCGCCTTTCTGGCGGGACTCGCCGTAGGTGTTTGGCCATCAATAAAAGCCCTGGAAGCCATGTGGGAGAGTGATCGAGTCTTTTCCCCGGCCACGAACGAATCAACCCAGGAAGTCATCAATTTATGGCACGAGCGTATCAACAGAATTTTATCTTAAATGAAGTGGTAAGAGTGCGCACTATTGACTATTAAACAATAAGAAACAAGGTCTAGACCATGCAACGATCAGTCCACGTAGAGCGTGTAAAGTCACAGAATCATTGGGATGTTGTGATTATTGGTGGAGGGGCTAGTGGACTGGGAATTGCGGTTGACGCTGCAAATCGTGGCTACCGAACCCTACTTTTAGAACGTCATGATTTTGCTAAAGGCACCTCCTCACGAAGCACAAAACTCGTTCATGGCGGCGTTCGATATTTGCAAAATGGGGATGTTTCTTTGGTGATTGAGGCGCTTAAAGAACGGGGAATAATGAAACAAAACGCCCCGCATTTAGTGCGAGACATGAGCTTTGTTATTCCCATTTATTCATGGTGGGATGGCCCATTTTACAGTGTCGGACTCAAGATATATGACATGATGGCTGGAGATCTGGGTTTGGGTAAATCCCAGTGGTTGAGCAAAGAAGAAACGACGGCAATGATTCAAAATGTGAATCAAGCCGAATTACGTGGTGGGGTTGTCTATCACGATGGACAATTTGACGACGCCCGAATGGCGATCACCCTCGCTTTGACCGCTGATTCGCTCTCGGCAAGTCTCTTAAATTACGCCGAAGTTACCGGTTTAACTAAGCACAATGGACTTGTGAATGGAGTCACATTTCAGGATACATTGACCGGAGAAAATAATGAGATTTCCGCCTCAGTGGTGATTAACGCCACAGGAGTCTTTGGTGATTCAATCATGAAAATGGATGATGTAAATGCTGAGCCAAGGATTACTCCGAGCCAGGGAATCCATTTGGTCTTAGATCGTTCTTTTTTAAGGGGCAATCATGCCATCATGATACCACAGACTTCTGACGGCAGAGTGCTCTTCGCGGTACCCTGGCATAATCATGTAATTCTTGGCACAACGGACACCCTTATTGAGGCACCTCTTTCAGAGCCTCAAGCCCTGGATCACGAAATCGACTTTGTTTTGAGTAACGCGGCCCAATACATGCACAAAAAACCTACGCGTAATGATGTTAAAAGTGTCTTTGCCGGATTGCGTCCTTTGGCTGCAAATGCGGCCAATGAGGGCAAAACTAAGGAGATCTCCAGACACCATAAAGTTCACGTAGGCACAAGTGGACTCGTTAGTGTATTGGGGGGTAAATGGACTACTTATCGCAAAATGGCAGAAGTTACCGTCAATGCCGCGGTTATGGTAGGTGGCTTACCTACTAAAAAATGTAAAACCCGAAAGCTTAAGCTCTTTGGGCATGAGCCAGGATTGGCTTTTGAGGATCCGCTTCACGTTTATGGATCAGAACGGAGCAAGGTGTTAAATCAAGGCCCCAAAATCCAAAATAATTCATTGAGCGATAAGTATTACATTAGCAAAAATCAAATACTTTATGGTATAAGGAATGAAATGGCCATGCGTCTTGAAGATATTGTAGCGCGAAGGGTCAGAGTTATGTTTTTAGACGCCAAAGAGACTCAGAGACTGCTCCCGGAAATCGCTCAAATTATGGCAGAGGAACTCAAAAAAGATTCCGACTGGATAAAAAATGAAATCAATCAAACTGAAAAAATATTAAACACTTATAGATTATGACAAATCCGTATATCGCTGAATTTATCGGCACTGCCATATTGCTCCTGCTTGGGATGGGCGTGGTGGCAAATGTTAACTTGAAAAAAACAATTGGCTCGGGTCAAACCCCCTGGGTATTGATTACCAGTGCATGGGGATTTGCTGTATTTGTAGCCGTTTTTATTACCGGACAATTTAGTGGAGCACACCTAAATCCAGCGGTAACTTTTGGCCTTGCCGTAGCAGGAAAGTTTGCTTGGAATATGGCTTTGGGGTATATATTGGCCCAAGTTTTTGGAGCGATGGTTGGAAGTTGGCTGGCCTATATTCTGTATATAGATCATTACCGGGCTACAGAAGATGTCGATGCCGTGCGTAGTACATTTTGTACGGGGCCTGCGGTTAGAAATTATAAAAATAACCTCTTTAGTGAGGCCTTGGGAACTTTTATGTTGGTCTTTGGGGTATTATTTATTGCTGCGCCAGGCATTACGATAGAAGGGACAACGGTGACTAACTTTGGTATTGGATCGCTTGATGCTTTGCCCGTGGGAATTTTGGTATGGGTGATTGGTATGGGTTTAGGAGGGACTACCGGTTATGCGATAAATCCTGCGCGTGATTTCGGTCCACGTTTGGTATATCACTTAATTCCGATGCGCCAAAAAAACGCTGACTGGCCTTACGCTTGGATTCCTGTTTTAGGGCCGTTTATAGGAGGCGCGGCAGCAGGATTCACTTATCTTTTAATAATGTGACAGGATCAAAGTAGACGTTATGATCTGTAATTAACTTTTCAATAGTGCGTTTTTTGCGCACAAACTATTTTAATGCCCCGCGATAGGACTGCCAAAAATCCCTACAGCTAATTCGGCCCAAATCAAAATAAAGACCAATATGAGCGCAAAGAGATAAGTCCATTTTTTCGCGCTTTTATTGAACCGCTTTAAAATAAAATGAGCGCCGATTCCCAGAATTAACAATAAACCACCCATTACAAGATAATCAAACCAGGTCCAATTAACTTGGGAGCTCAAAAAAGTGCCCATTAAAGGAAATACAAGTAGGAATAGGGGGTGATAGAATTTGAATTGATAGGCCCTAAGCATAATCGAAATAAAATTTGGTTATGCGCAAACATAAAAAAAATCAAAATTCAATTCACCGCACTTAAGAATATTTTAGCTTAATGAGATAAAATGCCATCTACTTCTTTCGTTACATGGTATTTAATACACAATTCGGTTAACTTGATTATTTTTTCGTACTTTTTACCAACCTTCCAATAAAATAAAGCCGGCTGAAGGCTCAGTTCTGTTTTAAATTTTTTTGAATTAGCCCGCTTGGGCCAAAATCACTCATATGAAACCAACTTTTGACGCCATTCCCCAAGAGTTCACTTTGGAGCCAATTACCCTAAATCAATATGTCCTGCACGGCCAAGTAAAAACATGGAATGGACCCACTACTGAAGTTTATTCCACAATTGAAACGCCCGATCAATCAGGAAAGCTGGGACCAACCTATCTTGGGCAGGTGAGTGCCATGGATGAAGCATCTGCACTAGAGGCTATCCGATCATCGGTTAAGGCATTTGATAGAGGTATGGGAGAGTGGCCCACTATGCGCGTAAAGGACCGCATTAAGTGTATGGAAGATTTTGCTGCAAAGATGGTGACCAAACGCGATGAGGTGGTGAAATTATTAATGTGGGAGATCGGCAAGAATCACAAAGACTCCCAAAAAGAATTTGATCGAACGGTAGACTATATTTACGATACTATAGAGGCTTGTAAGGATTTTGATCGAAAAGGGGCTCGCTTTTTGAATGACAGCAGTGTACGTGCTCACATTAGACGGGGGCCTTTGGGCATCGTATTATGCTTAGGGCCGTATAATTATCCGCTCAATGAGACTTTTTCGTTGCTGATACCCGCTATAATTATGGGCAATACCACTATTTTCAAGCCGGCCAAACTCGGGGTGTTACTCATAGGTCCTTTGCTTGAGGCATTTGCTACGAGTTTTCCAAAAGGTGTGGTCAATGTACTTTTTGGACGTGGTCGAGCGGTCGCCTCCCCAATTATGAAATCCGGACATATTGATGTACTTGCCCTCATTGGCCATAGTTCATCGGCTATAGCTTTACAAGATTTGCACCCCAATAAAAATCGTTTGCGTTTGGTCCTTGGACTGGAAGCTAAAAACCCTGGAATCATTTTACCCAGTGCCGATCTGCAAAATGCGGTCTCTGAGTGCATTGCGGGAACGCTTTCTTTTAACGGTCAGCGTTGTACCGCTCTGAAAATACTTTATGTACACAAAGCCATCAAGGATCAGTTTTTATCTGCTTTTACCGCAGCTGTTGATGCCCTTGAGCTTGGTATGCCATGGGAAAATACATTGCTCACCCCATTGCCTGAATCGCATAAGCCAGATTATATTCAATCACTTATTGATGATGCCCTTGAAAAAGGCGCCAAGATCATCAACAAGCGGGGGGGAGAGCGCAGCAGTAATTTTATATTCCCAGCGGTATTGTATCCAGTGACCAAAGAGATGAAGATCTATCACGAGGAACAATTTGGACCCGTGATTCCAGTGCGAGATTTTGAAGACATACAATTGCCCTTAGAAGACATGGCCCATAGTAATTATGGACAACAAGTCAGCGTATTTGGAACAGAGGCTCAAGAATTAGCCCCCTTAATCGATTATTTGGTCAATTTAGTTTGTCGTGTTAATTTAAATAGTGCTTGTCAACGCGGACCTGACACTTATCCATTTACGGGCCGAAAAGATTCTGCGGTAAGTACACTGAGTGTTCATGATGCCCTGCGGTCCTTCTCAATCCGTACGTTTTTAGCAGCAAAGGACAATGCATTGAACAAAGGGATTATCAATGATATGTTGCGCGAGCGACAAAGTAATTTTGTAACTACGGATTACATTCTTTAAAATAAATTCTTAAGATTTACCTTTAATAATGATACGATCTGTATTGTGCTTTGGTGATTCAAATACTTGGGGTTATAATCCAAAAGACGGTTCACGATACCCTTGCCACATAAGATGGACAGGGGTATTGCAACAAAAATTGGGACAAGGCTTCTGGGTGATTGAAGAAGGACTTAATGGTCGGACGACAACAATTAATGAAGAGGAACGACCCATGCGCAGTGCAGCGGATATTTTACCGGTGCTCATCGAAAGCCATCGCCCTATAGATTTTGTTGTACTCATGCTTGGGACCAATGATTTAAAAACGCATTTTGATCGCTCTTCTGAGCAAATCGCAAATAATCTCTCTCGCTTATTCGCGGTAATTAAACAACACCCGATGCTTATGGATCATCCACCCAAGCTTATTTTAGCAGAGCCCACTGGAGCAGATCTGAGCAGTAAGGCATTGCCAGAATGGTTTCAGCATACAGAAGCCAAATGGAAGGGTTTGATTGATTTAATGCCTGAAATAGCTCAAGAGCATCAGGCACTTTATGTGGCGACTCATAAGTTTATTGAACTCAATTTTGTGGATAGTTTACACTGGTCCCCTGAGCAACATGCATCCTTTGCTCAAGAGGTTTTTGCCCAGATTAAAGCCTCTATATGACAAAAAAGCCCGCTCAACTGAGCGGGCTTTTTACCCTAAATTTCTATAAAAGGAGAATCACTAAGTTATTTTAAAAGAATGATTTACCACCAACCTTTAACTTTTTAAAGCATAATAATATTTAATTAATAGACAAGATTTTAAATCGAATTTTTTCGCCAGAAATTAATTGACTTAATTGACACATTGATTGATCCGAAATGTGCAAAACTCTGGGATAACCGCCTGTGACTTGACCGTCATTGGTGAGGATTATAAGTTGACCACTTGGAGTGAGCTGAATCGTTCCAGGTAGCACGGCCGAAGAATAAATAGCGGGGCAAGCATTTTGTATTCGTTCAATTATTTGGTAGCCCATGCGGTCATTGGCGCCAATGGTAAATTCTTGATTTAATGACTTTTTTATGGAGTCTTTCAGAGTGTTGTATTCAGGACCAGGGCTTGCTGTAAGGACTGTAGTTTTGGAAATTGAAAAGTCGATTGTTTCACCGGCATGACTCAAATCAAAAGCCTTGGACAATCCATAAGATACAATGTTCGGTTGTACTTTTGGTACTTCGCTCGAGCATATTTGATTCTTACTTTGATAGAGCAGATCACCATCTTTTAAACGCTTCTTTCCAGTTACCGGGCCGTAATAACTTCTGCTGCCCATGATAAGCTCAGTGGCAAATCCAAATTCAATCGCCATATAGGTCCGTGCTCCATTCTTTCGTTGACCCATCATTATGAGGTCCCCGCGCCTCAGACCAATGACCTTGTTCATTTCCAAGGGCAAATTGTTTTTTTTGGGTGAAAAATCTGCTCCGCAAAGAACGATGTTGCACGAAGACAGGCATTCTAACTGAAGTCCTCCATAAGTGATTTCCAATACGGCTTCACTGGGAGAATTCCCGACCAAAGCATTGGCTAATCGGGCTGAAATTTGATCCATGGCACCACTTTGCACTACTCCTATAGCGCGATATCCATGGCGTCCGAGATCTTGGATACTGCTGTAGATACCACTTTTTAAAAGCTTGAACACTGCATCATCCTTTCGCCGCTTAATCTTGTGGGTGGAACCTTCCATCTTTTCTTGGTTCAAGTCAAATTCTTTCCTCGAAATTGGGGTGAATTCAATGAAGTCCCCCGATTTATATTTACACGCTAAAGTGTGCGAGGGATTGAATAAATTCAGATAGGTTCGCCCGATTATGTGCCAACCTCCCGGAGCATCGGCTGGATAAATACCCGTTTGAGCTCCGCCAATAGCCACGGATCCTTTCGCAACATGTTTCGAAGGCATTGACTTTCTCGGCGAGTGGAGTTTGGGAGTTAGGCCACCGAGATAAACAAACCCAGGTTGAAATCCTATGAAATAAACTAAATATTTTCGTGCGCTATGCTCCCGAATTAATTCAGCAGTAGACATCTTCTTTTCTTTACTCAAAGCCACTAAATCAGATCCAAGTTCAGGGTCATAGCAAACAGGAATGTTATGAATATTTGGCTCAATTTTAGGGGTTTTCTTAGCCTGTTGATATTGCTCATCCACATAATTGATCCAAAAGTCAAAGGAGTCCTGTGCCTGGTGAAAAATTAACGTAAGGGAATGATAGGCCACTACATGCTCTAGGATTGCCTCATGGACTAAAGTCGATTTTAAAGCAACAATGTCTTTTAATATTTCAGGACAAATGGACGCTGGCCAATTTATCAAAAGGGCCCGCGGGCCAAATGGAATATAATTAAGAGCGTATTTAGACCTCATAGTTCCCTGAATTTTGACCTATACGCTGAGCGATGGATAATGCATTCGGGTGATCAGAGTGAAGGCAGCACGTATTGACCAGTATCGGTATGGTTTGACCCTCTACTGAGTTGATTTGTCCATTGCAGAGACTTAAAAACTGTTGATAGGCGTGGTCTGGGTTATCAATAATGGCACCCTCCTGTCCGCGGGAAACCAGTCTTAAATCGCTATGATAACCGCGGTCGATAAAGCCCTCGGACCACAATGTATGTTTTTGCCCTTGTGGCGGCGCTTTAAATAGCACCGAATACGGGGCAGTAATAATTACGGTTTCTCCCAAAACTTCCGCAACGGCGTCCAAAAATATTCTTCCGAGTTCTGAGTTGCTGGCTAGGTCGTGATAAAGAGCCCCATGAGGTTTCACGTGACTGAGTTGCGTGCCGTGCTGACGAGCAAAACGACTTAGTTCGTGAATTTGGGTGCTAAGGGTATTTTTGAGCACCTCGGGTGCCATATCCATCGATTTTCGGCCGAAATTACATCGGTCAGGATAGGAAGGGTGGGCGCCGATGGCCACCCCATGCTCAAGGGCTAATTCGATACTTCGATTCATGATTTCAGCGTCGCCGGCATGACCTCCGCAAGCAATATTACATCGAGAGATATGCGGCATAATTTGCGCGTCATTGTTCATGCCTTCACCTAAATCGCAGTTGATATCCATTTAATGAAGTATTTGTAAAACACCGCTAATCCCTTTTAATCCCACCACAAGCGTCACGATAAAGACAATGATTCCAAGTATATTTTGAACTGTTGTATTTGTCGCCTGTTTCATTAATGTTCGTTGATTGATTAGCCATAAAACTAGGGCGGCAATAATAAAAATAAGGGTGCCATTTGCTACTTGTGCTACTTGGATTAGTGTGATCGGCTTTATTTGTATGGTCGCCAAAACCACACCAACCAGAAGTACCAATCGCCAAACTAATTTGAATCGATTATTGTTTAAGTCTGTAGACCAGCCCAGGCAGCCACAAGCCACGTAGGCCGCGGCAAGCGGAGCTGTGATGGCTGAGGTCATACCAGCGGCAAACAAACCCACACCCATGAGCAACGTGGCCATAGCCCCATAAAGTGGACTCAGCCCTTGCGCCAAATCTACGGCGTTGTTTATTTGAGTAATGCCGGAACCCGCAGCACATATAACTATACTCATCGAGACAAGTCCCCCCAGACCTATAGTCCAATAAGTGTCTTTTCTGAGCGCGGGCAAGGATTCGATGGTGTGCCATTTTTTACGCACCAGCGAAGCGTGTAAGAAAATATTGTAAGGCACTATGGTCGTGCCGATTAACCCAATAATGGTCCAAATGCTTTTCTCAGGTATCGTGGGGTGGACTAATCCGGCCAGTAAATCTGCTATATCGGGCTGAATGATAAGGGCGGTAACGACAAAAGACAAACTCATAAATAATACGAGTACAGTCAAAATCTGGGTTAAACGTTTGTCGCTATTTTGAGAAAGGACGATAAAGGCACCCGAGCCCAGGGCCAGTGCAGTAATATTGAAACTCAGACCAAAAATCTTAACGTTCATAGGCCCCATAATGGCTTCTAATCCTAAAACACCACCGCCGATATTTCCTGCCTGGTAAGCTGTATTGCCCAATACAATCGCCAACATAATGAGCCACAAGACAGGTTGACGCCAAAATGAATTCTTAAGATGTTGCCTAAGCAATTCGGCTAAACCTTTTTGAGTCATCAATCCGATACGCGCCGCCATCTCTTGTAATACCATTGTGGCTAAGGTCGACAACAAAACCGCCCACAATAAGGCATATCCATAAGATACCCCAGCAATTGAACAAAGGGTCACTGTGCCGGGGCCGATAAAGGCTGCAGCAACGATGACTCCTGGGCCGATATTTTTAAATGGATTCAATGACATCGGAGGGTGTTTTGTCGGATTAAAAAATTATCAGGCCTGGGCTAAAGTTTTTACGGCGGCTATGAAATGATCTAATTCTTCGAAGGTTGTAAAGACATTTGGGGTAATCCGACAGCCTTTCACATTAGCATAGTCTATAGCTACGGTAAATATTCCATGTTCATTGAGCAGTCGATCCGCCATTTGGGCCGGAGTCATGTTGAGTAAACCAATATTGCCAATTCCACACGCTCGATCTGCAGCATTTGGCGTGTTGATAAGGATCCCGGGGGTGTTTTTCAAAGCTTCCATCCAATACGACCTTAAGGTGCCAAGTCGTTTTTCTTTGCGCTTTATTCCAATCCAATTTAAATAATTAATGGCATCATAAATACCTAAGGTGATATAAGCAGGGTGGGTGCCTAGGTGGTTTAAACGCAATATATTGTTCGGATCTTTTTCATAATCCGCGAGTAATGGCCAAAGCTGTGCAATGCGTTTAGAGTCAATGTATAAGAGTCCATTGCCTAGCG
>Ga0255758_10000963_pt1 | contig 30883 bp, 20 predicted proteins | sample 011ome_24_FD_179958 | JGI IMG/M metagenome (GOLD analysis project Ga0255758, IMG submission 179958) | Coastal salt marsh microbial communities from the Groves Creek Marsh, Skidaway Island, Georgia - 011513CT metaG (version 2) | ecosystem: Environmental > Aquatic > Marine > Intertidal zone >... | reverse complement strand
CGACGGTACCGTAGATCATATGGTTTGGCCCGGATGGCCGAAAGCCAGCGTCTCAGATGCGTATAACGGTGGCGGTCATTACCTGTTCGCGGACTGGCATGTCGAATTCATCGAAAAGAGTAAAGTCGTCGCTAACTGGGCAAAATATTTCGATCCGACATCCAACTAGTAGACGTAAATAAACGATGCGTACGACTTTTCAATTTACCGATGGCTGGAAGTTCCATCGCGGCGACCTTAACGAAACCAACTACCGTGCGATTCATGCCAATCGCTTCAAAAGAGCGGAGTGGATGAAAGCCGGCAATCATGGTATTTCGCGCGTAGGCTATCCCGATGAAGCATGGCACGAGGTGCACTTGCCGCACGATTTCGTCGTGGCAGGCGACTACACGCCGACTGCCAATGCAGTGCATGGCTCGCTGCCGACTGATGTCGGTTGGTATCGTAAGACGTTCGAGCTCCCTGCGGAAATCCGACACCAACGAATCCATCTTGAATTCGATGGCATCTACCGCGATGCCACCATCTGGGTCAACGGACACCTCGCGGGCAGTCATCTTTCTGGCTACACCAGTTTCTCACTCGATGTCACCGAACTTTGTGACCCGAATGAATGTAATGCAATCGCGGTGCGTTGCGATGCGCAGGAATTTGAACTCTGGTCCTATGAAGGCGGCGGCATTTATCGCGATGTCCGTCTGGTCGCCACCGACGACCTGCATGTACCCTATTCTGGTACGTGCATTCGTAGCACTTTCCCAGACGAGGCGGATCTCTCTAAGGTTCAAATTGAGTTACAGGCACAGATCCACAATGCCGGCAGAGACGATCGTGCCGCGCAAGTCACCTTCAAAATATTTGCAGAGACGGGAGCATCCCCCGTTTACGAGTCGAGCCAAACCGCTCCAATCGCCGGTGGAACGAGCGCTGCAATTATGCATTGCCTAGAGCTAAGTCAGCCCAAGCTCTGGAGTGTCGCATCGCCGCATCTTTACCGCTTGGAAACCCATGTCCAAGTCGCTGACAAATCCTGCGATATTTACCAGAGCCACTTTGGAGTGCGTTCGATTCGCTTTGATGCCGACCAAGGATGCTTCCTCAACGGCGAAAATATCAAGCTCAAGGGCGTCTGCAATCACCAGGACCATGCGGGTGTCGGCGTTGCCATCCTGCCAACCATCGACGAGTGGCGGCTCAAACAATTGCAAGCGATGGGCTGCAATGCGATTCGCACCGCACACAACCCTCCTGCTCCACACCTACTCGATCTGTGCGATCGAATGGGGTTTCTCGTGATGAACGAAACCCGCTTAAGCGGCACATCGCCGGAATTCTTGGGACAGCTCGAAGCACTCGTCACGCGTGACCGAAATCACCCATCGGTCTGCCTCTGGTCACTAGGCAACGAAGAGATGCTGATCCAAGAAAATGCTATGGGTGCGAAGATGCTGCAGAGGATGCAGGACCTGACGCATCGCTTAGACCCGACACGACCTTGCATCTATTCTGCCAATTGCGACTTCAACAACATCGCTGAAAACTTTGTTAACAACGGGTTTCAAATTGATACCTTTGGCGCTAACTATACGATGCGCGAAAACGCGCAGGGGCAACTCACCGCAGAGGCCGCACGCTACGACGAATTTAAAAACAAGTTTCCAGACTGCCCGCTCCTAGCCAGTGAGAGTGGCGGCTCAGCTTCGACACGCGGCCTCTACGGCCAGGAATATTATGAGGGCGAAGCACTGCACCCCCACCCTGAAGCAATCGGCGCTGATGCCCCGGTGTATCTGAATCCCAAGCGCGCCGGGATGGTCACCGCTTATGCCGAAACATTGACTCCATGGGGGCGCTCGATCGAGGACACTTGGGAAGACTGTGCAACGCGCGATTTCGTCGCTGGCACATTTCTCTGGACGGGCCTCGACTACCGCGGCGAAACCTATCCTTTTTCCTGGCCTGCAGTCATCACTCGTTACGGCTTAATGGACTTATGCGGCTTCCCCAAAGATAGCTATTTCTATTATCAAGCGGAATGGATCGACACACCCGTGCTGCACCTATTTCCGCACTGGAATCTCGAGCGTGAAGCCGGTGCAATCATCGACCTATGGTGCTACACCAATTGCGCCGAGGTCGAATTGTACCTCAACGGCGAATCTCAAGGCAGACTCAAACGCGCGCCCTATCGCAAGCTGCAATGGGACGTCCCTTACACGCAAGGCACACTGGAGGCGGTCGGCTACGACTCTGCTGGGCAGGAGATCGTCCGCACCTCCATCGAAACCACGGGTCCTGCTACAAATCTACGCATCATTAACGCCCATTCAAATACCGAGGCAGACGGTAGCAGCGTCGTGATCCTGAATGTGAGTGCATGCGATTCCGCTGGGCGCAGTGTGCCTACCGCGGACGCTATGCTTGATTTCGAAATCAGTGGAGCTGCGACTTTACTCGGAGTCGGCAACGGCAACCCCACCAGCCACGAACCCGAACAAGCGCCTCGTAGGCAACTGTTCAACGGCTACGCGCAATTAATCATCCGTACCCATGGCCAATCCGCAACAGTCTCCATTCACGCACATGCCGACAAACTCGAGTCCGGCATGCTCCGCATCGAGATCCCGCAAACCATGACTGCCACAGCAAGTATCGGTGCATCGACCGTTCAGTCCTCCGATGTAAAGAAGCTAAATCCAATCGATGGTTCCCTTTAAGCACCCTACCCATACCTAAAATGACTACATACAACTACCTCCGATTCCTGACACTCACATTCTGCTTTGCCCTCGGATTCACCGTGCAGCCACTCAGCGCGACGGACCAACCCAACGTAGTTTTTATTCTAATTGATGACCTCTCACACTACGGCGTTTCTGCCTACGGTGCGACGCAGCTCAATTCGACCCAAGTGGACATCAACGACGATCCCTTCTTCCCGACCACAGCTGTTGCCACTCCTCAAATCGACCGACTCGCCGATGATGGCCTGTTAGCTGGCAATGCATTTGCCTATGCGATATGTGAACCGACACGGGTCGCCCTGATGTCGGGCATGAATAACAATCGGAATTTCATCCAGCCGAAGGCTCTGCATGAATCACAAATCACCTTTGGCGACATCTTTAAGCAAGCGGGCTATGTGACCGGCATTGCCGGCAAATGGAAGCAATCTCGAGGCACCGCAGCAATCCCTGGTAAAGACTATGTGGATCAATTCGGCTGGGATGAGATCTACTGTTTCGACTTAATCGGCGAAGGGGCTCGTCATATCGATCCGAATTTTGTGATCAATGGCGTGGTTACGTATTTCAAACAAGTAAATGGCGGCATTGATCCACTCACAGGACGACGCTGGTATGGTCCCGATTTAATCAATCGATTCGCACTTAATTTCATTGAGACGCATCAGAATGAACCCTTCTTCCTCTATTACCCAATGCTACTGGTGCACGATGAGCATACGCCAACCCCAGACACCCTGCCGCAAAGTCTTTATGATGATTTTGAAACGGTGACGTATCCATTAGGTAAGGAAGACCCTGCGTACGAGTACGGCGCCTTTGACGGTGATGATCGGCGCTACTTCCCAGATATGATGGCTTACATGGATAAGATGATTGGTAACATCATTGACAAGCTTGATGCACTTAATTTAAGAGAAAATACGCTCATCGTAGTCATGGGTGATAACGGCACCAAAGCGTCCTTTTCCTACACTGTACCAGGTACGACTGAGTTCGTCGGCGGCAAAGGGGAATGCCGTGCCAACGGCCTACAGGTACCGCTACTCCTCTCTCAACCAGGCACGATTGCTCCAGGCATCGAATACAACGGTTTGATTAATCTCACCGATATATTCCCGACGATCTGTGAAGCCGCTGGGCTCGAAATCCCGAATGCCGATGACCTCGACGGCATCAGCTTTTGGCCGCAGGTACTGGACAATACTGCTGCTGCACACAGAGAAAACATCTTTACTTGGTACAATGCCAATAAGCCAATGACGAACACCACAAAACTGATTCAGTTCGCCCAAGAAATCGATTTCAAACGTTACGCGCCAGATGAAAATGTTCCTCCCAATTTCCCTCAGGGCCGGTTCTTCGACTTACGCACCGATCCGCTCGAGCTTGAGGATGCATACAACAATACTGTGGATACCGGGTTGGGCATTTTACTGCGCTCAGGCTTAGATCTTGCGGCACTCACTCCGGAACAACAAGCCGCCTATGACCGACTAGGCATAGTGCTGGCCAACAATACAGAAGTAGCCGCTACCGACCTCGGCATTGAGACTACATTTTCCACAGTCAGGTATGCCACTCAATTTGAAGGCTCTGAAGGATTCCAGAGCGGCGGGGTTAACAATTCAGCCAACTTTACTGAAACCTCAGTAGGAGGCCTGTACCTACCTGCTGGACAAAGTCCAGTATTCGGAACGCTAAAAAGATCACCAACCGCGGGCAGCAGTCGGGCTTTTTACAATACTGGTGCGGGGGCAAGCTTTGGCGCTGGCGCCTCATGGAGCACCACTGTGGATTTCACTTTCGAAGGCTTACCAAACACCGCACCGGGCTCAACGACTCTGCTAGTCGCCAACGGTTTCTCCAGCTCAAATACCGCGAACGCCAATGTCATGTATGCGGCCATACAAAAAGGGGGCGGACAACTTCAACAATACCAGTTTTTTATCAGCGGTGGTGGTTTTTTGCAGCAGAATATTCCTTATACAGATGTCGGCGATGATACCCAGGATGACGATGATCTAACCGACACTCTGCGAATAGAATTCAGCCTGACCAAGTCAGCCATCGCGGGTCAGTTTGATGCGGTCGCAACACTGACTAATTTAGCGACCAACACAATTGTCGCTACGATTTCGAAAAGCTTGAATCGTCCAGATGCCTATTCGCCTGCTAAAAACCTGTATGGTTACATCAATTCGGGAGCCGTTCAGGAAGCTGGCAATTTCGACCTGCTGAACATTGACTCGTTTACCTATACGGCGACCCCCGAACCAAGCGATCAATCAATGTCGTCAGGAAAAGTGCGTATCAACGACTCGGTTCAACTCCAGGCACAGGTCACTCCCGCGAACGCGACTATGCGCAATGTGGTGTGGCAATCCAGTGACCCCACGGTGGCGACCGTTGACAAATTTGGAATTGCCACAGCACTGCAACCCGGGGAGGCCACCATTTCCCTCTACTCTTGGGAAGACGCACGGCCACTCGCATCAGGTTCGACTGCGACACTAGATACGACAGGTATCAGCGAACAAGTGACCATTGTGGTCAACCCGCCATTGATCCATACCGACGACGATAGCGACGGCATCGAAGACAGCTGGGAAAACGCATACTTTTCAAGTCTAAGCACTGTCGATGCAAGCAGTGACATTGATAATGACGGCAACACAGATGCTGCAGAGTTTCAAGCTGGTACCGATCCGACCGACCCTAGCTCAAGCTTCCGCATCAACATACAAGATGTATCGACTGACTTTGATCTGTCTTGGCCATCTGCTTCGGGCAGAACTTATAGCATACGCATGACTACCGACTTAGGACAGCCTTGGACAGTAGTCGAGAATACTATAGCCGCGACGCCTCCGACTAACTCTCGTTCGTTCACACCTGCTACTAGCGCCTTCTATCAAATCACAATCGACTAGCGCAGCTAAAAGCGCCCCCATTCACAGCATTCAATGACCAACACCACACGATCCTTCACGCGTATACTCTGGCCTGCGCTTGCCATGCTAATGGCATGGTTGCCATTGCACGGCGCTGACAGACCCAATGTGGTGTTTATTTTGATCGATGACATCTCGCACTATGGGGTGTCCGCCTATGGTGCCAAACAGCTAAATTCGACCGCGGGCTTGTTCGAAAGCGTACCAGTGGCCACCCCTGCAATCGATCGACTGGCCGATGAAGGTGTCTTGGCTGGCAACGCATTTGCTTACGCGGTTTGTGAGCCGACTCGCGTGGCGCTGATGACAGGCATGAACAATCAGCGTAATTTCGTGCAAGCGAAGGCCTTGCATGCATCGCACATCACGTTTGGAGACCTGTTCAAGCAAGCAGGCTACACCACCGGCATTGCGGGAAAATGGAAGCAATCCAGAGGCACCGCAACGATACCAGGTGAAACCTATGTGGATCAATTCGGTTGGGACAAGATCCACTGTTTCGACTTACTCTATGAAGGCCCTCGCCACATCGACCCTAACTTTGTGGTTAATGGCAAAATAAATTGGTACAGTGGCTTGGACCCAGAAACAAACCGCCGCTACTACGGCCCAGAACTGGTCAATCGCTTTGCACTCGATTTTATTGAAGCCCACCAAGACGAGTCCTTCTTCCTGTATTATCCGATGCTGCTGGTGCACGATGAGCATACGCCGACACCCGACACGCAACCTCAGGACGCTTATGACAATTTCGAAGTCATGACACATACCGGCGTCAAACCAGACAATTCCTTTGGCGCCTTTAAAGGCGATGATCGCAGATTCTACCCTGACATGGTTGCCTATATGGACAAAATGATCGGTCAGGTGACCGCTCAATTGGATCGACTCGGACTCAGAGAAAAGACCCTGATCATAGTGATGGGTGACAATGGCAGCAAAGCAGCGTTCTCCTATACTCTTGAGGATGGCTCGGTGTTCATCGGCGCGAAAGGCCAATGTAAGGTCAACGGCCTGCAGGTCCCGTTGATACTTTCTTATCCCGGCAGCATTGCAGCTGGCACCCGTTACAACGGCTTAATCAACCTGACGGACTTGCTACCGACCCTCTGCGAGGCTACCGGCATTGACCTACCAAACCAAGCGGATCTCGACGGCATCAGCTTTTGGCCGCAAGTAACTGGTAGCCAAACCAAAGCTCATCGCGACCATCTGTATACCTGGTACAATGCCAATAGAGCGATGACAGATCAATCTAAGCGCATCACTTATGCACAAGAACTCGGCTTTAAGCGATATGGCCCAGATGCGAATTATCCACAGGGCAGATTCTTTGATCTGCGCACCGATCCATTCGAACACGCAGGGGCTAACAAAGTAAAATTCGATTGGAATAATTGGCACCACTCTGGCCTAGATATTACCGCACTCGATGCAGAGCAACGCGCCGCCTACAATCGATTAGGTAAGGTGCTTGAAAAAAATGCCTACCGCCCTGTGAGCGCAGTCAAAATTGTGACTCCAACGACTCGCTTAAAAGTGAACGAATCGATCCCTTTGCAAAAATTGATCTCCCCTAAAGACGCGACGATGCGCAGCGTCATCTGGGAGTCCAGCAATCCCGCGATCGCTACGGTTGATAAATTCGGCAGCGTGACTGCGCGGCAGCCTGGAGAGGTGACTATTTCACTGTACTCTTGGGATGACGAACGCCCCGTTGCCGACGGCAAAGAAGCGGCCCTCGCAAGAACTGGGCTATCCGATCAATTCACCCTACGAGTCACTCGATAGTCGCCCGATTAAGATGCAATGCTACCACCTCCAGTTTAACTCGCCTCGAACTCAGTATCGAATGCTGCGCGTTATCGCCGGCTTCCTCTGCTCGATGGTTTTTCTCCACGCGACCGACCTAGAAAAAGAACAGCGCTTGCATGAAAACTTCTGGGACAGAGTCATCACCGACTACGAAGTTGAAACAAAAACCCAAGCCAACTCACGTAATCGCGTGCTCACCGAGCTGCAAATCTTTGAAGGCAGACGCAGCATCGATGGCACGAAAAACTTGTCGATTGCCAAAGCACTGGCGCCTTACGTCAGAAACTTTTCATACTTGGAGATTGAAGGCGAGAATCTTGATCTCATCACATCGGTCGCATACCAAGTGGCAGGAGGAGTTGTCTATACGAACCCACAGTTACAAACACAGCGACTGATTCAAATACCCTCCTCGCTGTTTGCGGATTGGACAGAAGAGCCGCAGACACTGATCCTCGAAGGGTCGGCTGTAATGACTGCCGTACGACTTGTTTCCCTCGAAGGACTTTCATCCACTTTTGACGAAAGCCTTTTTAATATTGCTGACAGTTCTGAACCGCCGATGGACGCCGTGCTTGAAGTCGACCCAAGCCGTACCCTCTCGATTGAAGGCGTCTCCGAATTGCCGACGGATCGTTTTTTCAGGCTCTACATCAACCCTGGCTCCGATCTCTCTGGCATGGAAGATGACTTTGCCGCAAAGGGCTTCTACCCTGGACGCCAAATGCTAAAACTTGCCCACGAACTCGAGACGCGGCACGGCGCATATACTGAGCCCCTCTTGCAGGAGGATCCTGATCGAACTGGCTACGCAGATCTTTCAATTTTCAATCAAAGAACCTTCGATCAATTCTGGATGACTGACCCAGAACTGAAATTCGCGCAATGCTTCAACATTTGGCCAAGCTTTATGGACGCCCAGATTCCAGGGCAGAAAAATACCCTCGGCACCCCAGCGATTGAAGCGTTTGACGCCGCCGCGGAACTGGCTGCTGCTTATGTGGCAGATGAGATTGAGGACAGCGGGCGCACCGCCACCTACTGGGAAGTCAAAAATGAATCTGACATCCAGCACGAATGGACCTACCATCTGCTGCCTCAATTCGATGGATGGGGGCTGCTCGGCGATTTCCACAATCGCGTCGCTCGGGCGCTGAAAAAAGTCGACCCAACGATCCAAGTGGGTGGGCCTGCCTCGGCTTGGCCCCGTATGGAAATGGGCCGTCCGGCATTCGCGGTCTGGGAAAATCACAAGCAATTCATGGATTTAACCCGAGCGGACTTAGATTTCTACTCACATCATTTCTACGATCGGGGCGTTCGTTCCAGCTACGCGGCTCGCTCCGCAGGCTATGACGATTGGCTGCAGGGGCGTCTCGACTGCGTGCTCGATCTGCTCTGCGCAGAAATGCGCAATTCTGCAAATGTTAAGCCGCTGTTGATCACGGAATACGGCACACTGCTCGGTGGTACTCGAGAAATCGATTACTGGCTGCGCGTCTCCAACTACAGCAGCTTCATGCTGCAATTCATGCAGCGACCCGCAGACTTTTCGCTGACGGTGCCCTTCCTGTTGGGCTACATGCACTGGGAACCTGATTCTGGGTTCGCACTGGTTAAGCGTAATGCGCTGGGCGATTATGAATTAACCAAGAACGCCTTTTTCATGGATCTATGGGAAGGCGTTGGTGGCGAATATCTTTGTTTGGATCCCATACACCCTCGGGTTCATAGCTTGGCTTGGAAAAAGGGGCAGCAAATATTCATCGCGGTAAATAACCAGTCAGGCCGATCGTTAAAGCTACGCCCTGAATTGATCCTGCCACGTAACAACCGCATCCAATCGATCCGCTACCGACTGCCCACTTATCAAAATGGCCGCTTCCAATTACGACGCGATGACTTAGCGATCGGCGCCAACCTGAGCATCGGCAACGCTGAAACCGCAGTGATCATTATAGAAACAGCAGCTCCAGCAGCCACTAGCGCACAACTCCTCGAAACGGCATTTTATGGCCAGCAGACCATCCTACCCCTATGGGAGCGACCCACCATTACGATTGAAACCCCAGCTCAAAATATCTCCAGACTCCAATCCGTCACACTGCGCCTAGGCCTAGAAGATAAAAATGGCCCGTCTGGCACCTTACGTGGCCGATTCAACGGACATCCCTTCACAGTCGACCTGGATGCCCACCAATCGATTAAAAATTTCTTCGAATACGTCGATGTGACTATTCCGGTCAATCAGTTGCAGGATATAAATGAAATCACCCTATCCCTAAAAAATTACTCCACCATCTTATCACACGCCAAACTAACCATTCGCGCCAACGCAGACAATTAAACCGCGCATGCCGCACTTAGCAAAGCACCCACAATACTACCTATAACAACTCACCCTCAGAACCATATGAAATTATATCCTTACTCTCTAGCATTTGCCGCCCTGCTAACTGCGATCACAGTCAGCGATGCTGCGACTACATTTAGCACTGATTTCGAGCGCTCCGAAGGCTACTTTGCGAGCGCACTTGACCAATCCAAACAAACAAGCGCCGCCCATTTCAATGAGGCGCCGTTTGCTGGAGGATTTTATTTCCCAGAAGGAGGAAACCCAGACTTCGGCACTCTGCGGCGCGCGCCCAACGCGACCGGAGCGAGTGCCTATTACAAAATCGGCGCAGGTTCGGCGTTGACCGCCGGAGCGACTTACTCAGTCAGCCTAGACTTCACATTCGAAGGTTTACCTGAAGGTATCCCTAGCGTTGATACCTTTATGGGCTCAGTCGGTTTCTCCACCGCATCGACCTCCAATACGCATGCAATCTTTGCCGGCATCAAAAGAAATGCCTCAGGCTCAAATTCAGCTGCTGGGATGTATCAATTCTTTGTATCGGGCGGTGGCTATGCTGAAGCCTTGGGCGGCGTGAGCTACGCTGCGGTTGGCGACGATCGTTTAAACGACAGTGATCTCACCGACACGCTGCGCATCGTACTCAGTCTCACTAAATTAGCGACTCCAGGCCAATTCGAAGCCGTGGCGCAGTTAATTAATCTGGATACAAGCGACACAGTAGCCACCATCACCACCACTTTGACTGAATCAGCCGCCTATCAGTCCGACCTGTTCGGCTACTTTAAATCGGGCAGCGTCAAACAGGAGGGCAATTTCGACCTCTTCAACGCATCGGCCTTCAGTTATACCGCTGGAGTGGCGACTCGCTAGCCAAGTCGGCACTTAATCGGCCCGCATAATGCTGATTTTTAAATATTTAAAAATAATTTAAAAAAACCTTGACCACTGGTGCAAACCACTTACTTTACACGTAACAAGCCAATTTGAAATAAACCTCATCTACCCACTACACATCATGCTTAAAAAGTTCATAACTATCATCGCTACATGTGCGTTCACTGCCATTCTCGGTGCGCAGACTGTTTCTTACGACTTTACCTCTGACGAAGGTTGGTCTGAAGGGGTTACACTCAACTCAACAAATAACTTTAATACCCAAACCCAATGGGTTGCCAATGATGTTGCTGGCTCAGGCTATGCTTCCTCAAGTGTAGATTTCACTCGCGCTGTTTTATTTAACAGTTTCACATTTGGTGTGGGTGATTCGTTCACACTCGTGGCTGATCTGTCCATGACCAATGTAGCAGGTAATAATAGCAAGGCTACTGTATTTCAGTTTGGAATCACAGATACATTAAGTCCAGGTAGCAATACTCCGAAGGCTGGTATGTCAGTTCGTCCGGCATTTGCACCGATTTTCATAGATACCGTCAATTCATTGATTGCTAGCGATTCCCAAGAAGTTAACGCGCTAGCCGCTAAGGATAACGCTTCGCACATATACACGACAGTTATTACGAAGAGCGCCGTTCTGGACACTTTTGATGTGTCGATTGATTTTGACAACGGAACTGCAGGCACCTCCTTTACCGTTGTGAATTCTACCCTCTACTCTGCAACAACTGTCTTTCCGATCTTTGACAATTTCGAAGCTAGTAAAGTCGGTGGCACACAGTTAAACTCATTTTCTAGTACATATTTGGCTGCTGTTCCTGAGCCTAGCGCATTCGCAATGATGTTCGGTACATTGGCCCTCGCTGCTGCAGTGACACGCCGCAAAAGAACTCAGGCTTAGAGAAAATTCCCTGAAAGTCTTACTAGTTAATTTTTAAGCCGCCAGCGAACACGCTGGCGGTTTTTTTTAGCTCAAACGCCACGCTTACACCCTGTCCCCTGCTCGCCATTTTTTCAGTCAACGAGATAATCCCACGCATTAATGAATTCCCCTAAGGTAATTACCACAGCGCATCAGTCCGACCGCGTGCCGCTAAAGCAGAAAATTGCTTACTCGATGGGAGTCGTCTCAGATCACTATGCCAACGTCTGTCTAGCTTGGATTTTCATCACCCCCTTCTTTGTCGACTTCCTCGGCCTCGGCGCCTCAGTCGTTGGCCTGGCACTTGCTGCGGCGCGCTGCTGGGACGCCTTTACTGATCCATTAGTCGGTCGACTATCCGATGCTTGTACCAGTCGTTATGGCCGCCGCAGGCCATTCATTTTTGTTGGTGCGATCCTAACTGGGTTGTTATTTCCGGTTATTTGGATGGTGCCAGAAACATGGTCCACCACAGGGACCACCATCTATCTGTTTGTGGCTCTCATGCTCTTCTACTCAGTCTACTCTATATTTTCAGTGCCCTACGAAGCCTTGGGCTCCGAGCTGACGCCGGATTATGATGAGCGCAGTAAAATTTTCGTCGTCCGTAAATACGTGCAAGAGGCTTTTAACTTGGGTATTGTTTGGGTGTTTCCACTCGCCGCATGGCTTGGCACCCTAGCATGGGTCGGCGGTCAGACGGGTGGCGTGCGCGTCGTCAGCTGGATCATCGCGGCAGTCATTATCGGGGCCGGTATTCTACCCGCGCTGTTCAACGTCGAACGCTACCAGAAAATTGCCGCCCAAGAAGGTGCAGGCTCGTTTAAAGATGCACTGCGGGCAATCGTTCGTAACAAGCCGCTGCTGATTGTCATTGGGGTGATCTGCACCTACTTATTCGCGATTATGGCGACCGCGAATCTCGCCTATTTTGTCAATGTCTACTACATCTATGAAGGCGATATACTCAAAGGCGCCAGCCTCGGCGGATTGGACGGCAGCCTGCGCCTCTTGTTTGCCATCGCAGCAGCCGCGACCATTAGCAAAATCACTGAAAAAATCGACAAGCATGTGATCATGATGGCGTCTGTCAGCATTCTGATCATCGCGTTCATCGGTATCTATTTCACCACTATTCCTGGTCGCCCATGGCTTTCGCTTACGATGAAACCGCTCGTCGCGATTGGCGAGTGTGGCTTCTGGGTATTAATCCTCTCGATGCGTGCCGACGTCTGCGATTGGGACGAATACAACACTGGCTCGCGCAGCGAGGGCTTGATTGCGGCGATTACCAATTGGTGCAACAAAATCGCGATGACTTTGGCGATCGCCATCTCCGGCTTCGCGCTGCAATATGTCATTCAGTTTGACAGCAAGCTACCCGAAGCAAGCAAGGCCGCCATCGCCATTCAGGCTCAAGCCGAATACAATCAGCTTTCCGACAGCGACAAATATCTAGCCGAAGGCGAGGAGCCAATATCACTTGGCATGTACACCGATAATCTCGAGCGTCAGGCAGTGATGCAACAGCAGGCGCCGGGCACCATGGAACGCATGCGACTGCTGTATACCCTGCCCCAAGTCGTTGCCCTACTGGTTTGTCTGTTATTGTTAAGGCACTATCCGCTGACCAGGGACAAAATGATGGAGATTCGACAAGAATTAGAACGCCGCCGCGGTGTGGCAGTCGAGTCGTAATGGCCGAAGCCATGCCTGCGCTACTGCGCTTGCTGCAAATCACTCAATGACCAGCGCTGTGCGCTTCAGCGCATCTGCTTTGAGTTGTTCGTCAAGTTGACGATACAATTCCAAGCGTTTCTTTTGATACTCATTCGACTGTAAGAATAGATTGCTCTGATTCTTCGAATTCCAAGTATTCCATAATTGCGCCAGTTGCTGACGAAGTTCAGGACGTGCATCGATCATGTTATCCGATTCATAAGGATCACTGAGCATATTAAACAATTCAGGTGGGTTACTGGAATAGCCCTCCTTGAGCATCTTCGCGGCGGGGGTGCGAACCGCCCACCCTGCTCCATCGCGTATGCGCCAAAAAAGCGCGGCATGTGGCGCATCGTTACGGGATCCATCCAAGAAAGGAATTAAGTTCACGCCATCCAAGGTATGTCCACTGCGGTCACCTTGCCCCAGCGCGACCGCCGTGGCTGCAATATCGAGTGATGAGACGGGGAACTCATAGACTTTACCGCGAGGCAACCCGTTCGGCCAGTGCATTAGGTAAGGGACGCGACAGCCACCTTCGAACAGGCTCCCCTTGCCTTTACGCAGTGGTCCGTTGTCTGCCCAGTCCTCGTTGACGTAGCCCGCTTTGGGCGCCACACCACCATTATCAGAAAGGAAGAAAATAAGGGTATTGTCTAACTTCCCCGATTCTTTCAGCGCCTCGAGTAGCATGCCGATACCTTGGTCCATCGAGTCAATCATCGCGAGATACACACGGCGGGTCCAAGGCTCGACGTGGCGGTATTTCTGAATCAGCTCATTAGGCGCTTCCAGTGGCGAGTGCGGAGCATTGTAGGCGAGATAAAGCAGAAAGGGTTCGCTGCCCTGTTTGACGAAAGCAGCCGCATCCCGACTCAGTGCAGTGGTAAGGTATTCTTCGAACGCGCCAACTTGGTCATTACGACTGAGCGGCAGCTTGCCACCTTCGTTGACACTGTAGTTGAGAGTGCCATTCGGTCCGTATAAATCTAGCTGCGTGGTCACACTATCTGGCCAATACGAATGACCACCGGAGAGAAAGCCGTAAAAGTGATCGAAGCCGCGTTGACTTGGCCGGAAAGGGAAAGAGGCGCCAAGGTGCCATTTACCAATGATCCCGGTGCGATACCCGACCGGTTTTAAACGCTCCGCAAAGGTCTTCTCCGTTAGTGGTAATCCTTGATGCAAATCATACGGTGAATAAGTGAAATTGGTTTCATTGCCAAATCGTGCTTGATAGCGACCAGTGATCAGCCCTGAACGAGAGGGGCCACAATAAGGGTGCGTGACATAACCACTTTTTAAAACCACTCCATTCGCAGCTAGACGATCCAAGTTAGGTGTCTGCACCACCTTAGAGCCGGTGAAGCCAGTATCTGCATAGCCTAAGTCGTCCGCGAGGATGATTAATATATTGGGACGTGTATCCGCTGTGGCATGTACCTGACTGACAGCTATTACCCATACAAATATTAAGCTGGCGGCACTGAATTGGGCTCTAAAAGTGTGTGTTAATTTCGTCATTCTTTTATATTTAAAGACTCTGAAACAGCGTAACGATCTTTGGCTCACGCCGATCAATCCACTCTAAGCTACGGAAGCGCTACCGTACGATCCGGATTATTGCGTACACTGAGGTACCGTGCATGCATTGCTTTTAGTTTGGGCGCATACTCCGGGTTGTGAATCAAATTCTCAGTTGCCTTCTCCAGCGGATTATCTGCCAAATTAAACAGCGCGATCGGCTCCATTTTACTAAGCTGCCAGTCAGACTGCATCACCAGTTTCCAATCGCCCTGACGAAACATCAGCTCACATTGCGCCCCGGCCTGAAGCATGACTTCATCGCGCGCTTGAAAATTGCGGTCCCCCTTGAGCAGCGGCAAGAAGCTGTAGGAATCTTTTGCCTGCGAGTCCAGCAAGCGAGTGCCGACTATTTCTGCCAGGGTCGCGATAATATCAGTGCCGTTGATCAGTGCGTCACTGCGCGTATTGGGCTCGATCACGTCTGGCCACGTCACGATCAGTGGCACCAGGTGCCCACCTTCCCAAGGATGGTTTTTCGTGCCGCGCACACCACCATTGGATAAATGGCCCGCCTTTTCTGCGACAGGATCCCACAAGCCACCATTATCAGAGCTTACAATAATGATCGTATCTTGGTACACATCAGCTGCTTTCAATGCCTTGACGATTTGTTCGACTTCCCAATCGAATACGCGGTTCATGTCGGTATGATGCGAGGGAGTGGTATCGCGCATCTTCTCGCCACTCAGCTCAGCTGGCGGGATGTGCGGTAAGTGCACCGCTGGCGACCAATAACACATGAAAAATGGCCGTTTTGCCGCCGCACTGCGCTCGATGAAGCCGGTCGCCTTATCAGCTAAAATCTTATTGATCTGAGCAGTATCCCATTCCGAATCACCAGGCCCTGGCCCCTTGTCAGAAATGAAGCTAAGGTTTTTCGCGGTCGTTTGATCGTAATGTATCAACTCTGACCGATCATTAAAAGGCGCCCAAACATTGTTCTCAAGGGCGAGATAGATCGGCCCCTGTACTCCCGTCGGTAGCGTGTAATCATAATTAAACCCCAAGTCTTTCGGGCTAGCGGCAATCCATTTTGACATGTCCACATCCAACGGCTGCCCACTTCGGTCATTGCCGCGAAACACCTCGCTGGTGCCTTTGTGATAGAAGTCTCCGCCTAAATGCCATTTGCCAATAAAACCGGTGTTGTAGCCCGCAGCTTGCGCTACACTCCCAAGGGTGGCATCGTCTGCCGCAACTGCGCTCGGGCGGAAGGTGCCCCAAACGCCCCAAGGTGCGTAGGAGCGATAATTGTAGTTGCCAGTCATCACGGCATAGCGCGAAGGCGAGCACAGCGATGTCGGTGAATGTGCGTCGCTAAACCATAGACCTTCGTTGGCCAAGGCATCTAGTGTCGGCGTCGCGGCCAATGCGGCTTGCCCCGTGCGTTCTTGGTGCTGGCGGCTAATGTCGCCCGGCCCAAAGTCATCGGCCATAATGAAGACAATATTCGGCTGATCTGGCGTGGCGTAAACCAAGGCAGACAACAAACACGTTAAGTAAATAAAAGAGCAAATTTTCATAAGATAAGGAATATTAAATACATAGCATATGAGTCAGGATGGATCAGGCAAACGACAAAACATTGGCCACTTGACGCCATAACAATACACGTGTAAACCCTTGTCAATAATGACCTGTATAATCCCAATTTGCCGAATACTCTCCTATGTGTGCCTAGCCAGCTTCACCTGCGCATCGGCAGCCGTTGTGCCTGGATTTAAAAAGTATGATCGCGTCGCGTTCATCGGCGACTCGATCACGCATGGCGGCCGTTACCACGCCGACGTTTACCTTTTTTACGCGACACGTTTCCCCGGCCAACCATTTACTGCCTACAATTGCGGCATCTCGGGTGACACCGCGCCTGGCACTAACCTGCGCTTCGAAGACGACATCGCCCCTCACCGCCCGACTGCGGCGACTATCATGCTCGGCATGAACGACGCAGCGGGATACGTTTTTGAAGCTGCACGTCCGCTGCACGCTAAAATCAGTGGACAGGCAAATTCGTATGACAGCTATACCAAGGCAATGGATCAACTGGCCGCGTCCTTAGATGCGATCGACTGCCGGATCATTTTCATAAAACCATCGATCTACGATCAGACCGCTGAACTCGACAAGGAAAATCTTATCGGCAAAAATGATCAACTCGGCCGATTTTCGCATTACATCGATTCACTCGCATCCAAATACCAAGCTGAAGTCATCGACTTTCATACACCGATGGGAGTCATCAACCACAGCTTACAAGCTATTGACCCCAGTGCGACTATAGTGGGCGAAGACCGTGTCCATCCCGGAGTACCTGGACATCTTGTGATGGCCTATCATTTTCTTAAGTCACAAAATATGCCGCCATATGTGTCCGCGATTCAAATCGACGCTGCGAATGACGGCAAAGTCCTACAGCTTATCAATTGCGAGCTCAACGACAACCTTACAGTCACACCGAAATCAGTGCGCTTCACTGCGACCGAGAATGCCCTGCCCTTCCCATTAAACATGGCACAAGTAAAAGCCTTAGACTGGATGCCTTTTCAACATGACTTAAATCGCCAAGTGCTCGCGGTCGATAATCTAGCACACGGCGAATACGCATTAAGCATCGATAATATAATGGTCGGTCGATACTCGTCGGAAGAACTGAAAGTAGGCATTGACCTCAGTGCCAACAGTGCCACTCCGCAATACCAGCAATCACTCAAAGTCAAAGCGCTGCAAGACAAGCAACTCAAAGCGACCAGCCAACTGCGCACGATCGCCCTAGTGCGCCACAGCATGGTTCGTAAATTAAATCCCTCAGTCGATGAGTCTGACCACACTGCACTTAGCGCCGCGCTCTTCGCACAGCTGCAGCAATCAAACGGTCAACCTTGGTATGCATTCTTAAAGCAGCAGGTCGAAGCTTTCCTTGAAGCAGTTCCGCAAGAGGCCGAGTACAAACAGCAAGAACTCAACTGGATGCGTGAAATGTGGCTGACCAATCAACCCACGCCACATAATTGGCAGTTAAACAAAATCGACTAGTCTGCCCACTGTATTTTAATGGGTGTACTACTTGATCGTGTCAAAATCAGTAACCTTCACTGAATTAATAATGATGCAGCCGCTGACTACTTATATGAACCAGCCGTTCGGTGTGTAGATAACTTAAATCACCGCACTCACCTTGATGCAGTTGATCGCACTCAAAATTTAATAAAGTTCGCTGTTACCCTACAAATTTGCGGCGCCAGCAAAAACAATTTTAACCATATCTGGAAGTGCCGTTTGCATCGCTGCCGGCACCTCCACGCGCAGCGCACTGTCGCGAAATTCATAGTCCAACGTTTCGCCGGTGCGCAATAAAGTGACCGATTTCGGCGCGGCGACATCGGTAATGAAAACCGCGCCCCGTGCGTCTGGCATCGCATACCAGTTGTTGCCTTTTTTAGTGGTGAAGTTCAGCGTCTGGTCGAGCGTCGGTAGCGGCGCGTCTAAATCCACCGCATAAATCGCCTCACGGGAGTGTTGCATCCATTCGCCCATCTCGTCGCACACATCGTAGAACCAGTCCATCATTTCACCGTTCGGTCGCGGCGTGATATTGACCAGTAAATTGCCGCCCAGCGAACGGCAGCGCACCAGTTCGGACAGAAATTTGTTGGTGTTCCAATGGTTGGTTTCGTTGATCGCGCCGTAGTGCCAATTCGGTGTATTAGTGTTCTCGGTCTTGATACAAAGCTCCCACCACCAACCCGCTTCGTTGGTCACTTTAACGTTTTCACTCGCTCCGTGATGCATCCCTTCCGGCGTCGCTATCAGCCCGCGGGCCACGAAGATATCTGGCTGTAACTCGGCCAGCGCTTCAGGAGTCATAATCGAATTACCGTCCCACCACATCATGTCAATGGGGCCGTAGTTGGTCATCAATTCGCGCACCTGCTCGGTCGACTGTGCTTGCTCGCGAAGGTCGCCGTCACCAGGCAGTGGCGGATCATAGCCCATGACCGCAGCAAGTGGCGGGTCAAGTTCGACTTTTTCATGCTTGTAGTTATAGCCTTGGGGCGGCCAGGAAAAGTCCTTGTTCTTATACTCGAAATGCCAATTGGGACCAGAATAATAAAACCCGATTCGTATGTTGTTATTACGGCAAGCTTCAACATAGTCTTTGACCAAATCGCGGCCGTTCATTTTATCGCCGGTATCCCAGTCGCCCTGCTCGCTCGGCCACAGCCCGTAACCATCGTGATGACGCGTAGTCAATACCGCATAGCCAAATCCAGCCTTGGAAGCTGCTGCCATCCACTTGTCGGGATCATAGCTTGCTGGGTTCCAAGTAAAGGCGACGCTAAACATTTCCTCCGGCGTTCGCAGCATACCGCTCTCTTGGTTACGATGCTTCGAGTAAACCATCGCCCAAGCGTCGCCCGTATTCGGCGGGACACTCGCCAGCCCCCAATGTAAAAATAAGCCGAATCCGGACTGACGAAACCACTCCCATTCCGGGTGCGCGTCGGCATCGATCACCGTGCGAGCCCGCAGCTTGAAGTGTAAGTTATCCTTGGCCCAAACCTGCAACTCTTGCTGCGAACGACTCACCCACGGCTGCTCCTCAATCTGTTGCTGCTGTTGCTTTGCCAGTGCAAACGGATCTTCCGCCAGCGTCGGTTCCTCCGCGCGCAGCGGACTGATTGCGCTCACCAGTGAGGCCCATAAAGCCAACCATTTGCAGTGATTATTTATTCTAAACATAAACCGTTTAAATTGATTATTTCAACAATGGCTCAAGTTCTGGGCGCCACTCGGGAATGCCCTTTTCTTGCAGTTGTTGGTTGTAACGAATGGTTAACGGCTGCGCGGCAGCTTCGACCCAACCAAGGTCTTCATTGACCAAATACGGCGGCAATGAGTCCCACCACTGATCAAAAGCCGTGCTCAACTCCTGCAGCACTTCTGGATATTGTGCGGCGACGTTGTTACTTTCACCTGGGTCAGCGGAAATGTCGGAAAGCTGAGTCTGCACCTTCCCCTTGTGCAAGGTATAGACGAGTCGCCAGCGTTGCGTGCGCACGCCAGCACCATGATACTTATTGGCTTTCCGATCTTGTTTATTCCACCGAGCATCGTCCCAGCGGCCGATATGCATAAACAGCTTGCGATCCGACCACTCGGCCTGCGGGTCTTGCAGCAACGGCAGCAGCGAGCGACCACCTGGTGGCAATTTACTGTCGGGAATCTTTGCACCAGCAAGTTCACAGAAGGTACGATACAAATCCACATGCGCGGTCAGCGCTGGAATGTCGACACCTTCGCCAAGCACGCCCTGCCATTGCCAGAATGCGGGCACATGCGTGCCGCCTTCCCAAGTGGAATTCTTGCCACCTCTGAGACCGGCATTGTGCGGCACGATGCGTTGCTCGCCTAGTTGAATGCGGGGCATGGCCATACCGTTGTCCGTCATGAAAATCACCAGCGTATTGTCGAGCGCCTGCCACGCTGCCAACTGCTCCATCAGTCGGCCAAAGTTATCGTCAATATTTTCGATCATCCCATACCGTCCGGCGGTCTTTTCGTCGTAGCCTAGCTCCAGAAAGCGTTTTTTATACGACTCCGGTGCGATGAAAGGTCCGTGCGGTGCGTTCAATGAAATGTAAGCAAAGTATGGCGCCGCCTGCCCTGACTCCTGCTCATGGATCCACGCCAACGCGGCTTCGAAAAAGATATCGGTGCAGAAGCCTTGGGTGCGCACGATGCTATCGTTGTGCAGCAATACACTGTCAAAATAGGTGTTCTCAGTATTCGCCTCAAAATCGCCGTAAATATACTGGCCGATGCCGCCGGCACCGTGCATCAGCACCTGATCAAAGCCGCGGTTCTGCGGTAGATACGCATCCTCGTCGCCGAGGTGCCACTTGCCGAACAGTCCGGTGTGGTAGCCTGCGGACTGCAACGCTTGCGGAAAGGTGACCACAGCCAATGCCATGCGCTCGCGTTGCAACACCGTGTGTGTGACCCCGACCTCGAAAGGACGGCGCCCACTCATCAGCGCGGCCCGCGTTGGTGCGCAAGTCGGGCTAACATGGAAATCGGCAAAGCGAGTGGATTGCTGATAAAACCGGTCGATGTGTGGCGTACGTACGATCGGGTTCCCCATACAGGACAGATCACCCATGCCCTGGTCGTCGGTCATCACCAAAATAATATTGGGGCGGCTACCGGCCAGCGCCTGCTCCTCCGCACTCAGTGGAGACAGCAATTGCACACAGAGGGCGGCAAGCATCAGTCCATTAAAAAATAATTTTATCTGCATAAATCTCCTTTATTACTGCCGTAGTTGGCGCTCGATTTTCGCCCGATGAGTTTGTGGTCAGAGCCTAGTCGCTACTTTTTAGCGGAACGGCACTGTTCACACTCATTTAAACTGTAGCTCTGCAAATGGGATCGTGTGTTTTAGGGCGGTTTTTCCGTCTTGATCAATCACTCGAAGCACAACCTGTTGTGCGTTCCAATCGATATCGATGACACCCGCATTGAGTTGCGCAAAGGACTTGCCGACTCGAATTGAGTTCTTTGCCTTGGCCCAATTGCGATTCGCGTGCGTCATGCCACTGCTAGTCAAATCGTAGAGCGGGTAGCCGCCGATATCGACTTTAGACAATTCTGCAAAGTGAACGTCTCCCGATATCACCATCGTCTGCTTGGCATTGGATTCTTTCAGTAGGCGGAACAGGCGCTGCTGCTCGTGCGGCACATTGCCCCAATTTTCCATGCCTTTTTCCACCGAAAGCATCTGAATGCTACTAGCGATGATGCGGAAGTCCGCCGGCACCTGAAGTTGTTGCTCGAGCCACTGCCACTGTGCCTCGCCAAGCAGGGTCAGGCTGGTGTCTTGGGTCGGTTGATACCAGCCGACTATATCTTTAGGTTTTTCGCCCTCCTCATACCTTGCCTTCGGTAATTCATCGCGAAAGTAGCGGGTGTCTAACAAGATGATCTGGCAGGTTTCCCCTGCAGTGCCGAAGGTGTGCGCACTGTAGATTCCGGGACGTTGACGACGAATCGAGTCCTGCGGCTCTTTGTAAAAATCGAGGAATATTTGTTCGGACTCTTTTCGCATCGGGTAATTATTGCCGCCGTCATTAGTGCCGAAGTCGTGATCGTCCCATGTCGCGAGCACTTGGCTAGTCGCTTGTAATTCTTGATAGCCTACACCCGCGCCAAACTTGGCGTATTTTGCCTGCAGAACTTTCATGTCCTGAGTATCGCCATAAATATTGTCACCTAAAAAGATAAAGACATCGGGTTGCTCGCCAAGAATGGCTGGATACATGCCAACTGGGTCTTTTCTTGGATTATTGCACGCACCAAAGGCGATACGAGCAATGGACCCATCGCTATGATTTTCACTGCGAATAAGATCCGCACTGCTCGGCGTTCCGCAAGCCGTCATCGCAAGCATACACCAGCCGAGGACAGTCATTCTTAATATATATTTAATCATGATCATTTTTGCCAGTCTTTAAGCGTTTAAGCGAGTTTTATCTAGTGGAATCTTGAGTGACGGGTGGAGCGGACCCCTTCGCCCAGGGGAAACTGACCGCCTGCAGCCAGTGCCGGGCGATGAGCTGGTGGCCCTGCGGCAAGGGATGAATCCCGTCCCACAACCAGTAGTCAGGAGAGACCGTTTGTGCCGCGGCATCGAACAGATCCTGCGTCTGGATATGTACGGCGCTGAATTCGTTCGCCAGCTTGGCCACAATGGCACGCAATTGGTCGGTGGCAGAGCGACGCGCATTCCAGACCTGATCGTTTGCAAACCGACCCGATTTCAGCACGAAGGGATCCAACAGCACAATTTTCAGGTTGGGGTTCGCGTTACGGCTGGCCGCAAGAATCGCGCGGTAATCGGCTTCAAATGCATCGGGCTGGACCTGTTTGCCGACATCATTGGTACCGATCAAAATAGTCAACACATCCGGCCGCAGTGCAATCGCATCTGCTTGCCAACGTGCCTTCAACTGCGCGACCGTGTTACCACTGATGCCACGGTTGTAAAAGTCCAACTGCGCCGCGGGCATTTCTATGCCAAGGCGACCGGTCAGCATAAAGACGAAGCTGTGGCCGAGATAGTGATTACGCTTTTTTCATTACGTCCCCGGTTCATATCGGTGATCGAGTCGCCGATGAACAACAAACGGGCTCCCATCTTGAAGGCAGGGATCTGTTTGATGTGGGCGCTGATATCTAATTTGGCCGACTCATTTTCAAGGGCGGGTCCGGTCAGCGTTTGGATCTGAGCGGCGCGCCACACTTCTTCGCTCACGGCGGTCACAGCGGTGAATATTGAAATAGTCCAAATCAATAACTGTTTTTTCATACTCACTTGTTAGTTAAAATCCCGGGCGTTCAGGGCCTTGGTTTTACCCGGCTTGAGCTTCAGCACTTGGGTCTTGTTGTTGTAAACCACCCGCACCTCGCCAGTGCTTAGTTTGCCGGCATGCACGACGGCTTCGTCCAGCGCACCTTCCTTCCAACTGATATCCATGGTGTAGTTGCCGCGGGCGCGCAGGCCTATGATCTGCCCGGCCGGCCATTGGGTCGGCAAGGCAGGCAACAGCTTTATTTCATCATTGTGGCTGTGTAGCAGCATCTCCGCCACGGCGGCGGTCGAGCCGAAGTTGCCGTCGATCTGGAACGGCGGATGCGCATCCCACAGGTTATCCAATGTCGATTTGACGAGAATGGCATGCAGGTTGTCGTAAGCGCGTTGACCGTCGGAAAAGCGGGCAAACATACCGATCGTCCAGGCACGGCTCCAACCGGTACCGGCACCCCCTGCGGCCAAGCGGCCTTCAATCGACTTGATCACCGCAGAGCGCATTGCTGGGTCATCGTCCAAATCGATCTGGTTGCCGGGATAGGCTCCGATCACATGCGAGATATGACGATGCCCTGGCCGCGCTTCGTTGAACGGCTCCCGCCACTCCATCAGGCGTCCATCTTTGGCGATTTGCGGACGATATACTTTGGGCAACAAACCACGGACCTTTGTAACAAACGGATCGTTCTGTTTACCCAGTGCCTCGGCGGCTTCGAGATAATCGCTGAACACCTGCAGGATCATGAATTGATCAAAGCTATTGCCCGCCGAAATCGCAGCCTCCTGCGATTTCCCTGCTGCATCCTGATAGGCAAACATATTTTCTGGCGAGGCAGCTGGCCGCGCCATCAAAGTGCCGTCTGGGCCGGGGATCAGCCATGAGTCCGCGAATTCGACGGATGCGGTCAGGATATCCCAGTTGTCGGCAAGAATCTTGGGATCGCGGTTAAAACGATAGTGTTCGAGAATGTGGAACGTCAGCCATTGACCGCCAAAGAACGAACCAGCCCACAAGGGGCGCTTCCCCATCAGGCGCGCATTGCCCCAAACATCGGTGGAATGCCCCATACACCAGCCTTGCATACCAAGACGGCGTGCCATCTCTTTGCCAGGAGCCTGGTAGGAGCGGATCAAGTCGAAAAATGGCCCGTGCATTTCGGCAAGTCCCGTGGTTTCGGCCGGCCAGTAGTTCATCTGAATATTAATGTTTAAGTGATAGTCCGAGCCCCACGGCGCTTTCGGATAGGGATTCCAAAGCCCCTGCAAATTGGCGGGCAGACAGCCCGGACGCGAGGAGGCGATCAGCAAATAACGACCGTACTGAAAATAGGTCTCGATCAAATCGGGGTCATCGTGCGCCCCAGCCTTAATCCGATCCAGACGCAAACGGGTCGGCAATGCGCGAACCGCATCCGCAGTCGTACCAAAGTCTGAAGCGACGCGATTGAAATAGTCCTGATGGTCTGTAATCGCGGCCTGCTTGACCTGGTTCAAAGACTTGCCATTCAGCGCCTCCAGATCAGCCAGCGCCTTTTGTTGCCAACCATCCGCAAGTTTTGTTGCAGGCTCAATCCGGTTAAAATCGGTAGCAGCAGAGAAATAGAGCGTAACCGATTCAGTCTGCTTGAGTTCAAGCGCATCGCCTGCAGCTGAAACAGTGCCGGTGGCCTGCGCCACGCGCACACGTCCAGTAAAACGGGTGCCTGCGGCACCAGTTGCCTGACCGGTTTTAACCAGATCGGTTCCGTCAACTGTGGCACCATCCATCGCAATAGCCAAATCCAACGGCTGGTCGGATTGAATAGTGACCGCAATTACGTCATCGGGCGTGCTAGCAAATACCTCCTGCGTGATCGTTGAACCATCTTCGAGCGAGTAGACTGTGCGGGCGACACCTGTGTTGAGATCCAGCGAACGAACCGTGCGTTGAAGCGCAACCGTGTTGCGATACTCCAGGTTCAACCAACCGAGTAACTGATAACTATAAGGACTCTTTGCCCCGCTACCGCTTCCAGAAAGATGCGTTTCAAAATAGCCATCCGCACCAGCATAATCCCCCGCGGCTTCCAACTCCCGCACTTTCTCTAGGTGCGGCAAAAGATCGTCCGCCATGTACATTGGCCCATCATTGCGCCAGATGGTTTCTTCGTTGATGAGAATTCGCTCTTGCGGGAAAGCCGCGAAAGTCATGGCACCCAGACGGCCGTTACCGACTGGATAGGCGACTTCAAAATCGTAGGCCGTGAGGTCGTCCCAGATCACCAGCTCACCCTCTGGGCCCGTAGCAGGTCCAGGAAGTGCGGGTGCTTGCTTGCCGCAAGTTGAGAGCTGTGCGGCAATGATCTGTGCCATTTTGGCAGCACCGGCAGCGTTCGGATGCACCTTGTCGGGGAACAGCGCGGCATCCCCTGTTAGCGGCGTGTGCAAGTCGATCACTGGAGCGCCAGCCTTGCGGGCGATGTATTCAACGCGCGGATTGATGTCTTCCCGCACGACGCTGTCTTTAATGCCCCACTGCTCTGGGAACACGGGAACCGCTTTACAGAGCCACACCACTGGTTGGCTTTCCAGCTTACGGAAGCTGTCTATCATGCGCAGATAGTCGCCGATGAAAGCGTTTTTCTGGCGCCAGTTGTTCGGCTTGCTGTCGTTGGTGCCGAGCTTGATGATGACCACATCCGGCTGAAACGCCAACGCCGCTTTATATTGGCCAGAGTTCACGTATGGGTGATCGCCCTTTTTCAACAGAGTGTGTCCATTCACGCCGAAATTTCGGACCTCCCAGCCCTCGCCGAGCAACTTGCCGAGTTGCGCCGGATAACTGTTGTGGTCGCGATCCTTAATCCCAGCTCCAAACGTAATGCTGTCACCGATACAAGCGACCTTGATCTTCGCCGTGTCAGCGGCATTCACTCCCACTGCGACAGATCCTGCAATCGCAGCATACAAGCAAAGCGTTTTCCAGATGTTATTCTGTATTTTCATGCTAGGTTTCTTTTTTTATATGACGGGAAATATCGATTACCTAAACCGACGCATGCTTAACTGAGAAATAAGTTACTAACGCTTCCTGCTATAAGTGCCTACCACTGACTGCTCCGGCAAGGCGCGCTGGATAACACTCGCTACTGGTTGCGCGAGCTGGGCACTGCCCTCCTTTTTATAGTGCACGTCACCCAGACGCGAGAAGAGCTGCGGTGGAAAGGACGCCGTCAGCGCGTGGAGGTCGTTGATCGCGACGCCGTGTTTGAGCATGATCGCTTTGGCGACGGCGTTGTACTTGAGCTCGTCGCCAACGCGGCGGCCGGCTTCGCCTTGCGGCACCAGTGTGGTCGAAGCCCAGATCAGTGTGGCGTCGGTTTGCATCAATTGCAGCACTAGTGCCTGCAGGTTTTTTCCATACTGCTCCAACGGCACCGCAACACTGCCATTCACCTTATCGCGCTTGCCATAGACTTTCGACTCGGGATGCCAGTAACAAAGATCGTGCAGGCCCCAATTGAAATGGATCACATCCCACTGCGTGTCTCCCAGCCAAGCATGCAGGCTCTGCAAGCCTCGTTGCGTATCGCCGCAGTTGCTCTTTACGCGCTGCACATTCGCCACGCCCTTGAGTTGTTCAATTACGACGGGGGTATAGCCAATCGAAATCGAATCACCGGTGAGTAGCACATTTGGCAAATTGGCCTTGCACTTGGTGCGTGGCTCCAGCGCATTCAAATCCTGCGTTGGCCTATAGAACTCGCCCGTCGATCCAATAATCTGCATCGAAGACAACCAAGCGATAAAGTCGTCCAACCACTGCGCGGAGTCTGTGCCCTTGCGGCCCAGCCCGAAGCCATGCCCGCCCTGCTCATACAGCATCAACTCAGTCGGTACGCCCTGCTGCTTTAAAGCCTCATGCATTACCATGCTGTTTTGCGGCAACACGCCTTTGTCATCCTTGGCGTGCAGCAAAAACGTCGGCGGCGTCTGCGCAGTTACATTCAACTCGCAGGACATTTCCGCCAGCTGATCCTGAGTAAATCCGGCATTCAGCAGACGCCGCACGCAACCATGCGCGATTTCTTTTTGAGTGGAAATAACCGGATAGCCCAGACACATGAAGTCGGGGCGGGAACTGACCTGTGCAATACCGTCGGTGCCGAAACTATATTTTGAATACAAAGTGCCCGCCGAAGCCGCCAAATGACCGCCGGCCGAAAAGCCCATAATACCGATACGCTTCGCATCCAACTTGTATTCAGATGCGTGATACCGAACCCACTGAATTGCTCGCAACGCATCGGATAGCGGAACCGGGTGTTTAAAGTTCGCGCTTTGCGTCGTCGGCAGTCGATATTTCAGTACAAACGCGGTGATCCCAAATTTATTCAGCGTTTCGGCAACGCGTTTTCCCTCATGTTCAACCCCCAGAAACATATATGCCCCACCCGGACAAATCACTACGGCCACACCGTTCGGATTATTCGGCCGAAAAACCGTCAGGTTCGGGTCATGAATATTTTTTACTAACTCCAAGTGCCGAGGCACGAGTTCTTCCGACATATTCGGATCCACCTGAGCAGTGCCAGCAGGCCAGATCGGAATCACTGGGCTGCTCGTTTTGCTTGCCACCGCCTGACCTGCCAGAGACAAGGCGACCATGAGAGCGACGAAAGAGCGAATGGCTTTGTAGGATGGCTTCATCGTTTTTTATAAAAATACGAAGTTAGTATTATCACGCGGATGTAAGTTGTGCTTTAAATTTCAAAAACTACTCAGCGTCAAGAGGCACATTACAAATGCAAAGCCGTCTACATCAAAGCTCGCGGACCCACAGATTCCGGAACGCGATGCCTCTGCCGTGGCCGGCAAAGCCGAGGTACCCGCCTTGTGGGATGTTCGAATTGAATTTGGAGCTCATGAATTCGGTGATACTGGCAAGGTCGGCATCGACAATAACCGTTCCATTCAGTTCCACCTGAATGCTGCTGCCCTGTACCCGCACGACTTGATAATTCCATTGGTTGACGGCCCGTAGGTAGCCGCGCTGGGCAGCGGCCTTGCCATACACACTGCCGTGATATTGGCGGGGATCGAGGTCGGCGTATTTCTCAGCGCTATTGTCGAGCACCTGCAGTTCGCACATGCCACTGTAAGCTGGGTTACCATGCCCGGGATAGCGGATGGCCAAGCCGTTGTTGCCAGCGGGGGGCACTTTGAACTCTAGTTTTAATACGAAGTCACTGTATGTCCGCGTGGTGTAAATATTGCCGCCCTTCAAGCAAGCGATGGCACCGTCGATGATCTCATACTGATCAAGATTCCCCTGCCAGCCGGTGAAATCTTTGCCGTTGCAAATCGATTCGAAACCCTCGGTGTCTCGTTCGCTCAGCAGTTGATTCGCCTCGTCGGGGCCGATTTCACGAATAAAAATATTGCGCCAGTGGATCGAACCGCCGTGTGTCTGTAGATGGATGGGGCCAGTTGCTGGAATGGGTGTCCTACCCTTACTCCAGTAATTGCGCATATGCACGCCATCGACCACGAGTTGCTCATTCAAGCGCACCCAGACACGGCACCCAAGCATGCGGATGTGGACTTGGTTCCACTCACCAAAGGGACGATCCGCGCATACCAGCGGATCTTTGCCTGCCGCACCTCTGGCATTGTTCCACAGACCTCCAGAGCCCTTATCCGCACCGTACTTCCACTTGCCGCCCGCTTTGGTGTGATCCCAAATCTGCACTTGCGGATTGCCGCGTAGATAAATGCCACTGTCGGCCTCAGCAACTGTCTTATATTCGAGCATGAGCTCGAAGTCGCCGTAGTCTTTGTCGGTGGTGGCGTACGGCCCATGCCCGGCATTGTAAAGTGCGCCGTCTTGTATACTCCAGTGCTCGAGGAACTCAGCTTGCTGCTTCGCAAGCGATTGCGCGCGATCTTTGGCTTTGGCAGTTTCGTGCGGGTTATCGCCATGCCAGCCACTTAGGTCAGAGCCATTGAAGAGCGCAGTAAATCCCTCAGGGGGAGTGAGCGCAGACAGCAACGAGGCTGATATGAGGAAAGCAAGTGCAGGTGCAATAACGTGACGGAAGTGATGCATGATTAAGGTTTAAGTGGTGGAACTACAAATCGATGGTTTTGCCGGTACGAAAGCTTTCGTCGGCCGCGGCGACAATACGCATCGAGCTGAGAATTTCGGCATACTGCTCAGTTAAATCAAGGTCTTCGCAAATGGCGCGCAGAAAGTATTCTTGTTCCAGTTGGCACAGGCCGTCGTGGTCGGGCTCTTCAACGGTGGAGATCTCTTCGTCGGGCTTCGCAAAGCTGCCGTCCTGCTGCAAACCACTGTGATGGCGGCGGATGACTTGAGTTTCGACGTGCCCGTGCACATTGGCGCTCTGCCCTGCGACCGATGCGCTGGGCGCGACGATCGAAGCGGAGCCATCGGGGCCCACGACATCTTTAATGAAAAATGCGGTCTCGCTCATCATCGGGCCCCAGCCCGCTTCATACCAACCCACGGAACCATCATCGAAGCTGACTTGTAGCTGACCGTAATTGATTTTCCCTGCGGGTAGATCATTCGTCAGGCGTGCCCCGATACCGGAGACGCGAATGGGTTTTGCCTGCGTCATCTGGCACATCACATCGACGTAGTGAATACCACAATCCACAATCGGCGAAATCGAGGACATCAAATTTTGGTGCGTCTGCCATGCCGAACCAGAGGATTGCTGGTTCATATTCATACGCATGACCAGTGGCTTGCCCAATGTCTGTGCGACGTCGATGAATCGCTTCCAAGAGGGGTGGTAGCGGAGGATATAGCCGGCTACCAGTTTCAGGCTTTTGGCCTGTGCCAATTGGATCAAGCCTTCCGCTTCGATGACTTGCTCAGCAATGGGTTTTTCAAGAAACACGTGGCAGCCAGCTTCGAGTGCGGCAGTCGCATAGGCTGCGTGTGTATCTGGATAAGAGGAGATGCTGACGGCATCCGGCCGGCTCTCAGCCAGCGCGGTCGCCACATCGGCATACTCCGGATAATTCCCACCCAACTCCTGGTTCAGAGCCGCGCGCGATTGCGGCGAGCGAGTGACGATCCCAACGATTTCAAAACCGTCGAGGCGATGATAGGCCAGCGCATGAGAACGGCCCATGTTGCCGGCGCCAATACATAGAATTCGAATTGAGTGTTTTTTCATCATTGCTAGTAGTCCGTACGATAGCTGCGGCTCACCAGTTTGTTAGCGTCCTCGTTATTGGTGAAGCGCATGGCATCACCGTCCCACTGTAGGGTCTGTCCCGGGAAGCGGTTGCCGACCACGCCGAGCAATACACCCGTCGTCAATGGCGCGGCATATTCAAAATCCGCACTGCAGGTGCCATTGCCCATGCCAGCATCCACCCATTGGTGATAATGATTGGCAGGTTTCAATTGCGGCTTGGTCACGTTCGCAAGCAACGAACGCGGCAGCGGCTGTGGCGCAGACAGATGAGGCAGCAACATTCGCTGACCATCCTCACCTA
>Ga0255758_10000962_pt1 | contig 30905 bp, 27 predicted proteins | sample 011ome_24_FD_179958 | JGI IMG/M metagenome (GOLD analysis project Ga0255758, IMG submission 179958) | Coastal salt marsh microbial communities from the Groves Creek Marsh, Skidaway Island, Georgia - 011513CT metaG (version 2) | ecosystem: Environmental > Aquatic > Marine > Intertidal zone >... | reverse complement strand
CGCCGTAAGTGGTTGAATTTATTGAACCATCTAATTCTCGTGAAACTAGTTTGCCATCAAAATTATATTTTTCTGCATGTAAAATTGCTTGTGGGATTGTTAAATCCCAGTTCATCATATTGCCTTTCATTGAAATAACCCCTTAAATTTAATACTAATACTCTAGATTTTTTTTGCAGAAATATATTCTGCGCTATCTCTCAAGAATAAATCTTATCATATGAAAATAATATTATTTATTTGCATAGGTATATCTATCTAAGCCCTGATAATCCTTGCATGTAACAATATTTTTAAACCCAAAATCTTTTAAGATAGTTGAAACTTCTTCTGCTTGACAGTAACCATGTTCAAATATAATTTTTCCTCCAAGCTTTAAAGAAGATATTGCTTGTGAAGCAATTTGAAAAAAACTTTGTGTTCCGCCTGGCGAAGTTAATGCTATTAATGGTTCATGATTAAGGTCGCTAAGATGAGAATCATTTGGCTTAATATATGGTGGATTGGAAATTACTAAATCGAGAGAACCCTCCATCGAACAAGCCATCCAATTAGATTGAACAAAGGTTACACTGTTCGCATTATGGAGCTCTCTATTTATTTGAGCTACTTCTATAGCTGAATCTGATAGATCTGAAGCAAGAATTTTAAGATCTTTATTTTTTAAACAAATTGAAATAGCTATGCAGCCTGATCCTGTTCCAACCTCAAAAATTGTTGAGTTGTTATTTAAAGATAAATCTAATACCCACTCAACAATCAATTCTGTTTCTGGTCGAGGAATTAATACTCTTGAATCAACATAAAATTTATACCCCATAAATTCTGATTCATTTAAAATATAATCAAGCGGAATACCGACTAAGTATGATGAAAAAAAATTATTAATTTTAAGGATTTCTTCAGAAGATAATTCATACTGATCGTCCAAAGCAATCATGGTATCGCTTACTCCAAAGGACTTTAAGAAATATTTAAGGTCTCGCAATATATTTTGATGCTCAGATTCTTTTGATCTGGCAAAGGCAAAATAGTGACTAAGACTTTGATTCAATTATGTGGTTTGTTCTAAATTAGAAAGCTGAGCTAGTTGGTTTTCGGTAATTAGCGCCTGGCAAATAGAAATCATATCTCCATCCATCACTTGGTCTAAATTGTGCTGAGTAAGCTTGATTCTATGATCGGTGATACGGCCTTGTGGGAAATTATAAGTCCTAATTTTTTCACTTCTGTCCCCAGTACCAACAAGAATTTTTCTTTCACTGGCAATTGTATTTTGCTGTTCATCAATTTCATTTTGTTTCAATTTGGCTACAAGCAATGCCATGGCTTTAGCCTTATTTTTATGCTGAGACCTATCATCCTGACACTCCACTACGACCCCTGTTGGTATATGAGTTAATCTGACAGCAGAGTCAGTTTTATTTACATGCTGCCCGCCTGCACCAGATGCCCTATAGGTGTCTACCCTTAACTCGCTTTTATCTATCTCTATATCTTGAACTTCATCAACTTCTGGTAAAATTGCAACAGTAACAGTTGAAGTATGAATTCTTCCTTGAGACTCGGTTTCAGGCACTCTCTGAACACGATGAACACCCGATTCAAACTTCAGAAACTTAAAAACTCCTTGGCCATTAATTTTCACAACAGCTTCTTTTAATCCACTTGGTTCAGACTGCTTGATATTTACAATTTCTACTTTCCAACCTTGGCGTTCAGATAACCTTGAATACATTCTAAATAAATCTGCTGCAAATATAGCTGCTTCATCACCACCTGCTCCAGCCCTAATTTCAAGATAAGCTGCTCCATCATCTGCCTCATCTTTAGGTAAGAGCATAAATTTAAGATTTTTTTCAAGCTCAACAATTTTCTCTTGATTGGCAGTAACTTCAGTTTTTGCAAGCTCTATCAATTCTGAATCACCTGAATCTAAAAGCTCCTTTGCTCCATCAAGTTCTTTCTCAGCATCTTGCAATAATTGAAATAGATCAACAATCGGCGTTATTTCAGAAAATTCCTTATTTAACTGAGTAAATTGCGTCATATCATCTGTTGCACCTTCTTTAGCAAGAGCCTCATGAATCTCAACTGACCTTAATTTTAAACTCTGTAATTTTGTAATAATGGATTCTTCAAGCACTTCTAATTTCCTTAATCATAGACAAAATAGCATGAGGGGTTAGCGTTGAAATACATTGTAGCTCATCCTCTGAAACAACACGCATTTGCTCAAGAGATGCATATGGGTCATCTGATTTTAGTAACTCCAAAAAATCCTGCTCGTCAATGTTAATAGATGCGTTCTTAAGAGCGGCATACGCCTCATTACGCCTATTTTTGCCAACTTTGTCTTGATTTAAAAATTTAATTCTACTTTGAATTAAGTTCTTGGCTTTTGATGCTTCAATTGAACGTTCCTCTAAATTTTCTTGTGTAACAAGCTCAATATCTTCAATGGTAAAAAGATAAGCGTACTCTAAATCTCTTACCTGATCTTCTATATTTCTAGGAACTCCCAAATCAATTAAAAGCATTGGTTTATTTTTTCTTTCTTTCATGGCTTGCTCAATTAGACCTTTTCCAATAATTGGTAAAGGAGAATTAATAGAGGTTACTAAAATATCAGTATTTTGAATAAGCAATCCTAATTGAGACAAATGGATGGTTTCTAGTGATAAAGAGCTATTAACAGTTAAGGTTTTCTTAGTACGATTCACTGCATTAATGTTCTTGATACCATTATCATGAAAATTTTCAATGACGCTGAGCGCCATCTGGCCGGCTCCTAATATTGTAAGTTTTTGCTGGGCTGGATCTTCAAAAATCTCTTGAACAATTTTTAATGATAGACCTGAAACAGATAATGGATTAAAACCAATTTTTGTTTCCGTTCTTGCAGCTTTTGCAATTGAAATAATGTCATCTGATAGGCGCCGCAAATCTCCTTTCAATGAACCAAATGCAATATATGTCTGAATTGATTTCTTAAATTGGCCTAATATTTCTTGTTCACCCAATACCTGAGAGTCAAGACCGCTAGCAACATTACACATATGCTCAATAGCCTCATCCCCACTAAAAAAATACAAATCATCATTCAATGAATCGCCAGAACCAAAAAACTCAAGAGTCTGTTGGGCAACATTAGTGGCGTCCGATAAAGAGCTATATATATAAACCTCAGTTCTATTACATGTAGATAGAGCAAAAAATGAATCTATGCTATCTCCAAAAGTGCCTTGAAAGAAATTTTTAAAGTCTTCTTGATTAGAGTCATTTATAATAAATAACTCTCTTTCTGATAACTTTGTAGTCTTATGATTTATGCCAAACAGCTGTAATTCCATATCAAAACTTATCTCAATATTATTTTTAGTATCTTTAGGTTCATGTACATCTATATCTGACTCAACGTTTTCAGAAAAAGTTTTCATGGGTAAGTTATCTCTTACTAGCACTCAAAACCGCTCTAACTTTAATATTAAAGTAAAAGCATTTCCTGAAAACGTTATTATACAGATTGGAAAACCTTTATTTGGAAATCTATTGAAGATTCAATTTAATTACTCATCCGGGTTATCTTTTAATCAAAAGATTGACAACCAATATCTTTCCTCGCTGAAAGAATTTAAAAATAAAGACTATAGTAAGTTTCTTTATTCGTGCTTTAACGATTTTAATATCAATGAAAAAGTATTTATTTTGAAAAAAAACAATATTGGATTTGAGTGTATTCATCATGATAAAGATACTTTATTGATTAATTTTTTCTATGGGAATGAGATAAATTTTGATGGAGTGCTAAAACGTGGATAGTTTAAAACTAAATTCTCCTGCTAAATTAAATCTGAATCTTTCGGTTTTGGGCAAAAGAATTGATGGAATGCATGAAATTAAAACACGATTCCAGCTAATTAATTTATCTGATGAATTGATGATTAAAAAGACATTAAGCAAATCTATTTCAGTAAAAACTAACCTAACGCCCTCGATTGAGAATAAAAAAAATATAGTCTTTTCTGCAATTAAGTTATTGTCAGATTACATAGGCAAAGAAATACATTGCGAAGTAGATATTGTTAAAAATATCCCTTTGGGTGGAGGGTTAGGTGGTGGCAGTTCAAATGCTGCTACGGCACTTATTGGGATTAATTTTTTATTTAAGTTAGGCCTTACATCTAAAGAGCTCATGCAGCTCGGAGAAAAACTGGGGGCAGATGTGCCTTTCTTTATTTTTGGAAAAAATGCATTTGCATCTGGTATAGGTGAAATTCTCTTAGAAGATAACAGAAACATTGATGACAAATATTTGCTTTTATTTCCTCAAATTCATTCCTCAACCAAGGAACTTTTCTCTAAATGGGATGGTTTAAACAAAAGTGCTCAAAAATCTTTACTCGATAATGAAGAAAACTCTTTTTTGCCCATTTTTCTTGACCAAAATCGAGACGTAAAAATAATTTTTCATGAATTATGTAAAAGTAACTCTTTTAAGCTATCAGGAACAGGATCAACAATATTTTGTGCTTATAATGATATAAGTGAAATTGAAAAAACTTTGAAAAAAATTCCATCTAAATGGAGACACTCTTTTTGTGAACCTTTACAATGTTCACCATTATTAAAGTACATATAAAATAATGGGGTGTAGCCAAGCGGTAAGGCAACGGGTTTTGATCCCGTCATGCGCTGGTTCGAATCCAGCCACCCCAGCCAACAATAAAGAAAATGATTAATAAACCTACAGTAGGAATTTTCTCTGGCTCAGCATCAACATCCCTTTCTCAAGAAGTTGCAAAAATACTCGGGCTCAATCTAGGCCATATTGACCTTGGAAAGTTTTCAGATGGCGAAATTAAAGTAGAAATTCTTGAGAATGTCCGAGGTCATGAAGCATACATTATTCAATCTACATGTGCCCCAACGAATTCTAATTTAATGGAATTAATGCTAATCACAGATGCGCTTAAACGGTCTTCAGCATCCAGGATAACAGCTATACTTCCTTATTATGGCTATGCCCGTCAAGATAGAAGGGTCAGATCTGCAAGAGTTCCTATTAGCGCTAAAGTCATAGCAGATATGATGAATTCTGTTGGAGTTGATAGAGTGCTGACTGTAGATCTTCATTCAGAGTCTATTCAGGGGTTCTTTGATATGCCTGCTGATAATGTTTATGCAACGAAGATTATGCATGATGATATAAAATCAAGATCTTCAAATGATGAAAAAATCATGGTCGTATCTCCAGATGTAGGCGGAGTAGTAAGAGCAAGAGCATTGGCAAAATTCTTAGATGAGTCGGATCTTGCGATTATTGACAAAAGGCGAGCCACAGCAAATGAATCTGAAGTTATGAATATTATTGGAGATGTTCAAGGAAAAAGTTGTATTGTGCCTGATGATATTATTGATACCGCTGGAACATTATGTAACGCAGCTGAAGCTCTTAAAGATTCTGGAGCTGCTAAAGTAAAGGCCTATATTACTCATCCAGTTCTATCGGGCCCAGCAATTGAACGAATCTCAAATTCTTCGATAGATGAATTAGTTGTAACCAATTCCATATCTTTATCCCCAGAAGCAGAAAAATGCAGTAAAATACGCGTCATTTCTCTTGCCCCTACAATTGCAGAGTGCATTAGAAGATTAAACAATGAAGAGTCATTAAGCGCTCTATTTTTGTAAAAAGTTAAAAAAGGTACGGCATATGTCAAACGAAATTATTTTAAATGCAGATCTAAGAATTAGAACTGGAACAAACAAAACCCGAGAAATAAGACGGGAAGATTCAATGGTTCCTGCGATTATCTATGGAAATGAAGAAGAATCAAAAAATATTAAGTTAAAGCTTAATGAGCTTACAAAAGCTTCAGAAAATGAACTTTTCTATACTCAGGTTCTAAAAATTTTACTAGAAGGCAATGAAGAAAAGGTTGTGCTCAAAGAACTTCAAAGAGAGCCAGTTAAAGGTAAATTCCTTCATGCAGATTTTCAAAGAGTTTCTAGAAAAACTAAGCTTAAGGTTGTGGTCCCATTCAGATTTAATGGTGAAGAGGAATGTGAGGGTGTTAAAACGGGTGGCGGAGTCCTTGCCAAAGCAATTTCAGAAATAGAAATAGCCTGCTTAGCTGGTGATATTCCTGAAGCAATTGAAATAGATATTACTAATTTAATGCTCAATGATGCAATTCGTTTATCAGATCTCACCCTTCCAGATGGCGCTGAAATTCCAGGTTTTGATGAAGAAAATGATCAAATGATTGTTTCAGTTAATCCTCCAAGAGCAGAAGAAGAAGAACCAGAAATTGCAGCTGAAGGTGAGGAAGGTGAAACCACTGATGGCGAGGAAACTCCTGAAGACCAAGGCGCTTCTAGTGATGATTCATCTGAAGAAGCTGAATCAAGTGATTAGCATTTATAATATCTGTGCCTAACATCTGCATTATTGGCCTTGGTAATCCTGGCTCAAAATACAATGGAACTCGGCACAATGTTGGTAAAGATTGGGTAAAAAGTATCGCGATTGACTCCAATCTTGAACTTCAATCAAAGAAAAAAATTGAATCTACAGTTACTATGTCCTCTGATGAAAAAATTCTTTGGGGATACCCTAATCAATATGTGAATGAATCAGGTCATTCAGTTAAAAAAATTTTAAGAAATAATAACTTTGATCTGAAACAAATAGTTGTTATTCATGATGATTTGGATCTACCTATCGGGACTCTAAAACTAAAAATAGGTGGTGGTCATGGTGGTCATAATGGGTTGAGGAGTATTATTTCGCATGCAGGTCAATCATTCATTAGGCTTAGAGTTGGGGTTGGGCATCCTGGAAATAAGGTAGACGTAACAAACTGGGTTTTAGGTAAATTTAAACCAACAGAAAAAGATTCCATAACAGAAAGTTTTTATAAATTTAATAATATTATTGAGCTTATGAGTAACAACGATATGCAAAATGCTCAATTGAAGCTTCATACTGAATAAAGATGGGATTTAAATGCGGGATTTTGGGCCTGCCTAATGTAGGAAAATCAACATTATTCAATGCAATCACAAAATCCTCAATTCCTGCTGAAAATTTTCCATTTTGCACGATCGAACCAAATCTTGGCATAGTAAATGTTCCTGATAAAAGACTGGATAGGATTGATAATATTGTAAATTCTGAAAAAGTAATTCCTACAACTATGAGCTTTGTAGATATTGCCGGGCTAGTGAAAGGCGCTTCTAAAGGTGAAGGCCTGGGGAATGCATTTCTTTCTAACATTAGAGAAATGAATGCCCTGCTCCACGTAGTGAGATGTTTTGATGATGAGAATGTTGTTCATGTAGATGGTGCAATTAACCCATTGAAAGATGTTGAAACAATTAATCTTGAATTAATTTTTGCTGACCTAGAAGTGCTTGAAAAAAGAGATCAAAAGTTAGAGAAACTTATTAGATCGGGAGATGGAGAAGCAAAGAAACATAAAGAAATTATTCAATCTTTGAAGGAGCTAATGGAAAATGGAAATTTACCAAAGCTTGATAATTTTGATATTGAAGAAATAAAATTTATCCAGAGCATGAACTTACTCTCAACCAAGCCAATGGTATTGGTTGCAAATTTATCAGATGATGATTCAAAAAATAAACTCTCTGAGATTGAGGCTTACGCACAGACTAATAATATAAATATTATCCCAGCAATTATCAAAGTTGAGCATGAGCTAGCTACTCTTGAAGAAGAGGAGCAAGAAGAATATCTTGAGTTACTAGGAATGGATGAGCCGGTACTAAATAAAATTATCCTTGCAGGCTACAAACTCCTCAATCTCGAAACATTTTTTACGTCTGGACCAAAAGAGTCTAGAGCATGGACAATCCGAAAGAACTCATTAGCTCCACAAGCTGCGGGAGTTATTCATACTGATTTTGAAAGAGGTTTTATTAAAGCTGAAGTTATTTCGTATGAAGATTTTATTCATTGCGGAGGAGAGTCTGGCGCCAAAAAAGATGGCAAATTAAGGCTTGAAGGAAAGGATTATTTGGTAATGGACGGAGATGTAATTCACTTTAAATTTAACGTTTGACTTCTAAATCAAGTTCTTTATCATTTCACCACTTGGCTATGTAGCTCAGATGGTTAGAGCACAGCACTCATAACGCTGGGGTCGGTGGTTCAATTCCACCCATAGCCACCATTCAACACTAAAGAAATAAAGCAATCAGGCGAGCTGATTACTTGACGCTCTTGTTACTAATCTTTTTTAAAGAATATTAATATTATTATTAAGGATACGAGTACTAAAAGTGAATCCTCGCCAAGCATATTTAAAATGTCTGTAACATTTTTATATATGTCGCCTACGAATGGAGTAGTGGGACCAAAAATAATACCTAGCAACAACGAGACGGCTACTAAAGGTAATAATAATTTTAATAACTTATTAAAAAAAGCAGTAAGTTTAATAAGAGAGTTATTAAGATTCATTTTAAAAAGCTAGAAAGGGCCTATTGACCCTTTCTAACATAGATTAAGCAATGCTTATCTGTTTACCAAGCTATATAGAACAGCTAATACAAGCAGCCCTACAACACCACCAGATGCCAAAGACTCAACTAAAGATGTAATATTTCCAATCACATCAAGTCCCATCATATCGCCGAAAGCAAGGCTTCCAACAATACCGAGTCCTAAAATACCGATGATGACGCTAGTTAAATTACTAACTAGGTCGCTTAACATTCTAAATGCATTATCCATAATTTCCCCCTATGGTTTGCATGGTTAGTTAGCCTATAAAACCATAAAAAGAAATCTTGGACAAGAAAAACGTATGAAAAAACTTGCTAAATTTGACATTTAGCAAGTTTATGTATAAATGATATATATATTACTTTGGTATAAATATAGATTATATTTATGATTAAAGATTTACTGTTCAAGTACTTTTTTGGACAATTTCATTTTACCTCGATCAAATCCAATCAATTTGACCTTAATAATATCTCCTTCACTAAGCACATCAGAAACATTTTCAACCCGCTCAGAGGAAATCTCAGAAACATGAAGCAATCCATCTTTTCCAGGCAAAATATTTACAAATGCTCCAAAGTCCACAATCTTAACTACCTTACCTTCATAAACTTTATCCAATTCTGGATCTTCAATTATGCCCTCTATAATTTCTAGTGCGGCCTTCATAATTGATTGTGTTTCACCAAAGATAGTTACAACACCATCATCGTTTACATCTACAGATGCTCCTGTATCAGCTTGCATGCCTTTGATAACAGCCCCGCCCTTACCGATTATCTCTTTTATCTTGTCTTGGTGGACTGTAATCTTTTTCATAGCGGGAGTGTTATCTGAAAGCTCTTTTGGAGCTGAAATGACTTCATTCATTTTTTCAAGAATATGCATTCTTGCATTTTTTGCTTTATCTAATGCAGATTCCATGATTTCAGCCGTAATACCTTGAACTTTAATATCCATTTGCAAGGCAGTTACACCATCTTTAGTCCCAGCTACTTTAAAGTCCATATCACCAAGATGATCTTCATCACCAAGGATATCTGTTAAAACAGCAAAGTCATTTTCTTCTTTAATAAGACCCATCGCAATCCCAGCTACTGGATTTGTAATTGGAACACCTGCATCCATTAAAGAAAGAGAGGTTCCACATACAGAAGCCATTGAGCTTGATCCATTAGATTCTGTTATTTCTGAAACAACTCTCAAGGTATAACCAAATTCCTCAGAGTCTGGAAGAACTGCTTTGATTGCTCTTTTAGCCAGATTTCCATGACCAATCTCACGTCGCTTTGGTCCTAGCGGCATACCAATTTCACCGACACTGTATGCAGGGAAATTATAATGCAACATAAATGTATTTGACTCTTCGCCATTTAACCCTTCTATCCTTTGTGCATCTCTAGTAGAGCCAAGTGTTGCCGCCACCAACGCTTGAGTTTCACCACGAGTAAATAAAGAAGACCCATGAACACTTGGGAGAACATTTGTTTCAACAAAGATTGGTCTTACTGTATCTAAATCCCTTCCATCAATTCTTGGTTCATTTGATAAGATGCTTTTTCTGACAACATCTTTTTCTACGAGTTTAAAGGCATTCATTAGCTTGCCTCTTTCCATTTCATCTAAGTCATCATGCGCTTCATTAATGCTCATCCTAACCGCATTAATTGCTTCGCCTCTATCAGACTTATCAGCAATCTTGAATGCTTTGGCAATTTCATCGGTAAAAGAGTCAGCTATCTTGCTCTTAAATTCAGCAGTTAACTCATCCTCAGAAAACTCCCATGGTGTTGGATTAACTTTAGCTCTTAAATCTGCACAAGCTTTAATAACTTTTTGCATCTCTTGATGACCATATAGAACTGACCCCAACATCAAATCTTCGCTCAGCTCATTTGCTTCGGATTCAACCATCAGCACTGCATCTTCAGTTCCTGCAACAACCATATCTAACATAGAATTTTCTAACTCTTCCGGAGATGGGTTTAAAACATAATTACTATCAATGAAACCAACTCTTGCGGCTCCTAAAGGGCCCTGAAAGGGAACTCCTGAAATTGATAATGCTGCAGAGGCTCCAATCAAAGATGCTATATCAGGATTAATATTTTTATCTGAAGATAAAACTGTACAAAAAATTTGTATTTCATTTTTAAAATCTTCTGGGAACAGAGGTCTAATTGGCCTATCAATCAACCTTGAAGTTAATGTTTCTTGTTCGGTTGGTCTAGCTTCACGCTTAAAATATCCACCAGGTATCTTTCCAGCAGCATAAAATTTTTCTTGATAGAAAACAGCCAATGGGAAGAAATCCTTCTTTGGATCTGCTTCTTTTCTGGCTACCATAGTGGTTAGAACAACTAGATTGTCTATTGTTACGATTATGCTTGAGGTAGCTTGTCTTGCTATTTTTCCAGTTTCGATCTTTACAGTTTTATTTCCGTATTCGAATTCTACGGATTGAGTATTTAATTTATTTTCTTCCACGATTTTCCTTATTTATCCTCTTAATTTAAGAGATTTGATGATGTCTTGATAGCTTTCTGGATTTTTTCTTTTGAGATAAGCTAGAAGCTTTCTTCTTAAGTTAACCATTCTAATGAGACCTGTTCTTGAATGATGGTCTTTTTTATGAATTTTAAAATGAGATTGTAATTTATTAATATTTTCGGTTAGAAGAGCTATTTGCACTTCAGGTGAGCCAGTATCAGCATCGCTGTTCTGAAATTCTTTAACAATTTTATTCTTTTCTTCTTTTAATAAAGCCATGTTTATTTTCTCCTTGGATATGCACCATAATCATCTCAAACCTCGCATATCTAAAGTTTGAGATGGTGTAGCTTATTACTTATTCACTTATTAAACAAGGTATTCATGCTTGAAGCCTTGGCTTGTTTTTTTGCCTATTGCAATAAATTTATTGTCTGCATCATACACCCTCAATAGATCAGTATGCTCAAAGTCTACTTCTATAGATCTACCGTGAAGAAATGCTGTGGTATCACTCTCATTTAATTGAATGAAGTCTAAATTCTCAAAAGCACTTTCTAATGGGATTAGCTTTTCCAGGTTGGTGTCGTCTATTGAACAAGCATCAGAAAGCATAAATTTTTCCTGGCTGGTTCTAATTAATTTTGATAGATGGGCTCCACAACTAAGTTTTATACCTAAATCTCTAGCAATAGATCTTATATAAGTGCCTTTAGAACATCTAATATCAAATGAAACTTTAGGAAAATTTATTTCAATATTGTCTATATTTTTTATAAATATTTTTCTTGCTGGTTTATCAACTTTAATTCCATCTCTTGCATATTTGTACATAGGCTTGCCTTTGTGTTTAAGAGCTGAATAGTTAGGTGGCAACTGTTCACTTTCACCAAGAAAGGTTAATAGTGCTTCTTTAACTTCAGATTTATTCTTGTAGTTTTTTTTAGTAGATATTACTGCACCCTCAGCATCATCAGTATCAGTCTGAGTTCCAAGGGTAACCTCAGCTCTATATGACTTTTCACTTTGTAAAAGAAGAGATGCAAACTTGGTCGCTCTATTGATTGCAATAATCAACAGCCCAGTTGCCATAGGATCTAAGGTACCCAAATGACCTACTTTTTTAAGATTAAATTTTTTTTTTAGTATTTGCACAACCCTGGAAGAGGTAATGCCAGAATCTTTGTTAACTAGAAGAAATCCACTAATCACTTAATGAGTTCAGTAATGCATCAATGTTGTTATACCTTTCAAGACTTTCATCGTATTTAAATATAAGCTTTGGAACTCTTCTAATTTGCATAAACTTTGAAAGCTTTGATCTTACCATCGATGCAAATTTCTCAAGAGATTTATTATTTGGCGCGTCGGAAATATCTCCATTGATAATAGTATAAAAAACCTTAGCAACACCAAGATCAGATGAGCATTTTACATCGACTATATTTAGAAATTGATATCGTGGGTCTTTCACTTCTGAGGAAATAATTTGAGATATTTCTTTCTTTAAAAAATCTTCAATCTTCGGCACTCTTGTTGAAGACATGCTTTAAATGCTTTGAGCCTCTTCTTTTCTATCAAACACTTCTACCTTATCGCCTGGTTTAATATCTTTATAATTCTTAATACCAACACCACATTCTGTTCCTGATTTCACTTCCCCTACGTCATCTTTAAATCTTCTTAGTGAATCAAGCTCGCCTTGATGTATGACTACTTCATCCCTCAACACTCTCACAGGCTTACTTTTGAATATAGACCCCTCAATCACCATGCATCCAGCTACTTGCCCAAATTTAGGTGAATTAAATACTTCGAGAACCTCTGCTGTTCCAACAATTTCTTCTTTAACGATTGGGTCTAATAAACCACTTAATCTAGCCTTCACTTCGTCTATTAATTCATAAATAATGCTGTGATAAGACAGAACTAGCTCTTCGCCTTCAATAATTTTCTTGGCTGCATTATCTGAGCGCACATTAAATCCTAATATTATTGATTCAGTTGCGAGAGCTAAATTTGCATCTGATTCAGAAATTCCTCCAACACCTGAAGCAACCACTTTAATTGATGCATCATCATTACCAATGTCTGCTAGAGCTGCAACAATCGCTTCAGAGGTACCAGCAACATCAGATTTTAAAATAACATTTAAAATCTTTTTATCAGACTGTCCCATTGATTCAAATATATTTCCGAGACTCTCATCTCTTTGTTTTAACACTTTTCGATCCTTGAGCTTGCTTTCCCTAAATTCAGCTATTTCACGAGCCTCTTTATCATTCTTAACTACTTGAAAAGTTTCACCTGCATCTGGAACACTGCTTAGACCTAATATCTCAACGGCAAATGAAGGTTCCGCAGATTTTAATTTACTCCCATCGGAACCAATAATACTTTTTACTTTTCCAATTGCAGAGCCGCAAACAACCATATCTCCAACTTTTAAAGTCCCATTTTGAACAAGCAACGTTGCAACTGCTCCTCTAAATTTGTCTAATTCAGATTCAATAACCACCCCTTGTGCTTGTCCATCATAGTGAGCCTTAAGCTCTAAAAGCTCCGACTCAAGAACAACAGCCTCGAGAAGTTTATCAACTCCGTCACCTTTAAGCGCAGAAACTGGAACCATTTGAATATTTCCACCCCAATCCTCCGGAGTTAAGTCTTTTGCAGCTAAATCTCCTTTGATTCTTTCTACATCAGCGCCCTGAAGATCCATTTTATTAATTGCTACAACAATTGAAACACCCGCTGCTTTAGCATGATTGATAGCTTCTTCTGTTTGAGGCATAACTCCATCATTTGCGGCGACCACAAGTATCACAACATCTGTTGTATTTGCCCCTCTAGCTCGCATTGAAGAAAATGCTGCATGACCTGGAGTATCTATAAAGGTAATAACCGAATCACCAACAGGAACTTGATATGCCCCAATGTGCTGAGTTATTCCTCCAGCCTCTCCATCAACCACTTTAGTCTTACGAATAAAATCAAGCAAAGTAGTCTTTCCATGATCAACATGCCCCATAACTGTTATAACTGGTGCTCTAGTTTGGGGGGTATCTAAATAATTGATGTTACCTATAATTTCATCCTCTACAGATGAGTCATTCAAAGCAATTCCATTGTGACCTAACTCTTCTGCAACCAAGATGCCAGTTTCTTGATCTATAGCATCATTAATTGATGCTGCAACTCCCATGCTCATAAGGACTTTAACGACTTCCCCGCCTTTAATAAACATTAACTTGGCCAATTCACCAACTTGGATCGTTTCAGGAACTTCTATATCTCGCTTGATGAATTCAGCAGGTTTCGCAAATTGATGCTCGGTACCTTCATTGAAACTTGTTTCTCTTCTGGAGTAATCCTTAGCTGCTCGAGACAACTGATCTTTTACATTCACTCTTGGTTGAGGCTTTTGCTGAGCGGAGGGTTTTTGCTGCTGAGCTTTTTTTGCTGCTTGTTGTTGCTCTTGCTTAAGACGAATTGCCTCTTTGATTTGATCTTCTCTTTTTTGCTGTTGCTCTTTTAGATTTTCAGCAGCAGCTTGTCTTTTTGCTTCAATGTTATCCGTAAGACCTTCTGAGGCGCTTGGAGTAGAAGCTGAAGGCTGAGAAAGAGTTCCCTTTGACTTGACTGTAACACCCCCACTACTTGAAGAAGAAGTGATTGATGCTGAGCCCGAGCTTTTGCGCTCTTTTAATGATTTTAGTATTGCCAACTTATCTGCGGGCGTTATTTCATCAGAAGCTTTGCTATGAGTAAGGCCTGCAGCCTTCATTCTCTCCAACAAGGCATCATCCTTAATTTTTAAGGTTTTAGCGAAATCTTTTACTGTAAGTGCCAATGCAATAACTTCCTTTTTAATTAAACCAGCTTTCTCGAGCTTTCATTATAATATCTGCTGCTTTCTTTTCAGTGATCTCAATAATATCCTGAAGTTCGTCTACAGCTAGCTCAGCAATATCATCTTTGCTTTTAAGAGCATTTGATACAAGGGTTTCAACTTCCTCTTCACTAAAACCTAATTCTGTTAGTGACTCTAAGTTAGATTCCTCTTGAGTAATTTCACCCATTGCCTCCATCAGCGCTGCGTCTGCAGCTGCTGCTTTAATCTCTTCGGCTCTAGACTCATCAATTTCCATTGCTGAAGATAGTTTTCCATCCTCTGCATAAGCAACGTCATCAAAGGTTAGAAACCCAGCTCTTATCAAAGACTCAGCTTCCTTTTCATCAATACTGAGATTTTCCATAAGTTTCGCTTGGAATTCAGCTTCAACAACTCTCTCTTTTGCTTCGGCTTCATTGCTGCTGATAATATTCAATTCCCACCCAACAAGCCTGGATGCTAACCTGATATTTTGACCTCTTGAACCAATTGCAAGAGCTAAATTTTCTTCATTGACAGCTAACTCCATTGAGCGAGAATCTTCATCCATTACTATTGATTCAACTTTTGCAGGAGCTAGTGAATTGATTACCATTTGAGCTGGATTATCATCAAAGATAATAATATCTATTCTTTCATTGCCTAGCTCACCAGAAACTGACTGAACTCTTGAACCACGCATTCCAACGCAAGCACCCACAGGATCAATTCGCCCATCATTAGTTTTAACGGTTATCTTTGATCTTGAGCCTGCATCTCTAGCAATTCCTCTTATTTCAATAATATCTTCATTGATTTCAGGAACCTCTATTCTAAATAGTTCGGTTACCATCTCTGGACAAGTTCTACTCAGCATTAATTGAGAACCTCTCCCTTCAATTTCTTTGATTTGAAGAATAGCTCTCATCCTATCGTTGATTTTATATATTTCACCAGGCAATAATTGATCTCTTGGAAGAATTGCCTCAATATCATTTCCAATATCTACAATAATATTATCTCTGGTTACTCGTTTGACAGTTCCATTCATCAAGGAATTGTCCTGAGATTTAAACATTGCAACAATTGTGTCTCTTTCAGCCTCTCTAACTTTCTGCATCATTACTTGACGGGCTGCCTGAGTCTCTATGCGCCCAAATACTACATTATCAACATCTTTTGAAAAGGTATCACCTATGCTCATTTTTGAGTCTGATTCAGTAATATGAGTTTCTTTATGAAATTCTTCAGAATTTTCATCATCCACAAGCCAATGCCGATGTGTTGAGTATTCACCTGATGCGCGATCAATGGAAACAGAGATATCAGCGTCTTCATGAAAATGTCTAAGAGACGCACTTGCAATTGCGGTCTCTAAAGCGCCGAATATTATTCCTTCCTCAATTCCTTTTTCATTTGAAACGGATTCAACTACAGCCAAAATTTCAATACTTTCCATTATTTATTTACCCTCATAAGTTCTTCAAAGTTTGGTTTTAAACGACATAAATCAAGATCTATAAAATTCAAGTTCATTGGCTCATCACCACAATGAAATAAAATTTCATCTTTATTTATATCTATAAGCTTTGCAACGAAACTTTTTTTACCATTCTTAATTTCTCGTAACTTTAAATCAAAATCCTCTTTTAAAAATGCAGATAGCTGTTCAGCTTTAAAAAACTTTCTATCTATACCTGGAGTTGATACCTCCAGAACATAGTCTTCATCTAAAAATGCATCATTTAATGCAAGTTCATAATTGAGATCTTTTGCCACCTTCTCGCAATCATCTATGGTGGCACCTGCAATGGCATCGATATAAACCCTAATTGTAGGCCTTTTTTTACCTCGTAATAATTCAATACCCCAAAGCTCACAGCCATGACTAATTACTACAGGCTCGATTAAATTTTCTATTTCTTCAATTCTCATATGTCTTAAAAATAAAAATGGGGCAAATGCCCCAGTTCGTATCTCATTTACTGGTAGCGGGGGCTGGATTTGAACCAACGACCTTCGGGTTATGAGCCCGACGAGCTACCAGACTGCTCCACCCCGCATCGCAGAGGAATAGAGTGTATAGAAACCAAGTGCTTAAGGTCAAGTCAATTCAAATTTATTTAAGCAATAAAAATTTATCTTGTTATAATTCTTCAGCTTTGCCGAAGTGGTGGAATTGGTAGACACGCTAGCTTGAGGGGTTAGTGAGCGAAAGCTCGTGCGGGTTCAAGTCCCGCTTTCGGCACCATATCAATTTTAAGAATTATAAATCTAAAATTACTCTACTGGGATTTCAGCTGTTTTTGTGGCTTCTTTGATTTCCTCATCAGTAAATAAAACTTCCGTATTAGCATTTTTTAATAAGACTGCCTGGGCTAGATTTAAGATTAAAAAAAGAGCAGCAATAAATGCAGTTAGTTTTCCAAGGAAATTAGAAGGCCCAACTGCGCCAAACATAGAGTTTGAGGATCCACCACCAAAAGCTGAACCTAGGTCAGAACCCTTTCCTTGTTGCAAAATTACTAACACAATCAATACAATTGCTAGAACTATGCAGATAATTTTAATTGCTGTAATAATCATTTTTATTCTCTTAATTCATTAAAAACGTTTGCAATTAAAGCAAACTCTCTTCCATCTAACGATGCTCCACCTATTAGTGCTCCATCAATCCCTTGTTGTTCAAACAATGATGATGCATTTTTGAAGTTTACGCTTCCTCCATATAAAACTGACTCTAAACCAATTTTTGGAAATCGAGATTGTACTACATCTTTGATCATTTCATGAACTGAATTTATTTCCTCTGGGTTTGGCGTTTTACCTGACCCAATAGCCCAAACAGGTTCATAGGCAATAATTAAAGAATGTAAATCAGGCACATCATTAAGGGCCTCGATAATCTGAGTCTCAAGCACATTAAAAGTGATATTGTGTTGATTTTCTTCTTCTGACTCTCCAATGCATAAGATAGGCGTCAATGAATTATTATTGGCTTGTATTAATTTCTGACCGATCTGCTGATTTGTTTCATAAAACAACATTCGTCTTTCAGAGTGACCGATTATGCAAAATGTACATCCTGAATCCTTAATCATGGAGGCAGAAATTTCTCCAGTGCGTGCGCCAGCTTCTTCAATATCAATATTTTGAGAGCCAATCTTAATGGCATGATCTCCTAAAGCAACTTGCAAATGATCTATATATATGGAAGTAGGAGCAATACCTATGGAAGGAAAATTTTGACTATTGAAATTTTTTAAAAATTCATCTACCCATTTGTTGTTGAATTCTCTGGAGCCATTTAGCTTCCAATTTGCTACCAAACGTAATGACATAAACTATTTTTTAAACATTTCTGCAATATCTTTTGCATATTTATTTGCAGTAATCTCATCATCAGATTCAACCATTACCCTTATCTTGCTTTCAGTTCCAGAAGGCCTTACTAGAACTCTTCCTACGGTTAAGTCTGATTCAATTTCTTTAATTTTTTTTTGGATATCGGAATCTGAAAGAATATCTTTATTTGCAACATCAACATTAATATTAATCTGAGGCATTTTTGTATAATTTTGTAAAATATCTTCGGGATCCTTTTCTAATATTAATAAGGAAGAAATAACTTTTAATGCAGCAATTGTTCCATCCCCTGTACTTACCAAATCACGACATATGATATGGCCAGAAGGCTCTCCCCCAAGCATCCAACCTTCTTTTTGGAGCATCTGACTTACATATTTATCACCTACATCAGCTCTTTTAAACTTATATCCTAATTTTTTTACACCTTCTTCAAAACCAAGGTTAGTCATTGCGGTTCCAACTATTCCAGACCATGGACCAGTTCTATTGGGATTGGCATAAGCGAGAATATACATAATATCGTCGCCATCTAAAATATTGCCATTTCTATCAATTAGAACCACTCGATCTCCATCTCCATCAAGCGCAATACCAAAATCTGCTCTTTGTTTTACAACTTCCTCTTGAGCTTTTTCAGGATGAGTCGAGCCACATTCAGAGTTAATATTGTATCCATCCGGATCTGCACCTATTGATATAACCTCAGCACCCAACTCCCTTAAAATTGAAGGGCTAACCTTGTAACAGGCCCCATTTGCACAATCCAGCACTATTCTCAATGATTCAAATGACACATCAGCAGGAACGGTTGATTTGCAAAACTCTATGTATCTATCACCAGACTCATCGAACCTTTGCGCTTTACCGAGCTCAGCAGTTTTAACAGGCTTTAAATCTCCCGCAAGCAACTTCTCTATTTTTTTTTCGGCATCTTTGGAAATTTTTTCGCCAGTTCCGGCAAATAATTTAATTCCATTATCTAAATAGTTATTATGTGAAGCGCTAATCACTAATCCAAATTGATTTCTTAATGATCGTGTTAAATATGCAACGCCAGGAGTGGGTAAAGGCCCCAGCAATCTAACATTTACTCCGGCGGCAATAAAACCAGCTTGAAGTGCTGATTCAAGCATGTAACCTGAAACACGGGTATCTTTACCAATAAGGACTGTTTCCCAGCCCATATCTTTTAAAACCACACCAGCGGCATGCCCTATTCTCAAGCAAACTTCGGGTGTAATTTTTGATTCGACAGGGCCACGAATCCCGTCAGTGCCAAATTTTATAGTCATGGAGAAAGATTATAACTCTTCTGCAGGACCCTTGATGGAAGTTTTTTTAGAAGTTTTGCTCTTTGGAGTTTTTGGCTCATCCCAATCTTTTGGTGCTCTTGGCTTAGCACCGGCCATGATGTCATCTATTTGATCTGAATCAATAGTTTCGTAGGTCAAAAGTGATTCTGCCATGGTGTGTAATTTGTCAAGATTATCCTTAAGCAATTTTGTAGCCTTTTTATAATTAGTATCTATTATTTTCTTTACTTCTATGTCGATACTATTGGAGGTCTCTCCACCAATACCTTTTGGAGCCATGGATGCAGATCTGCCTAAAAATGGACTTGAATCATCCTCACCATATTTTAATGGCCCCAAATCAGACAAACCCCATTTAGTAACCATATTAGTAGCTATTCCAGTGGCAACTTCAATATCATTGGATGCTCCAGTTGTAATTCCATCTTTACCATTGATGATCTCTTCAGCAATCCTTCCACCAAAAAGCGCTGCTATTCTGCTGTGAAGGTACTGCTTGCTTTGCATATATCTATCCTCTTCTGGCAAAAACATTGTAACTCCAAGTGCTCTTCCTCTTGGGATGATTGTTACCTTGTATACAGGATCATGCTCGGGACTTAATCTACCGACAATCGCATGTCCAGCTTCATGATAGGCAGTAATTCTTTTTTGATCATCTGTCATGATCATTGATTTGCGCTCTGGGCCCATCATAATTTTATCTTTGGCAAGATCTAAATGACTTTGATCAACTTTTTTATCGCCATATCTCGCAGCAAATAAAGCAGCTTCATTAATTAGATTAGCTAAATCTGCTCCTGAAAAACCCGGCGTTCCTCTAGCAATCACCAATGCATCAACATCCTTAGAAAGTGGAACTTTTTTCATATGAACTTTTAGAATTTGCTCTCTACCTCTTAAATCAGGCAAATCTACAACAACCTGCCTATCAAAACGGCCAGGTCTCAGCAAGGCAGGATCCAGAACGTCAGGTCTATTTGTAGCTGCGACAACAATCACGCCATCATTACCATCAAAACCATCCATCTCAACGAGCAACTGATTTAATGTTTGCTCTCTTTCATCATGTCCACCACCCATGCCTGCGCCTCTGTGACGACCCACTGCGTCGATTTCATCGATAAAAACAATACAGGGTGAATTCTTCTGAGCTTGCTCAAACATGTCTCTAACTCTTGATGCTCCAACACCGACAAACATTTCAACAAAGTCTGAGCCAGATATGGAGAAAAATGGTACCTTAGCTTCACCAGCAATAGCTCTTGCTAAAAGTGTTTTACCAGTTCCTGGAGGGCCTACCATCAAAACACCTCGAGGTATTTTACCGCCTAGTTTTTGAAATTTGGTTGGATCTCTTAAAAAATCAACTAACTCTTGAACATCTTGCTTAGCCTCTTCACAACCAGCAACATCCTCGAAAGTGGTAGTAACTTTTCCGCCTTCCATTAATTTTGCTTTGCTCTTACCAAATGCCATTGGCCCGCCCCTTCCCGACATGCCACCTTGCATTTGTCGCATAAAAAAGAAAAATATTCCTAGAAGGAGAAGGATAGGGAAAGCTCCAACTAGAAGCTGAGACCATATTGAAGGCTGCTCAACACTTTCAAATACAGTAATAACTCCATGCTCTTCGATTGCATTATCAACAGACTCATCTCTTTTGTATATTGGATGACGCGTTTCAAATCTTGTACCATCAAGGCGTTCGCCAAAAATAGTCATTTGATCACCCTTATAAACAACCTTGGCAATACGATCTGAAAGAACTTCTTGTTTAAACTGACTGTATGAAATCATTTCCCTCTTTGAGGAAGAGGAATTTTCTACATTATTAAATATAAATATTAAGGCTGAGCCTAATAAAACCCATACTAATGCATTTTTAAAAACAGAATTCATAGCGGCTTTTCTCCATATAAATAAATCTCTGCTGACTTGCTCTTTGAGGCAGCAGGTTTATAAGTTTGTACTAAATGGAAGCTCTTTTCCATTTCAGTTCTTAATTTTTTTAATAAACTATTTTGAAACGTTTTAATTACGAATGAACCATTGCTCCTGCTTAAGTAACTCAAAGCGGTTCTAAGGGTAACAATATTTAATTCAAATATATTTTCTTCATCAACAGCTCTTATACCTGTTAAATTTGGGGCTAAATCTGAAATAACAAGGTCAAATTTAGATTTAAGCGAGAAAATTTCTTCAATCTGATCAATGTTTGCAATGTCTTCTTGAAAGAATTCAACATCCTGGATTGGGTCCATTGGCAAAAGATCAATTGCATAGACGCTTGATGATGGACTCATCGCTTTTATTAACTCAGACCAACCTCCCGGAGCAGAACCTATATCAAGGACTAAACTATTTTTTTTCAGGATTTTAGTTTTGGTTAAAATCTCTTCTAATTTAAATACTGCACGAGACCTAAGACCAAGCTTTTTAGCTTTTAAAGCCCATGAATCAGCATGCATAGAATTTAAAGATGCTGCACTTTTTCAATCTCAAGATCAATGGTGCCAGAGGGCGTAGATATTGAAACTTCATCTCCAACATTTTTTCCCATTAAGCCTTGAGCAATTGGTGTCTGAATAGATATCAAGCCTGCTTCAGGATCAGATTCTAAATTACCAACAATTTTATAAGTAATAGACTTATCATTCGTTAGGTCATATAAATCTATTGTTGCCCCAAAAACAACTCTACCCGTTTCAGGAATATCTTTTACATCTATAACTTGGGCATTGGCAAGGGCATGCTCTATTTCTTGAATTTTTGCCTCAATAAAACCTTGTTGCTCTTTTGCGGCATGATACTCAGCATTCTCCTTGAGATCACCATGAGCTCGAGCTTCTGCAATAGCTTGAGATATCTCAGGCCTATCTTTTGTCTTTAACTGTCGAAGCTTTTCAGCGAGATCTTTCTCGCCTGCTTTTGTAATGGGGAGTTTGTCCATACAGTCATTATATCAAATGTAAAAAGTTAATTGATTTCCTGCAAAGAATTATAAATCCAGTTATCAGAATTAGTACTCATAGCTTCCAGAAGAGCAAATGCACCAAAAATTGTGGTAACACAAAATAATTTATTTTGTAATGCTGTTCTCCTAATAGATGCAGAGTCCTCAATTGACTGACGACCCTCAGTGGTATTTATCAATAAATTTACCCTGTTATTTAAAAGCTCATCAACAATATGAGGCCTTCCTTCAGTTACTTTATTAATAATTTGAGCATCATACCCAAGCGCTTTTATTGAATGAGCTGTTCCTTTTGTTGCGATTAATGAAAACCCATGCTCGACAAGCATAGGAATCAAGTTGGGTAAATATTTTTTATCAGACTCCTTAACACTTATGAATGCTAAGCCAGATTCAGGAAAAACTTTATTTGCTGCCCTTTGAGCTTTTGCATATGCTTCGCCAAAACTTGAGCCAATACCCATAACCTCCCCAGTAGATTTCATTTCTGGGCCAAGAATAGGGTCAACGGCAGGAAATTTATCAAAAGGTAAAACTGCTTCTTTTACAAAAAAGTAGTTCATGGGTAGCTCGTTAGAAAATCCTATATCTTTTAATGTTTTACCAACCATGGTTTTTGTTGCAGACTTAACCAATGATTCTCCGATGCACTTAGAAATAAATGGAACTGTCCTTGAGGCCCTTGGATTAACTTCGATAATAAAAACATCCTCATCTTGAACGGCAAATTGGATATTCATTAATCCAACAACATTTAATTCTTTTGCAATTTTCTTTGCTTGACTTTCAATTTCTTGAATCACTTTTTTAGATAGGCTATATGGCGGCAAAGAACATGCGGAGTCACCGGAATGGATTCCAGCTTGTTCAATATGTTGCAAAATGCCTCCAATCTCAATATCGCTGCCATCAGAAATAACATCTACATCAACTTCAATCGCATCAGTTAAATATCCATCGAGCAAAATAGGTTTTTGGTCTGAGACCTCCACAGCTTCTTTTAGATACTTTTCAAGCTCAACTTGTGTATGAACAAGCTCCATTGCTCTTCCACCAAGCACATATGAAGGTCTAACAACTATCGGAAATCCAATTTCCTCAGACATCTGCAGAGCCTCTCCAAGATTCTTAACTGTGCTATTGGGGGGTTGCTTAAGATTGAGTTGGTGAGCAAGAGATTGAAATCTTTCTCTATCCTCTGATCTGTCAATAGCATCTACATCTGTACCGAGAATGGTGACATTATTTGATAATAGAGTCTCAGAAAGCTTCAAGGGCGTCTGACCGCCAAATTGAATAATTACTCCCTCAGGCCTCTCTAAATCAATAATATCTAAGACTTTTTCCTCTGTGATTGGTTCGAAATATAATCTATTAGATGTGTCGTAATCTGTTGACACAGTTTCAGGATTACAATTTATCATGATAGATTCATAGCCTTCTTCTTGGAGTGCAAATGAAGCATGAACACAACAATAATCAAACTCGATGCCCTGCCCAATCCTATTTGGGCCACTACCCAAAACAATCACTTTTTTATTGTTCGTAGGGCGAGATTCACACTCACCCTCATATGTTGAATACATGTATGCGGTTTCGGTGGCAAATTCAGCAGCGCAAGTATCCACTCTCTTGAAAGAAGGCATAACACCCAATTTCTTTCTAAGATCTCTTACATCTTGAGCGGTTGATTTGGTTAATTTAGCAATTCTATGGTCAGCAAAACCTTTTTGTTTAAGGTTAAGCATTTTATGAAAGTCTATTTCCTGAAGTTTCATCTCCTGAAGAATATTTTCCTCATCAACCAAATCAATTATTTGTTGCAAAAACCAAAAATCGATACCTGTTAATTGATTTAATTGGTCTGCATCCCAACCTAGTCTTATTGCATCTCCAACATATAAAATTCTCCTAGAACCAGGAAATGTAAGTTGATATCGAAGAGTTTCATTTTGATTAGAAGTATCATCTAGTATGCTTTCAAAACCATTCAAGTCTTCTTCTAAACTCTGAAGTGCTTTTTGAAGAGATTCTTGAAAGGTTCTTCCGATACCCATTACTTCACCAACAGATTTCATTTGAGTTGTGAGTCTGTCATTTGCCTGAGGGAATTTCTCAAAAGCAAACTTTGGAATTTTTGTAACTATGTAATCAATAGAAGGCTCGAATGATGCAGGTGTTAATCCATTGGTAATATCATTCTGCAATTCATCTAATGTAAATCCAACAGATAATAATGCAGCAACTTTGGCAATTGGAAATCCGGTTGCCTTTGAAGCTAAGGCAGAGGAGCGGCTAACCCTAGGATTCATTTCAATTACAACCACCCTCCCATTTTCAGGATTAATACCAAACTGAACATTACTTCCTCCAGTCTCAACTCCAATTTCTCTCAGAATTTTAAAAGATTGGTCTCGTAAGATTTGATATTCTTTATCCGTTAATGTTTGAGCTGGTGCAACGGTGATGGAATCACCAGTATGCACTCCCATCGGATCAAGATTTTCTATCGAGCATATAATGATGCAATTATCATTTTTATCTCTAACAACCTCTAGCTCATATTCCTTCCAGCCAAGCAAAGATTCATCAATAAGCAGCTCAGTTGTTGGAGAAAGATCTAAGCCTTTTTCGCAAATTTCTTTGAACTCTTGGATGTTATAAGCAACCCCTCCTCCCGAACCACCTAAAGTAAATGAAGGACGAATAATACAAGGAAATCCCAGACTCTCTTGAACAGATAAGGCTTCTTCCATTGAGTGTGCAATTCCAGATCTAGGAGTTTCAATGCCAATACCTTTCATTGTTTTGTCAAAGAGCTCTCTATCTTCTGCTTTATCGATAGCCTCTCTTGATGCACCAATTAGCTCAACATTATATTTTTTTAAAACTCCTTCTTTTGCCAATGTTAAAGCTGTATTTAGGCCTGTTTGCCCCCCCATGGTTGGCAATAATGCATCTGGACGCTCTTTATCAATTATTTTTTCAATTGATTTCCAATGGATAGGTTCAATGTATGTAGCGTCCGCAAGCAAGGGGTCAGTCATGATTGTTGCAGGATTAGAATTGACTAAGATAACCTTAAAACCTTCAGCTTTTAGGGCTTTACATGCTTGAGCTCCTGAATAATCAAACTCACAAGCTTGACCTATAATTATCGGTCCAGCACCAATAATTAAAACAGATTTAATGTCAGTTCTTTTTGGCATTGTTTTTAATCATTGAATTAAATTTTGTAAAAAGCTCCTCTAACTCATGAGGCCCAGGACTTGCCTCTGGATGCCCTTGAAAACTAAATGCAGGCTTGTCCTTAAAAGCAATGCCTTGCAAGCTTTTATCAAATAATGAGACATGAGTAGGCTCAATATTTTCAGGGAGACTTGATAAATCAACTGCAAAACCATGATTTTGACTTGTGATGTATACCACTTTTGATGCTAGATCTTGAACAGGATGATTAGCACCATGATGACCAAACTTCATCTTATATGTTTTACATCCGCCCGAAAGAGCAAGCAACTGATGACCCAAACATATTCCAAAAATTGGCATATTGATATTAAGCAGTTGCTGAATTAATTCGATTGCATAATTACAAGGCTCAGGATCTCCAGGACCATTAGATAAGAAAACCCCATCTGGTTTTAGGCTCATTAGTTCTTCAAAACTTATTTGAGCATTTACTACCTGCACTTTACCTACATGCTTTCTTAAGAGCCTTAAAATATTTTTCTTTACTCCAAAATCAACAGCAACAATTAACTTTTCATCTTTAGTCTGTTCATAGTTTGGCCAAGTGCCCTCATCCCATGAGAACGATTTTTTAGTTGATACTTCTTTAGCAAGATCCAGGCCTTCTAAGCCATCAAATTTATCTAAAGCCTGATTGGCTTTTGATAAAGAGCTTGAATCATGAGGAGCGATGCATGCTTTTACTGATCCATGGTCTCTAAGCTTTGCTGTTAACGCCCTAGTATCAATGTTTGAAATTCCTATTGTTTTCTTTGATTCTAAAAAACTTTCAAGGGATTGAGTTGCACGCCAATTGCTAAAATGGCTGGGCAAATCTTTGATTACAATGCCGGAAGCAACGATCTCATCCGACTCATTATCTTCATCATTAATACCAGTGTTTCCAATGTGGGGATGAGTAAAAGCAATGATTTGTTTAGCATATGATGGATCGGTAATGACCTCTTGATATCCTGACATAGAGGTATTAAAAACAATTTCACCTACTGCCGGCTCTTTTGCACCGAATCCCATGCCCTCCAAGACAGAACCATCCTCTAGAACTAAAATAGCTGGAAAAGACATTAGTTAACTCTCCCAAATAGAGTAAAAAAGATAGTAAAAAATTGTGAAAATTGAGGATTTAATGAGCTAAAATTGTGCGCTGGCATTAAAAGGGTACTTTATATTGATAAGTCCTCAACGTCCATAAAATTTTAAAAAAAATGAAGATAAATTTAAAAAATCAAGATCAAATATCTGAGATGAGAATCGCTGGTCAATTGGCAGCTGAGGTTTTAGAAATGATCACACCTTATGTAGTGCCTGGAGTTAGTACTGAGGAGCTAGATAGGAGGTGTTATGACTTTATAGTGAATGAACAAAAAGCTATTCCTGCGAATGTGGGTTATAACGGTTTTGAAAAAACAATTTGCTCAAGTGTTAACCAGGTAATCTGCCATGGAATTCCGTCAGATAAAAAAATACTCAAAGATGGAGATATTTTAAATATAGATGTAACAGTTATTCGCAATGGCTGGCATGGCGATACATCAAAAATGTTCTTGGTTGGTAAGACTCAACCACATAATGAAAGGCTTGTGAGAGTGACTCAAGAATGTTTGTATAAGGCGATTGAAGTTGTAAAGCCGGGAGCTCATTTAGGTGACATAGGTGCAGTTATTCAAGAGCATGCAGAAAAAAATCATTACTCTGTTGTGGAAGATTATTGTGGCCATGGGATTGGGCAGGTTTATCACGAAGAGCCCCAAGTTCTGCATTATGGCAAAACTGGCAGAGGACTAGAAATTAAAGAGGGTATGTGTTTTACAATTGAGCCTATGATCAATCAGGGATCAAAATATACCAAACTCTTAAGTGATGGATGGACTGTAGAAACAAAGGATGGCAGAAATTCAGCTCAATGGGAGCATACTCTTGCAGTTACTGAATCTGGCGTGGAGGTTTTAACAAAGCGCAGTGAAGAATCCTTTTGAGCAACTCATTAGAAAGTATCAATCTTGACTTTAAAAAAAGTTTTCGCAACGTATTCCAAAAACCTGAACTGATTAAGTCCTTTCTTACAAAACGATCAAATAAATTTGATGCCATTATTAAAAAGGAGTTCATAAGAAGAGAGCTTGAAACAGATTTTGCATTGGTTGCACTTGGAGGCTATGGAAGAAAGGAGCTCTTTCCCTCTTCCGACATTGATCTCTCAATTATTCAATTTAATTCAAAGACAAAAAAGATTGAAGACATTAAAGATTTTATTGGATGGCTCTGGACCCTAAAGGTAAAAGTTGGGCATTCAGTTCGAACGGTTAAAGATATTGAAAAAATAACTAAATCTGATCTAAAGGAATTTACCTCATATCTATCTTATAGAATTATTTTCTGCGAAAAAAATAAAGTTGCTGGCTTAAGCAACGATTTAAAGAAAATATCAAAAAAATGGAATAAAACTAAATTTTTTAAAGCTAAACGGCTTGAACAATACAATAGGTTTCAATCTTTTGACTCTACCGAATTTAGTCTTGAGCCAGATCTCAAGGAATCACCAGGTTGCTTACGAGATTTTCAAACTGCTTTGTGGATTTTAGAGCATTGTTTTAAATTAAAAAAATTACAAGATTGCACAACCGCAAAACTTTTTTCAAAAAAAGAAGTAACAAGCATTTATCAATCCTATGCCCATATGCAGACTCTAAGATATTTTATTAACCTTGAAAGTGGTACGAATCGTATTAGCTTTGAGAACCAATTATTGCTTTCAAAAAAATCTAACCTGAAGGCCTCAAAAAAATCATCTGCTGTTGAGAAATTCATGAGAACTTTTTTTCTACATGCATCCACCCTATCAGATTTTAATGAGTTTGTTTTTCAGGCATATGACGATCAATTAAACATACTGAAGAGACCTTATACAAAAAACTATTACATCTTTAAAGACCGGATTGGCATTGCTGAGAATGTTAATCTTGTAAAAAATCCCGAATTAATTTTAGATAGCTTGATCCAGGTTGGAAAACTAAAAAGAATCAATGGGTTAGATTTTAAAACTATTAAAAAAATTCAGGACTCATTGCCTAAAATTGATCCTAAATATTTTTTGTTACCTGAAGCAGGAACTCAATTTCTTCAAATCCTAAGATCATCTACCAATCTTTCAACCATTCTTAAAAAACTAAAGCAGTTGGGTTTAATGAGATTGCTAATTCCAGAATTTGGGCTGATTGAAGGTCAAATGCAATTTGACATGTTTCATGTTTATACCGTTGATGAGCATACTTTTAAAGTTGTAAGAAACATGAGACAAATGCAAATTGGAAAAGTTGATCCATCTCTAAAAATCGAACATGAATTAATTAACAAATTGCCTAAAATTGAGCTTTTGTATCTCGCAGGAATTTTTCATGATCTTGGTAAAGGTAAAGGTGGGGATCATTCTGAAATAGGAGAAAAGATAGTTAAGAAATTTTGTAAAAGGTTAAATTTTTCTCTCCATGATACCGAGCTATTATCTTGGCTTGTTAAAAATCATTTAATCATGTCATCGATATCGCAAAAAACAGATGTCCATGATCCTGAGACTATTACGAACTTTACTAAAAATGTTAATACCATAGAAAAGCTTAATTATATTTATATGCTTACCATCAATGACATAAGAGGTACTAATCCAACCTTGTGGAACTCATGGAAACATGATTTGTTAAAACAGCTCTTTATGTCCTCTAGAAAAAAACTAAATCTTGAGGAAGCCGAATCAAACAAATCAATTGTCTACGAAAGAAAGTTTGCATCAGCCAATGTAATCAAAAAAGGAAACGAATTTTTAAATCAGGTATGGGATCAATTGCCAGATGCTTATTTTTCAAAATACCAACTACAGCAACTTTCAAACCAAGCGAGAGCTGTTGCTGCTTCGAATGGAGAAACATCTGTTTTTGTACAAAGTAGAAAAAACCTAATTGAGATTTTTATCTTCACCCCTAATCAAGCGGGCTTATTTTTGAAAACAGTTAATGGGTTTGAGCAACTTTCTTTAGAGACTATTGATTCAGACATTCATACAACCCGTGATGGGAAATATGCCATGAATACTTTTATCTGTAGACATAAAATTCTTGGAGGTAATTTAATTCAAAGAGATATTCAAAATATTGAACAAAAAATTATGCTCGCAATCTCTTCTGAAAATTTCAAAGGAATCACTAAATTAAAAACAAAATACAAAAAAGTTTTCGAATACCCCACCAGAGTATATGTATCACCAACCAACAAGAAAAATGCAAGTCTGGTTACTCTAGAAACTTTAGATCAACCCTATTTGCTCTCTAAAATTGCCAATATATTTCTTGATCATGGAATTAGCATTGACTCCGCTAGAATTACTACTCTTGGTGAAAAAGTAGAAGATAATTTCACAGTAATTGATGAAAAAACAAAATCATGTATTTCTCAATATAAAACTAATCAGCTACAGAAGAAACTAAAGAGCCTGTAGGCACTTCAATAAAGATCAAGACTGCCTATAATAACTATATGAAAAATTTCCCATTAATTGGCCTCGGCATTGCAACTAAGGGTTCCTCAGGCAATACATTGGATACCTTTTTTCCATGCATAAGCTTTAAAAATATTGAAGATGAATTCAGTCAATATTATGAGATTTGGGATTCCTTGATGAGTGAAAATGTAGCTGAAATAAAAGATACTGCCTCTCTTAAACTTCAGGATGAAAGTTTAAATAGTGCAATTAGCAATCTTAATGAAAATAAAATCATAGTTTTATGCAGGATTTTAGAAAACCAACCCATTCAAACTATCGAGGAAGCATATTTAAAATTACATCTAATATCTTATAAGCACTTTGAACCCAATTCATTGAATCTTGAAAACTTATTCGATTCTCTTCTGAATGTTGCTTGGACAAACCAAGGGCCAATCGAGCTTGGTGACATAGATAAAAGAATTCTGTCTGCACAGAAAAATAATCGGCCACTTGAAATTAAATCAGTCGACAAGTTTCCTTGTTTAACTGACTATATTATTCCTCCAGGTGTGCGTATTGGAGATGCGAGCAGAGTAAGACTGGGTGCTTACCTCAGTGAG
>Ga0255758_10000959_pt1 | contig 30942 bp, 45 predicted proteins | sample 011ome_24_FD_179958 | JGI IMG/M metagenome (GOLD analysis project Ga0255758, IMG submission 179958) | Coastal salt marsh microbial communities from the Groves Creek Marsh, Skidaway Island, Georgia - 011513CT metaG (version 2) | ecosystem: Environmental > Aquatic > Marine > Intertidal zone >... | reverse complement strand
CAGGATTTAGATGGTATGAATTACCTGAGTGTAGACAGGTTACACCAGACGTACCAGCAATCACTATCGATAGTGTACAAGGACAAAAAGTTTGTTACAAACTTGCTCTTACCCGTGATGGTGCAAAGTAAAAATGCTTGAATGGTTTGTGGTAGCTTTTATTGAAATGCCAAATTCCATGAACTTAGACATCATGAAAATGCAAAAAAGTTTTTCGTCTAGATCTGCTTGCATTAAATACCTCAAAGAAACACCTGAAGTTATTGACGACATAACAGAGTTTCGACCAACAAATATAGGTATGAGATTTCAGTGTCTAAGCACTATTGAAATTGATAAACTAGATAAAAAGAAAATAAGCATCTAAAGAGAAAATAAATGTTCATAAACAATGATATTCCTGCAAGTAAAAAGAAAGTAGGATTTTATGAGTTGCATGGAAAGCAATATGCAAATAAGTTCTATGCACTTTCTCAGTGCAAAAACGGTGAGTATCCTCGATTCAATTTCAATGAAGAACAGTTTTCCCAAGCAGACTTTACTGTAGAACCTAAGGAGTCGTTATACGAATTGTACCGTAAACGGGCTCAACAGTTGCGAGATGAGTATGATTATCTTGTGGTTTATTTCAGTGGTGGTATTGACAGTGCAATAATTCTAAGAGTCTTTTTAGAAAACAAGATCAAACTTGATGGTGTTATAATCTATGGTACTTGGAGTTTGGATGGTAAGTTGCCTGATGGGATGCCTAATTACAATACACTTGAACAAAGCCGAGCAGGTTTACCTTTTATAAAAATGTTGGAAAAAGAATACAATGTAAAACTGAATGTTTGCATGTATGATGCAGTTGAGGCATTTTATAATTTTAAAGATGAAAATTATGTATGGAGTTTAGGCGGAAATACTGTAGGTCCACGTATGTACTCTTGGAACTTTGTTTGGCAAAACCGTTGGATGCAGGACTTTCTAATGAAAGGCAAAGTTGCAAGTATTAAAGGTATAGATAAACCAAGAGTATATATTGAAAACGGAAAGTGGTATTTTGGTTTTTTAGATACAAATGTAAATGATGGCACACCAAGTGGCGAACTACATGCACGTCAAGATTGGGATATTCATGAATACTTTTATTGGACACCAGACATGCCAGAGCTGGTTATAAAACAAGCACATACTGTAATTAATTATTTAGAAAACAATGTACCAGTAGATATTCTAAAAAGGATTTCTACAAAAGAAGCATCGTTTGATAAAAAAAAGTATATAGATTATGTAGACCCGTTGATCTACAGTAATAATGGACGTTGGTTAACTCAAGAAATTGGTAAACCAAAAAACTATTTTGGTTTACCTAAACCAGCAACTCCAGGACTAATACAAAAAGATCTTTGGTTTCACCAGCTTGCAGACGACGAAACAAAAAAACAATTTGATGTTTGGTTATCAGGAATAAACTTACTACAAGAAAAAATAGATCCAATGTATTTTAATCAGTGTGTTTTAAAAGTTAATTCTGACGAAGAATATTCTTTGCGGTGGAATAAACTTGTAGAAGAATATAGGTTACAAAACATGATTCAACCTGAAGATCGCGATCAAAGACATATTATTTGGGGACCCAAAGGAATATGGAGTACTCCATACTATGTAAAGCCCACCAAACATGTATTCTAAAATTCAAGAACTTTTAGAACAAGAACAAGACAGACAAAAAAACTGTTATGAATTAATTGCAAGTCAAAATTTTGTAAGTCCTGCGGTTGCACAACTTTGTGGTAGTGTTTTTACAAACAATGCACTTGAAGGATTGCCTGCACGCAGATATTATAATGGTGCAAGTAATGCAGACAATATTGAACAAATTGCTATAGAAAGTGTAACTCAGTTGTTCGGTTGTTCTTATGCAAATGTTCAACCACACTGCGGAACCACTGCAAACTTTGCAGTGTATCATGCACTACTTGAAGAAGGCGATAGTATATTAGGTATGGATATGCAGTCAGGTGGACATCTATCGCATGGTGCACCACGTACACAAGCATACAATAGATATAAAATCTGCACATATGGAGTTGACAACAAAGGTTATTTAGACTACGATAGTATAGAAACTATTGCAAAAGATCATCGTCCACGAATCATAATTGCAGGTGGAAGTAGTTACCCACGAAGAATAGATTGGAAACGTTTTAGACAGATTGCTGATAGTGTTGATGCCTTACTTGTAGCTGACATCTGTCACTATGCTGGTCTGATTGTAGGCGGTGTTTACCCGTCTCCGTTCCCTCATGCACACATTGTCACTGCAACAACAAACAAAACACTTCGTGGTCCTAGAGGTGCAATAATACTATGGAATGATAGCAATTACACTGCAAAAATTAACAATGCAGTTTATCCAGGGCAACAAGGTTCTCCCATGATGAATATAATAGCCGCTAAAGCTCAATGTTTTCTTGAAGCATTAGATCCAAGTTTCAGTGACTATGCAAATGCAGTTTTGGATAATGCTCAAACAATGTGCAAGATATTTTCTAAACACGGATTAAGTGTACAAACAGAAGGCACCGACTCTCATATTATTTTACTGAACTTTTCGCAGTATAAATATTCTGGTAAGCGAGCTGCAGACGAACTTGAACTGCACGGTATTATAGTAAATAAAAATCCTGTGCCGAATGATCCAAGATCCCTAAGAGAATGCAGTGGAATAAGAATAGGAACTGCGGCTGAAACAACCAAAGGCACTGCTGATTTCTCTGGGTTGGCTCGTAGTATATGTGGAATACTAGATGGATTACAATAGCATAAAGACCAAAAGCGATTTACCTTTCCTTGAATTGGATTTGCAATTTCCATATGAAACTGCTATGCAGGAAATACTAGCAATGCCAAAAAATCTGTTTGTTGAACACAGAAATGATATAAGCAAAGAGTGGTATCAGTTTGTAATGTATGGAACTAGCTTTGCTGGAACACGAAGTGATTGGAATCATCCTGATAACACATGGACACCCGAAGCATTAGAGCACATGCCACATACAGTGGAATGGTTTAAAAATTATTACCCTAGCAATAATTTTAGCAAGATAAAAGTAGCATTGATAAAGCCCGGAGGAAGGATCAATGAACATTCAGATGGAAACATCAAAGGCTTTGCTTCGGGACAAAACAGTGTTTTAAATATTGCGGCAAATAATCCTGACGGAGCAGAATTTCATATTGACAATACTGTAATCCCATTTAGTGCAGGAAGTGCAATGTTGATTGATTTCAGCAAACCACACAGTGTAGTGAATAAAAGCACAAGCGATCGTTATCATATACTGATTGGACACACTGATGAAACGGATGAATTCAAGACAAAAGTAATAGAAAGTTACCGAAGGAGAAACTAAATGGCAGTGAAGAAAAATAAAGATTCAAAAGCATGGATGGTTCCTGAAGGAGAAACTAGAGCAAATGCCAGTTTTCACTTTGTGGCTAGAAAAAGCATAAGCATGATAAGAGAAGGAAAAAAACTAAAGTTACGTAAGTATCATCCTGGACTTAGAAAGCACGTTTGGTTTGTTGAAACCAAAATGCCACCACACAACAAATAACGGAGAAAAAAATGAATACCTTGACCTCAACTGGTTATCAATACGACGAAGGTCTTAGAAACTTTATGTTAAACATGTACAACCATACTGCGGCTGGTTTAGCAGTAAGTGGTATTGTAGCATACTTGACATATACAAGTGGACTAATTTACTCACTGATGACAGGCCCAATTGCATGGATAGTAATGTTAGCACCATTAGCCATGATTTTTTGGTACAGTTTTGCAGGACAAAATTGGACCCTTTCGAAAGTTAAAAACTTTTACTATGCTTTTACCGTGGTTATGGGCATAGGATTAAGCACACTATTTGCCGTATACACTGCATATAGTTTAACACAGGTTTTCTTTATAACAAGTGCAACTTTTGCTGGTGCAAGTATCTATGGATACACTACCAAAAAAGATCTTACTGCATTTGGTAGTTTCTTGATAATTGGTCTCATAGGAATCATAATTGCCAGTATTGTAAATATCTTCCTTGCAAGCAGCGGACTGCATTTTGCGATAAGCATTGCTGGTGTACTGATATTCACAGGTCTTACTGCCTGGGATACACAACGAGCAAAAGAAATATATTATTCACATGGTGGTGATGAACGTTTTGGTGTACAGTTTGCTCTAAGTTTATACCTAAATTTCATCAATCTATTCCAAATGCTATTATCCATACTTGGAAATAGAGAGTAAGATGAATCCAGATATTAGATATATTCTTACGAAAGAATTTGCTAGACAAAAAGATACTCTCGAACTAATAGCCAGTGAAAATTTTGCAAGCGAAGCAGTAATGGAACTTTGTGGTAGTGTGTTTACAAACAAATATGCTGAAGGTTATCCAGGCAAACGTTACTACAACGGTTGCGAAAACATGGATGTAATTGAAAGTTTGGCTATAGCACAGGTCTGTGAATTATATGATTGTGAATTTGCAAATGTTCAACCACATTCAGGTGTAAATGCAAACACTGCTGTGTATCAAGCATTTATGAAACCAGGTGATACACTAATGGGCATGGACCTAGCAAGTGGTGGACACCTATCACACGGTGCTCCTCCTACACTTAGTGGCAAATTTTACAATGCAGTAACCTATGGTGTAGATGATCGTGGTTTTCTTGACTATGACAAAATAGAAGGTATAGCACGTTTAAATATGCCGAGAGTAATTGTAGCAGGTGCAAGTGCATATCCCAGACAGATAGACTGGAGTGCTTTCAAGGACATTGCTGAAAGTGTAGGTGCTATTCTTGTGGTAGATATGGCACACTATAGTGGGCTAGTTGCAGGTGGTGTGTATGGATCACCTTTGCCTTTTGCTGACGTTGTTACAAGCACAACACACAAAACCCTACGTGGACCAAGAGGCGGTATGATACTTTGGAACAATCCTGATTACACACGTAAAATAAACAGTGCAATTTTTCCAGGAACACAGGGTGGTCCGTTAATGAATATTATTGCTGCAAAAGCACAGTGCTACAGCGAAGCATTACTTCCTAGTTTTGAACAGTATGCTGATCAGGTTATTAAAAATGCTCAAGCAATGTGTGAAGTATTTGAAGCACGTGGTTTTCCTGTACAGACAGGAGGAACTGATAGTCATATTATACTAATGGATTTGAGTGATAGTAAACACAGTGGTAGACAGGCCGCAGACTTGTTGGAAGAGAATGGTATTACTGTAAATAAAAATGGTGTACCAAACGATCCACGTAGTTTTGTAGAAACATCAGGTATAAGAATAGGCACTGCCGCTGAAACCACACGTGGATTACTAGAAGATGACTTTAAGAAAATTGCACACAAAATTTGCGAATTACTAAAATAAATGTGTGGCATTTTATTAGTAAAAAGCAAAGAAGAACTTCCTCTAGAACAACATCTAAGAGCTGTTGATATATTAAAAAGCCGAGGACCAGACAGTGTAAAATATCAGTACAGCAATAATATTTTTATTGCACAAGCAATACTGCATATCACTGGTTCGGATGATTACTATAGTGCCTCTCATGAAAACTTTCTGGCATTCAATGGCGAAATATACAATTACCAAGATCTTGGCGATTATTCCAATGATATCGAATTTGTTGATCAATGTGTAAACACAAATTCAAAACTATTAGCCCAAGGTTGGGGTCCATGGGCTTGGGCTTGGACCGATAAAAAAACTGTAAGATATGCCGCTGATCCTCAAGGCGAGAAAACTTTATACCAATACAAAGATAACGATATACTAATAGTGTGTAGTGAAGTTGCACCTATACTTGAATATATAAATGGCGTAAAAATAAAACAAAACTATAACACTAGACATTGGACCATTCTTGAAGAAACTCCTTATGCAGGAATTTCACGAGTGATACCAGGATGGGAATATTGTGATGGTACAATAACTCATGCAATAGAAATGCTTTGGAATTGGATAAATCCTCAATCATGTACGTACCAAGAAGCAAGGGAAGAGTTTGGTGCCTTGTGGAAACAAACAATAAAACAGATGACACCTAGTTGCGATCATGCATTGACCTATAGCGGTGGATTAGATAGCAGTATTATTCTTGCTGAACTAGAACATGCCAAATTGTATACAACAAACATGGTTGGAAAAGATCCAATTGTTGATAATATTGAAGATTTTTTAGATGATAATCAAAAAGCTCGTCTAAACCAATTGAACATAGACAGTGAGACTTGGGCAAGAGATTTTGTCGAATTAATTGAACGTACACGAATGCCAGTACAAAGTTGGAGTTTTGTCGGACAATGGGCAATAGCAAAGAATTGCGAACAACGTGTACTATTCACTGGTGCTGGTGCTGATGAACTGTTTGGCGGTTACAACATATACCAAACATTAAAATACAATAACAATAGTCCTTACAGTCAAGATTCATCTTTATGGAAATGGTGTTTGGATAGTTATAACCAACATCCTGGACAAGCAACATTACTAGCAGACTACTGGCATCAAATCTCAGGATGTGATATCAGAGGTGTTGATACTATTACAGGTGCATTTGGTATTGAACCACGTAATCCTTTTTTAGCAAGACCTATTATTCAATTCGCACTAAACTTGCCATTTGAACACAAAGTAGGCACTGTACCAAAGCCATTGATACGTGATTTGTTTTTAACAAATTGGAAAGAATCACATATTTTGCCAAAGAAAGGTTTCAGCGGACATTGCAACGATAGCCTACCATATTTGAATGTTTCAGTTAGCGATACTGATAGAAATACACAATGGCGTGATGCTGTTATTGATTCGTTTTATAAAGATTCCAGTCAACCGCTGTTGAAAACCAATCTGGAGAAAACACCACCGACGGGTGTTTTCTAAGATAATTTTTGATTAACAATCTACATTCTTCTTCGGCGAGCATCAGTTGACCAGTCTTTTGACTGTTTGTTTCATACCAATCTATACCGTAAGGTGCATCTGGATCGGTAAATCTAAATTGAAACTGTTGTCCAATGTCTGCTCGACAAATTTCTGCATACTGTTCGAAGTTTTCAATTTGCGGCAATGCTCTAAATTTATTAGCATGCCGTTTATGAGTGGTTATAAAACAATCTACAAATTCAACTTCTGGAATTATTTCTAAACATCTTAGTCTACTTTCACCGTTGTTAATAAGATATGGTTCGTCTTCTCCTGTGTATGCTATTAACATTGGTTTTACAATGCCTTGTTTTCGTATGTCTGTAACCCATAGGTTCAGTTTAACAAGATTTGCAATATCATAAAAATTTTCTGGCCGATCTGTAAAGTCGCTGGTTCGATTGTTTGCCCAATCACAGAGATCAGTTAACTTTTGTTGGTATTGTAGTACAGACTTTGGAAGCATTGGTTGAAAAAATAAACAATGAGCTCCACGGTGCGAACTGTGGATTATAGGATCACAATCACGATCGTATGGAAGAACTGTGTTGGTATATGTTTTTATAGGGTTGTCCCAGTATGTCATATAAGTAGTTAGTCATGACACTACGAAGCGATGGAATTTGGGTCTCTGATAAAAGAGAACCTGCAATAATAAGAGATCTAAACAAGTTTATACTTGAGCATGGCTACGTGCCCACAATACATGATAGCAATAATTTTGGATACCCATATGGATATCAAAAAGACAACCAGAGATTACACTGTAGATTTGTTGACAGTGTGTTTCAACCTACACCTGCTGCTTGGACTGATCCTAATGCAACAATAGTCACAGACAATCATGCACTGCGTCCAGTTGCAGGCAAGGTAATAAATTTACTACCAGAGCTTTGGCATATCTGGCGTTTTGATCCTGTGTACGAAGACTGTACTTCCAAAGGATTTAACTGTTTTATGAATCGTGTCAGGGGAGATCGTAATGAAGTTTTTTATGAATTGATACGAAGAAACCTACTTGACAAAGGTGCGGTAAGTTATAACATCACCCAAGAAGAACTAAACAACCAGTATCAGTCAGGTGAGATGTTTCGTTACGAAAATGAACATTTGGTTGCACAAGATCTTGTACCATACAACAAGGTTGATCAGCTTGGATCTCTTGAACAAGTTATTATGCAAACCAATGTAAGTTTTATTTTAGAAACTTTTATGAATGAAGATCACGTAACCTTCAGTGAAAAACTGTTTAGAGCACTGCAATTACCACGCCCATGGTTGTTGTTTTGTAGTCCTAAAAGTGTATCTTTACTTAGAAAACATGGTTTTGATGTACTTGATGATTATGTAGATCACTCGTACGATGACGAATTTTATAAGAAAAATAGAATGCGTATGCTATTAGACCAATTAGAGACTTTTATAGAAAAAGCATATACACGTAGAGACTATGAAAGATTTGAAATTGCCGCCGCAACAAACAAACAGTTACTTGACGGTTGCACTGAACGTTGGCCTCAAAAATTAGATGAAGTAAAAAAAGCAATAGCCAATGCCTAATGCACTCATACTAGGATGTTCACATGCTGCCGGTGCATTAATGCATGAACAACCAGGTTTGGTGTTAGCAGAAGAACCTGGTAAAGACCAGTATCAGGTTGAAGCGGAGTACGGTGCAAAAAACAGTTACCCTGTGAAGTTGGCTGAGCTTTTAGGATACACTGCATACAATCATGCAATAAGTGGTGGATCAAATGATGCTATGTTTAGAATATTTTTAGAACAAGCAGATAACTTTGATCTAGTAATAGCCTGTTGGACAGGCAAAGACCGAGGTGAACTGTTTCACTCAGACCACAAATATTGGATACCAATCAATGTTGGAAACAGTGATTCATTTACCAAAACACCAAATGATGTATTGTTACAAGGTAGGAATGTTCTAACCAAAGTTAATGACCACGAGCTTTATGAAAACTATGGAAAACAATGGCTCACCTATGAAGGCAATGAACAACGTGCTTACAACAATAAACTAAAAAATATACTAGCACTGAATGCAGTAGCCCGAAGCAAAGGCGTTAAAGTTATTAACCTTGACAGTTTTCAAGGAATACATCATGAGTTTCCGTGGCCACAAGATATCTATCGTCCTTTACCAGGACACCGGTTGGAATTTTGTAATTTTTGTGACACAAAAGAATTTCCTAGGGAACCAAGAGGACATTATTTTATAGAAGCCCATCAAGAATATGCACGATTTGCGAAGCGAAAAATTGACCAGACTGGAGTACGATTCAATGATTGAACTTCATGGACCAACCTACAAATACAACGGTGAAAAACTTACCAAACCAGAGTTTATCTGGATTAACGATCATTGTTTTGATGAAGAAGAACAGTGTTTTCATGTAAAAACACTCTTAGACAACAGTGCCTGCGATCCTAAATCACACACTCTAATATTTGATCATGTGCTACATGATGATATATTGTCAGAATACAATCTAGTCTATTTTCCTATATTCCTAGCAAGTGAATGCCAAGAGTTTATAGAGCAAAATATAGAAACCAATTGGAAAAACAAGACCGCAACTTTTAATTTTGCAATAAACAAATCGAGAATTCATAGAAAACTATTGCTCAAAGAAATCAAACGTTTAAATCTAAAAAACTATACCTATAGTTTAGCCTGGCAATACAATGATGTAAACGACATACCAGTTACTGATTTTAGATTTGGTCCGGAAGTTCAACTTGGACAGAGCATCAAAAATGGCAACTTTAAGAATGCAGAAACATACAATAAGTTATTAAAACAAAAAGTATTTGAACCAAGTTGTATCAGTATTATTACCGAACCATGCTATTATGAAAAAGAAGCTTTACTAACTGAAAAAACTTTTATGGCTATAATGGGCGGAACTTTGCCAATTTGGTTCGGCGGTTGGGAAAATGCATCTGCACTTCGTGATTTAGGGTTTGATGTGTTTGATGATATAATAGATCACAGCTATGAATCTTTAGAAGATCCCAGAGATCGTTGTGTTCAGTCCTTAGAACTTAACCTACATTTGTTTGAGAGCATTGAGGTAGTAAAAACAATACTAGAAGATAATCAAACAAGATTACAACATAATGTTGATCTACTGATGGAAAACGTTTTTCTGAAAAAATGTTTTGATATTATTCATGACAGTGAACCAAATTTAAAACAAGCTCTTCTCACAATCGCACCAAAATTTAGAAACCAAATTTTTAAAGAACAGATGCAAAAATATCAAGAACAAAAAACAATACTTGGCTAATGCGTTATAAAACAGTTTATAAAGATTTTATTTGGTGGTACAAACGACAAGCACCTGTATATGGTCGTTTTGCCAGCATTTACTATTGTGTATTCAATGCATTATACTTCAACAGAGACGGAACCTATAGAAAATGAAACCCGAAGATTACATAGCCTTACATCTACTTAACTGCGTTATATGTGCAGTCGTAATTGGTGTCTTGTACGATGTATATTTTGGTTGACTTTTATACGAAAGATGCTACAATATATTTTTTATTAGGACGACAAATGGAACCAAATCCACATTTATTAAATATTCTAGTTAATATTGGTATTTTTGGTTTGCTGGTTTACATTGCAGTAAACCTATAAAGAACAAAGGACTGGTAGCTCAGCTGGATAGAGCATTTGGCTACGAACCAAAAGGTCGGGGGTTCGAATCCTCCCCAGTTCACCAAAAACGCCGGCATAGCTCAGTTGGTAGAGCAGTTGATTTGTAATCATCAGGTCCCGAGTTCGAATCTTGGTGCCGGCACCACTTTTTACTAAGTACACTATGCGATATCCAAAACATTTTCCAGATGAACATCCTGATGATCCTCGCACATATATACCTAACATTGAATTCTATATAACCAATGTATGCAATCTAACTTGTTCAAATTGTAATAGATTCAATAATCATGCTTTTACTGGTTACCAAAAATGGAGTGACTATGAAGCAGAGTATACTGCATGGGCAGAAAAGATACGCCTACAAAGAGTAACTATTCTTGGAGGTGAACCATTGCTAAATCCAACTATATGTGATTGGGTTAACGGCATTAATAGGTTGTGGGATAAAAGAGTACAGATACTTACCAATGGTGTGAGAATAAATCATGTTCCAGGCTTGTATGATGTGCTGAATAATTACACCGGTAGCCATAACGAGGAAAAGAACTGGATTGGCGTAAGTGTTCATAACGAGAACGATCTAGACCGACACTTAGAAGAAGGTAAAAAGTTCCTTCAAGGTTCAGGAGTAAGACAACTTTCTAAAGCAGAAATAACAAATGACAGTCACTATGCATTAATAGACAACAATCATGTAGCACTGCACTATTGGTTACAAGACGAGTTTTATACAAGTGCCGTACAAAAAAATGCAAATGGAAAATTCACACTATTCCAAAATGATCCTCAAGAAGCACACAATGCATGTGGTTTTGTACAATTTCAGTGTCATCATTTCATTAAGGGAAAACTGTACAAGTGCGGTCCGGTTGGATTGTTTCCAGAATTTGATTTACAACATAATTTTGATATATCAGAAGAAGACAGAAAGTTACTGCACAACTATCATCCACTAAGTGTACATGAATTTGCTCAAAGAGGAAAAGAGTTTATTGATGGTATCGACGATGTTATTCCACAATGTAAGTTTTGTCCAGCACACACAGGAGACAACACAAATGAAAAAATCAGTGCAACAAATAAGAAAAAAGATTCTATAAGTAGTTTTCCTGATTAAAGAGATAGTTGCTATCTCAATCTAACTGCTCACTTGTCTCCCCAGTTGTATTCCCAATACAAACTCCATGTAAAAACAAAACTCCATAGTATAATCAATAAAAATGGAAGTGCAAAAATGAAAAGTACAATAATTAATCTTTTCACAAGCGGGTTTTGTCTTTGATACCAATGTACAATTGCTTTAATAACCCATTTAAGTTTATCCGCAATCCATTCTCCAAAAACATATCTTACAAGTCTTACTACAATTAACACTGGAGAAGCAATTACATCGATTAGAAGCAAGGTAAGATCTACTACAACATCAACAGTGTGATCAACAGTCCACTTGTCTTTCCATTGTTTCCATTTATCTTTTATTTTTGTAAACATATGAATATTTATAGGTTGCATTTTGCTGAAAACGTGCTATAAATATTATATAGTTTCTTGTGTCTCAGGAGAGGTATACTGAGAGTCGGGGTGTAACGTTCTGTGTTGCACAAGGTAGTTGGCGAGGTTAGGTGGCGGCTACCATTTTATAAAAAAAGGTTGACATACTGTAAATAGATGCTATTATAAGTATATTAATTGATAAGGAGTTAGTTACATGAAATTATTAAACGTTGCAATCGCAAGTACTGCTTTAGCACTAGTTGCATTACCAGTAAAAGCATTTGATTCTAATACAAATGGTGTAATTAGAGATCACTATAAAAGCATAATCAAACAACAGCCATACCAAGTTGAAGTTTGTCAAGATGTACAAATTGGTGGTGATAGAACACATGACACACTAAGAGGTGCAATCATTGGTGGTATTATTGGTAACAATGTTACTAAAAACATGCCTGACGGCGGAACTGCTGGTGCAATACTAGGCGGTTTATTAGGCAACATGAACAGTGATGCTAGAGGTGGAATACAAAGACAGTGTTCATATCAAACAAGATACAACGAAGTTCAGCAGAACGATGTTTATTCACACAGTACAATCACTTTTACTGATGAAAACGGAAAGCAACACACGTTAAAATTTCGCAAATAATATGCAAATAGTGGTTGACAGACACAATATATAGTGTTAATATACATTATAAAGTTAGAAAACAGAAAAGGAACTTATAAATGGAAAAAACAAAATATATAGTGTCAAGATTAGCCTTAATAGCAATTGCAACTTCAATCGTATTAGCTGCCGTACGTGGTTTGATATACATAGCAAATACCTATGGTTTTGAAGCACAACAGGTTGTAACAGGTTTTGGTATTGCGGCATGTTTTGGAATGTTGGTTTGGTGGCTCAGTGAAAGTTACGAACTAAACAAGTTAAAAAACATTAGAAAAGACTAAGGTTTACAGTGCAGGGTTTGGAAAGAGGTGGGCAAGAAGGTAAAACTTATGTCCCCAGCCCCCTAGTTGCAAAGAGGTACGGGAGCCTAGATCCCTTGTTAGAATATCAGGCGGACCTGGTCGGAGGTGACACACAGCACCTCCCGTTTAGATCGTGAGAGGGTCCTTAAACATGTGCAACACTCTGCATTGTATTGGAGGTAATATGTATTTAGAAAATCGAGATACAAAGTTTAAAAAAGTCGGCAACAAGCACTATGTCGAGTTTTATGAAGACAACAGATTACTAGGTTTAATTGATTACAGTGACCATAGTATGCATTATGTTGAAGATGCCATTGAGAATTTTCGCAATGGTTTAATGACTAAAGAAACAATTGAAAGGTTTAATATCAATGGCAAGAATTAGCAACACCAAAGGCACAAAAAACGTAGGCGGAAGTAGATATGAATTAATAATGATGGCCTCTACTAGAGCAAGAAGTTACAGTGCTGATAACCAGCCATTAACGCCTCATTTTAACAAAAGAGGAATGACTGCTCTTAGAGAAATCGAAGCAGGATTGATCTCCATTGATGAACACAAAGAGATCATGGTAAACAAATATCGCCAACATTTTCCTAAAGAAGATGAGCTTATTTCTGAGCAATGAAACTATTGATTGTTGGTGATAGTTTCGCCGCTAAATATCCTGGAGAATTTCCAGGATGGGCTGATCTAATTGAAGATCAATATTTGGTTGACAATATTGCTCAGCACGGAGTTGGCGAGTACAAAATACTTAAACAGATTGAAAGTATCAATCTTAAAAACTATGATGTGGTCATAATCAGTCATACGTCTCCTTACAGAATTCACACTGCTAAAAATCCACTACACATTACAGGAATTCACAGTGCCTGTGATTTCATCTACGAAGATGTTCGAGGTCGTTTGCCAGATGTTGAGAAATTTTTTACTGAGTATTTTGATCTAGAGTATGCAACTAGAATTCACGAACTATTGCACAAAGAAATTAACAGTATACTGAAGAACAATTACGTAATTGATACAAAATCATTGGGCATTGAACAACTATTCAAAACCAACCGAGGAACAGTTCAACATCTAGATAAAGCTGGAAATCAAAAAATTTTTTCAAAGTTACAAAAAATCCTAGATAAACACAAACAAAAGGAGTCACTATGACACAATGGATAATTAACTGTTGGAATGCAGTGATGAACGACACTAGAAATCCACTGAGCAACATTCCAGATTTAAACACCAGACACATGGTCATGCAGGTACTTGCATGGATGTGGTGTATTATTTTTTCTATGAGTTTGGGTAGTATTACTGTTTTTGCATACAGTGCAGTTGCTCACACACTATTGCTTGCAGGTATCGTAATCACTGTAGGAACATTTGAATTAGCCAAAAGAAGACCTACATTCTTTTTAGATACGAGATACCATACACCTAGTAGAAGCAGAGGTTACATGTGGGTTAATGGCAAAAAAGTCGTACTGGATAAAAATGATCCAGGTGGTGAACATGAGTAAAGAAGACGTTGATAAAATACTTGACAAACTAGAAATTATTTCCTTACGTTTAGATAAAGTTGAACTACAACAGAAAGAACTGTTAAATAAGTTTGCAACACACATCGACTTTATTAACGAAACCTATGAAGGTTTAAAAAATCCATTAAATGCTGCAAAAAGGCTTTTAGGAAGGAAATAAAATGAAAATAATAGTTACATTACTTGCACTCCTTTGGAGTGCTTCTGCATTTTCAGATAACGGTATTACCATATGTCACGGACAGTTTGCATTATGTGCTGCCAGTGCATGCAAACCAACAGGTGGCACAATAACCAATCAAGCTGGAGAATCATTTCCGGAAGTTGAATGTACCTGTCCTATATTGTACGGCGATAACATAGCCGATCTCAGTGCAGGAAACATGACATCATGTGAACCAACAGATGAAAATTCAGTTTGGAGTACGTTTTGGCCAAGAGCTGATTATCCAAGACAACAAAATGATTTTTCTCATAACGCAGAAAAAATGAGAGGAAACATTGTTGAATGTCCAGCAGACCTAAAACAAGGACATCGAGCAAGTAATTGCTTCAGTTGGAATTGCAAAATTGATCGCAACGGCGTAGCAATATGTTCGTGTCCAATGGGGCAAGAACCACCAGAGACTGCATTCTTGATTGAAAGCACCATTGAAGGCACTGCTCGTTGCAGTGAACATCCGGTGAGTTTGCCATTGGTAAGCCAAATGTTTGAGAGATCAAAACAGCCTAAATAAATATCTACATGAACAGAAAAGAACTTAGAGAATTACTAGGACAACTGCTTTTCACGTTTGTGTTTCTAATGCTTCAAATCATTGGTGTATTCATTATTTTCAAGGATCAACTATGAAATGGGAAGAATGGAAACAAGGTGTTATTGAGTTAAACCCAGATGATAGACTTTGGGAATACGATAACGACGGTTCTAAAATATATAAATTGAAATGTGGCTTTGGCTTAAAAACACCATGGGATGGTGGCTATGCCTATTGGCTTAAACTATATGGACATGATTGGAATGACTGAAAAAGAACACCAACACTACATGGCGATACTAATTAAACATAACAAAGAACGCACCTGTTGGAACGACAGGATCAATTACTGGGAACAATATAATGCCAAACGGTAACAAGTTTCAAAATGAATTAATGTTTGCAGTAAAAGGACAATTAATTCCAGATTCTTATAGTCAATCAGACATTGAGCATATGGAAAAACAATACACCAAAAGACTATGGACGAACTGCGAAGCATTACCAAACAGTTTAGATAGATTTGAACAAGCATGGAGCAAAGCAAATGGGTAAGAAAAAATCAAGAACCAGTCAAACCTCTAAAGGTCTAGTAGGCAATGCATACCAACATGCTGCAAAGTCGCTGCGAAAAGAATATAGAAATAGTGTTGAAAGATTAAACAATCAACTTGCGGCATTTAAAAGAGGTAGACGTGTTATGATAACAATACCTAATCCAAACACCAATGAGACCAACAAACCTTATATCCGGGTCAATGCACGTGATGTTTGGTCAGGTGGCGGCAAAGAAAAAAGAAAGTAACCTTTTCTTAGAAAACGGTTGACAATATACTGTCCTGTGTTATGCTGTGTATACAGTTAGAAAACGGAGATAGTATATGTCAAGTCCAATTAGTACCAATAGTTTAAAAAAACTAATTCTTAAGTCAGACAATCCACGACAAAAAATTGAGCTATTGCTTAGAACACTTCCTTATACCATTAAGGAAGAAAGCAAGAGACGTGATATGAACATCGAAGTTGTTAAAAATTTAGTTAACAAACTGTCAATGGTTCAAAAATTAGCGGTTGACATTAAACAATAGTGTGTTAATATAAAGTTACAGTTAGAAACAAGGAGATAGCTTATGTCAAGTTCAAGTCAAGTAGAATATAGAACAGTTACTACTGCTGGTGCAAAAAGTGCAATAAAAGTAGCATTCAAAAAACAAAGACCAATATTTTTATGGGGACCTCCAGGTGTTGGTAAAAGTGATATAGTTCAGCAGATCACTGATGATGCTGGCGGTTATATGTTTGATCTACGTTTAGGTCAAATGGATCCAACAGATCTTAGAGGTATGCCCTTCTTCAACAAAGAACTAGGTGTAATGGATTGGGCTCCGCCAATTGATCTTCCATCACCTGAGTTTGCAAAAGACTATCCAATGATTACTGTATTCTTGGATGAAATGAACAGTGCACCTGCTAGTGTACAAGCGGCGGCTTATCAGTTGGTGCTTAACAGAAGACTAGGCAAGTATGTACTACCAGACAATGTTGTTATTATTGCCGCTGGTAATAGAGAGTCAGACAAAGGTGTTACCTTTAGAATGCCTACTCCACTTGCAAATAGATTTGTACACGTTGAAATACGTGCAGACTACGAAGCATGGTTTAACTGGGCAGTTGAAAATGGTATCCATCCTGATGTGGTAGGTTACTTGAGTTTTGCCAAGCAGGACCTATACGATTTTGATGCTAAGAGTGCAAGTAGAGCTTTTGCTACACCAAGATCATGGAGTTTTGTAAGCGAACTCATTGAAGAAGAAATGGACGAGACCACTGCAACTGATCTTATTGCTGGTACCATTGGTGAAGGTCTTGCAGTGAAGTTTCAAGCTCACAGAAAGATTGCTGGTAAACTTCCTAATCCAACTGATGTACTTGCTGGTAAGGTTAGCAAACTTGAAGTACAAGAAGTTAGTGCAATGTATTCACTTACTATCAGTATGTGCTACGAACTTAAAGAAGCATTAGGTACTGTTAAAGATGCTGAATTTCATTCAATGAGCGACAACTTCTTTAGGTTTATGATGGACAACTTTGAAACTGAGTTGGTGGTTATGGGTGCAAGAATTGCACTTACAACATATGCTATTCCGTTTCAACCTACTAAACTTAAAAACTTTGATGAGTTTCACCAAAGATATGGCAAGTACATACTTGCCAGTCAAGGATAAAAGAATTGGTTGAGGGCCATTTTCTAACTGTAACACCTAAGGCATAACTATGCAGGCCCTCAACCAAATTACAGGTGCTATGGATGACATAGACACTATAATGCAGAGGCACTTGAAAGATTATGTTCAAGTGCCTCGTCGTTACACACCATATGATCCTGATGAGTGGGCCAAACTTCTAAAACAAGTACATCAAGACTTTGGACGTCCAAGTGAACGTTGGGCTTGGATGCTTGATCATGAATGGCAACGTAAAATGATGGAAGATCCATTTTGGCGTGGCGTAGCAGTTAACGAATGGCATGTAATATTCTACTTCAAAGATAATGCAGACGCAGTGTTGTTTGGACTTAAATACTAGTATGAAATATACTGTTAAAAAACTAGATGGAAGATATGCATACAATAACTATTTTGAATATTGCATAGAGTTCCCACGTAGTACATTTGGTCCAATGGATTTTCATACTTGTTTAGGATGGATGATTGAAACATATGGATACAGTGCTGAAGTACGAGATTTTATGTACATAAGAGGTATGCTTAAGAAACGGCAACAATTCAATGTGCCTGATTCAGATACACCACCATTTGTAAACCAAACTTGGAGTTGGACAAATGGGTCAGACAATTTAAGAATATATTTAAAGACAGAAAAAGAATTAGGTTTTTTCAAACTTAAATGGACGAAAGATGAAAACAATTGATCTACATGGCAAAACTGTACATGATGCTTGGAGAGTGTTTGTTGCTTTTGCATATGAGAAATGGCTAGACAAAGAAAAAGAAATACGAGTTATCACTGGTCACGGTGCTATTCAAAAAGAATTCCCCAGCTGGTGCGAAGCTTCTCAACATGTACGTAAATTTGAAACTGAACCCTACAACAAAGGATCGTGGAAAGTTCGACTTAGATGAATACCGGAACCAGCATTTATATTGTTGAGAGAATTCGCAGAAGCACAGACCATAGATACTTAGTTGGTGCATATGAAAGCAAAGAACTTGCAGATGCGGCAGGCGAAGAAAGTATAGAATTCCAAGATGCAGAAGATTGTCGTATTGAAATAACTATTTTACCTTTAAATGGCAAATTAGGTTGAAGTATTTTATAATGGGAGATAGTTGGGGAGTGGGATCGTATAAACGTCTTCCATGGATGATACCCATACCCGACACAGGATTAGATTACCATTTATCTGTCCGTGGGCACTCAGTTACAAACGTAAGTGCTGGCAGTGCAGGCAATTTTGGTCAACTAAGACATGCCTACTGGACCTTAAAAGAACATGCAGATTACGATTTTATTATCTGGTTCCATACTGAATCATTACGTGACATCATTGAAATCTGCATGGAAGATCCAGAAGAGCAAAAAATACAGTTTCCTAAATTCAAAATGCAAACTGATTTTGATCAAGTACTAGACTATATCGATAGGCAAAACTATCATTATGCACAACAACTTTATGAAACTTATGGTATTCCGTTCATCGTCATTGACGGACAAGCTCCTTTCAATCAAAATTTAGGCCTGCACAATTTTGTGAAGCACCATATAAAATGGCTAAAACAACTTTTATCGTTGGATATCGATCCGCCAAGGTACAGTTTTGGTGCATGGCAAAAAATACAAACAATATTAAAACACTATGATATCAATGAAAAATCATTTATTATCAAAAACCTAAAGGACTTAGATCACAGTGAACAGATTATTAAACTAGGCGAAAATAGTGACTTGTTTCCAGATAATGGGCATCCTAGCTCAGATTGTTTTAAACTATTAGCCGACCAGATAGAACTTTTAGGTTGACTTGTACGATATGTGTGTTAATATGTATATACAGTTAGAAATTAGGAGTAACACATGTCACAAAGCACAACCGTAAACAAAGATTTAGCAGAAAAGTTTAAGGACATACTAGGTCCAATGGATCCTGCACGTGATAGAGAAGTACGTGAAATACTGGTTACTGCTCGTGTTGGTATGTTGTTACGTGCCAGTTTCTTTGGTAATCTTGCTACTAGATTGAAACTGGTTAATGCTGATGAATGGTGTGCAACTGCCGCAACTGACGGTAGAAACTTCTACTACAATTCAAAGTTTATTAAAATGCTACGTCCTAAAGAAGTTGAATTCCTTTTTGGTCATGAAGTATTGCATTGTGTATATGATCATTTTGGCAGACGTGGCGAGAGAGATAGACAATTGTATAATGTCGCATGTGATTATTGTGTAAATGCTGATCTTAAAAAACACAGAGTTGGCGAATTTATTACCACAGTTCCTTGTTTGTACGATGACAAGTATGTTGATTGGGCCAGTGAAGCAGTCTATGATGATTTATTTGAAAATGCAGAAAAGATCGACATGAATGATCTTGTTAATCAAATGATTGATCAACATCTTGATGGTACAGAAGGAGATGGTGGAAAAGACGAAGAAGGCAAAGGTCCTACTAAATGGTCAAAAGAAGAACGTGAAAAGATCAAAGAAGAAATAAAAGAAGCCATGCTAAGTGCGGCACAGGCATCGGATCCTGGTAATGTGCCAGCAGGTGTAAAACGTATTGTTGCACAACTCACCGAGCCTAAGATGAACTGGAGAGAACTGCTACGTATGCAGATGCAGTCAACCATCAAGTCAGACTACACATTCAAACGTATGCATCGTAAAGGTTGGCACATGGATGCTATTCTTCCTGGCATGGATAACGATGAATACATCGACATCTTTTGTGCTTTGGATATGAGTGGTTCAATCGGTGCAGAGCAAGGTAGAGACTTTATGAGCGAAGTTAAAGGCATAATGGAAGAATATGGACAGTTTCGTGTTACTATTTGTTGCTTTGATACCTCAGTGTACAATGTACAAACATTTACCGATGATAATATAGATGCTATTGATGACTATGAAATACACGGTGGTGGCGGTACTGACTTTGATTGTGTGTTTAACTACCTAAAAGAAGAAGCAATTGATCCTAAGAGACTGGTAATGTTCACAGATGGTTATCCATTTGATTCATGGGGTGATCCAAACTACTGTGATACAGTGTTTATCATACACGGTGATAAAAATCCCAATCCGCCCTTTGGTACATGGGCATTGTATGAAGATGATCAATAATCCAGAATATGAACTAGATCTTGAAGATACAACCTGTGTTGAAGAAGTTACAAGACATGATTACAGTGATGCACCTGACTGGGCAAATTCACGTGATTGGTATATTCGTTGTAAGTATGAACTAGAATGGAACGATCCAGAAACTGCTTGCTTCATGGAAAAATCAACCTGGACTTGAAAAACCATTAAATAAAGTACGTAGTTAACGATAACGGAGATAACTAATACAATGACAGAAGAAAACAAAGAAATTCCAATGCCACAACCGCCAGAGGAACCTGTGTCATTACAGTTAGCAGATATAAAATTCTGCAAAACCATAATCGAAACTGCTACCGAAAGAAGTGCTTGGAAAGCAGATGAGTTGGCCACAGTTGGTTATGTCTATAATAAAATTACCTTGTGGTTAGAGCAAAACGAACCCAAGACTGAAACAAAAGCTGATGAGACGTCTGAAGCTGAAGGAGAAACAAAAAATGATTAAACATGTTGGTAAACACGGCGATCGCAAGGTTGCAATAATATTTAGAGAAGTACCAGGTGAAGAACATATGTGCTTGGTAGTATATCCAGAAACCATGCAACAGAGCATGCACGACAGTCTAATGCAGGCAATTGAATCACCAGAAGGACAAGCCGCAACTGATCTTGGCAATGCACTTATGGCAAAAAGATTCAACGATGGTACAAGCATACTGGAAAGAATACACGTTGAAGGCATGATGAAAAAAGTTCAAACAGAACAAGTAATTGTTACACCTACTCCAACTGCAAGTGTTTACCTCAATGAGATGAACCGTATTGTTAATGAAATGGCCAAAGGCGAAGAAGCAGTACAACGTCTAGCAGAACTTGATGCCGACGCAGGTTATACTGGTAAAGCCAGACGCAGAGACGACTATGGTCGTGATGTTGGTGGTCCAGGAGTAAATGTTCCTGCACCAGGAAGTTTAATGGAGCAGAGCAACAAGGCTGCATTGGCCGCAGCTAATACACAAAGGGCTCAGACTGCGGCTATACAGGCACCTACTTCAGGTGCTCTTAGCGACGAAGCAATAGCCTCTAATATGAAAAGTCAAGCAGAAAGAATGGCGGCTGAAGCACAGAGTTTGTTAGCAGAATCACAACGTATGCAAGCAGAAGCCAATGAAATGATGGGCATTAAAGAAGCACCTGCTAAAAAGAAACGTGGAAGACCAGCTAAATCAAAAGCATAACATGAACTTTGCAATAGATGATGTTGAGAAATTTCAATTGGTTCTAGATGAAATCGATCAAGAAATGGTTCCAGTGGATCATATTAAGAAAGTTGTGTTTAAACTACAAAATGGCAAACAAAAAACCATTAACCTAGAAAAGTTAAAAAAACAAGGATTGCACATTGAAGATATTGAAGTGGTTGTGAATCGTCAGTTATTAACATTTTCCAATCAGGTCAATCGTTTGCATTTTGTACTAGATGTAGAAAGCATTGCTAAAAAAATTAAACCACTAACCGAAAGGTATTTAGAAAAACTATGAACGTACGATTAGTATCATATAGCAAGCCAAGTGAATTCCAAACATATCCTGATGGTGCATTGCTTAGTGTGCAAGATTTAATTGCATATTGTGCAAAAGTATCAAATCCAAATGCTCAGATCAATACTGCTACATCTGAAAAACTATTAAACTATTTGATTAAACACCAACACTGGAGCCCTTTTGAAATGGCAAGTGCTTGTTTAGAGATAGATACCACTAGAGATATTGCACATCAAATTGTACGTCATCGTAGTTTTAGTTTTCAAGAGTTTTCACAAAGATATGCTCAGCCCAAAGAAATGGGAGACATGTTTGAATATGCAGAATGCAGACTGCAAGACACAAAAAACAGACAGAATTCAATTGAAACTGAGAATGTTGAACTGCATCATAGTTGGTTAGAACAACAGGATAATGTTATAAAAGCCTGTACAGAGGCTTATGAATGGGCCATTAATAATGGCATAGCCAAAGAACAAGCACGTAAGATATTACCAGAAGGCCTCACGAAAACAAGATTATATATGCATGGTACTATAAGAAGTTGGATACACTATATTGATCTTCGTGGAGCAAATGGCACACAAAAAGAACACATGCAAATTGCACATGCCTGTGCTGAAGCCATAAGCAAAATTTTTCCTAATATTGAGGCGTATACAAATGGCGAAAAATAAGAAGAAGAAAAAGTCAATCACAAGAAAACCCAAGCAAGATAATAAGCCTGCAGTTGAACAAAAAAGAATACTGGTAACTGGAGGTCTTGGCTTTATTGGGCATAAAGTTGTTGAACAATTGCAAAAACAAAATCATCGAGTCGAAGTAATTGATGTATTAACCACCTACGGACTTCTAGACAAAGATGAATTAGAATATCTATACAATGAAAGACTTGCTAAATTCCGTGAAGACACAATAATTCACAAAATAGACGTTGCTGAAATTGAATTAGTCAATGATATTTTTTTAAAATTAAAACCTGACTATGTTGTACATCTTGCAAGTTTTCCAAATGAAAAATTAGCAAGTGAAAACCCTGTAGAAGCAGCACACACAATGTGTCAAGGACTTGCTAACATTTTAGAAAATAGTGCAAGACACAATATCAAAAGGTTTTTGTATGTTAGTTCAAGCATGGTTCTCGGTGACTTTTCATTTCCTGCTGACGAAACTGTTACACCAAATCCAAAAGGCAGTTATGCAATATGGAAACATGCTGGTGAAAAATTAGTTGAAAACTTCAATAAACAACACGACCTTGATTATGTGACAGTTAGACCAAGTGCAGTGTACGGACCTTTGGATAACTGCAACAGAGTCGTAGGAAAGTTTATACTAAATGCTTTAGCAGATAAAAAACTATCAGTAAACGGCGAAGATGAGAGATTGGATTTCACCTATGTTGATGATCTAGCCCAAGGCATAATTTCAGCATTACTAAAGGGAAAAACTGGAATCTACCATTTAACTAGAGGTGACGCTCGAAAAATAAAAGAAGCCGGAGCACTAGCAGTTAAATTTGCTGACAAAGGCACAGTTGAGATCAATGATAAAGATACAAATATGCCTAGCAGAGGTACATTAAATATTGATAAAGCAAAAACGGATTTCAACTTTGATCCAAAAATCAACATAGAAGAAGGCATCAAATTATACTATGAGTGGATTAGAAATTCCGTTTACTGGTCTAAAAAAACAGTATAACCGACTTAGAGCAGAAGTACTAGATACCATTGATATAGTACTCCGTAGTGGTCAATTGATGAATGGCAACTACACACAAGAATTTGAATCATGGTTAGCAAAACACAACAACACAGACCATGCAATCACAATTGGTTCAGGCACCGTTGCACTTGAAGCAATTGCTCGTTACCACTACAACCAACTCAATCTCAACAAACCGCAAGTTATTATTCCAAACTTAACATATCGTGCAACTGCAAACGCATGGATCTCAGCAGGATGGGAAGTTGTGGTTGCTGATACTGATGCTTATGGCATGCTGGATATTGATAGTATAAAAACTCATCACTACAACACAATGGCAGTGTGTTTGGTAGGATTGTATGGTAACAGTCTAAAAAATTATCAAACACAACGTTTCAAAGATTTAGTTGCAGAACACGATTGGATATTAGTAGAAGATGCAGCTCAGCATTGGCTCAGTTGGGACTGTCAAAGAATCACAACCAGTGCAATAAGTTTTGACCCGACAAAGAATCTTGCGAACTATGCCAACGGCGGAGCAGTTGTGACCAATAGTGCCAGCATTGATAGATTTGTAAGATGGTACAGATCAAATGGCTCAGCTCATATCACAGGCGGAACAAACAGTCGCATGAGTGAAATAGACTGTGCAACAATGCTGATTAAGGCCAAATACATAGCCGAATGGCAAGAACGTAGACGCACAATTTGTCTTTATTGGATGGAAAGATTAAACGAAAAGTCAGACATTAGATGTCTAATTGATAGTTCTAATGTACAGGAGCATTGTTTTCATAAATTTGTTGTTGATTGCAACTCAGATAGAAATAAAATAAAAGAGTGTTTACAACAAGCAGGTATAGATACCAAAGTACACTATGAATATGGTATCAATGAAATAGGATCATTTCATGGTGTAAAACCATTGCTGGCCAGCAGTACAAGTCTTTCACGACGTGTGCTAAGTTTGCCTATCTATCCTGAGCTGACTGATCTTGAAGTTGAGTACATAATTGATCAGGTGTTAGGTTGTGACGTTTGAACAAATATTCTGCTAACCATTGCCATTCATAGGTTAAACGTAAACTCCCAAAGTCACCATCTACAGATTCATAATAATCTACAGCATCTTGTGCACCTATTGCACTCCAACCTGCCACAGCAGACGTTGTATCCGCTTTTAACCACTGACTAAGACGGTAGTTGTTGTCAATGTTGGGTAAACTGTGTTTGAGCTTTAGACACTCACGAAATGCACTACGCCAAGCAATCCATGGATCATCAGCATAACGTGCGATACCGCTTACCAGTGGCACAACTTCATGCTCTTGATCAAGTGTAAAGTCTAACCCCGTAGCTTGATTTACTGCAACAAGTTTTTTATTATATGCAATCATTGCCATGTGTCCATATACCAATCCATTTACAGGATTTTCAGCATGGAATATATAATGCTTGGCTTGTTGTAATCTATCAGGTTGCCATGTCCAATCAAAATCTGGATTTACTTCAAGTTTAGCAAATACACAAAATGCCCAATCAGTGTTACTTGCTTCTAAACTGGCACGATATGCTTCTGCTCTTCCTTTTACTCCATCTACTCTAACTATACGATTGTTACCTTTATGAACTCTGTTAAGATGTTTCCAATTTTGTTCGGCATTGCTTTCACCGTTGCTGATAAACACTATGTCAAGTGGACGTGCTTGCTTAGGCTTGTGTTTTTTATCTATCCATTTGTAATCATATACTTGTGTTTTAATATAGTTTTTTGCGTCTTTGGGTATTAGTACACACTCACTTCCTTTTGCTAGTGGCACAACTGTTCTAAGTCTTTCTTGCCACAGACTAATAGTTATTTGTTTCTCTGGTTTATATCTGTAAAATTGCACCACTGGTTCTTGAAAATTATGACTCCATACTGCATCAACTACACTGTCTGACTCATACTTTACCTGTGTACAATCCTTGCGTTTTACTGCGACTGGAACAAAATTTAATGGATTATACCATTCCAACAACTTGATGTTTTTTGCAGTTTCTAAAAAACTTTTTACATGAATAAAAAATGTATCTCCAAACTCTTGTTCGTTGCTAGGAAACACATGCAACATGCTATGTTGCCATAGTTCAGGATGCCAACTGAAATCAAAGTTTTCATATTCGCATAGGTCGCTTATAATCCAAACATACTCATGACCGTCTAACTTTTTTAAAACACGTATTAGTGTGTCAAGATAGTTTGATATAAATCTAGTAGTGCTAATAATTGGTATTGTACCTTGGTAAACAAAGTCCTGATTGAGATGCTTTATCAATACCACACCCGAAGCAACTGCTTTTACCTTTGTGGTAATATCGCCTACATATTTTATTTCAGTTGCTCCTGGTACCTCGTATCGTGGGCCACCTGTTTTTTGATGTTGTGTACCAAATTGATAAATGTATGGTTTCTCAGTGTTATCAGGATGCCATGTATAATCAAAGTTTTCAATTTTTGCATCAGGTACGACCCAATGTGAATCAATTGATGTTTTATTGATACGAGGACTATTAACGTATTTTATCTCTGTAGCACCTGGTACTTTGTAACGAGGCCCACCGTTTTTTTGCCATTGTGTTCCAAATTGATAGATAAAATCTGGTTCTGTTGGGTCTGGATGCCATGAATAGTCAAAGTCAAATTCTGTGCTATCCCAATTATCGTAGTTTGCTAACCGTGTGACTATTTTTTCCTGATTGTATTTTGTTTCTGTATACCCTTGTTTTGGAATCAAATACGTTCCAGAATCTTTCTGCCACTGTGAAGGAAATGCATGTCGAAAGGTGCTTTCCCAAGGTGCTGGTTCCCAACTAAAATCAAAGTCAGAATAATCACAGTCAGCATTTAGCACCCATAAGTACCTAGTCTTGCAATTTTCAAGCGAATCTTTATCGTATGAGTAACATTTATCAAACATGATTAGAATCGACGAAATTTACGACAACGTAGTGTTGCCGTTTGTTAAAAAAATTCCTGAAACCAGTGTACATTGGTTTGATCCTTTTGGTAGCACACAGTACAAAGATCTTGTTAGCAAGCCAGTGTTGCATGGTGACGTAGCAAGAATTATTATGTGGGATCAAGAACCTATACACCGTAATCAATTTACTCCGTTTATTGAGATAATAAAACCGCCTATTCTTGTACGCCCAGATGCTCCGTATGGATGTGCTGAACGTCCTTATTTCATGAAAAAACCTATCACTCTTATTACCAGTGAATGGCAAAGTGAAGACGTTGCATGGGCCACTGATACTTATGGACTTGAAAGTGGTTATTATTTTTTTCATGCTTGGGCCTCACTGGATTGGTATAGAGGGTATAATAGAACTAGTTTAGCACAACCTTTTCTAGAACGCAAGCCTTATAATACTTTTCTTTGTCCTAATAATATAATAGGTGGAGAACGAAAACACAGAATAGAAATGCTTCAACAGTTTGTTTACCGCAACATGCTAGATCGTAATTTAATTAGTTTTCCAGATGTATGTCCCTACGAAGGACAAAGTTTAGAACTGCTTTGCAAGAAGTACCAACTTGAATGCCCTACAGTTAGACTTCCATTGACAATTGACAATGGTGCAGGTTATGCCGCACAATCGCATAGAATTGATTTATGGGAGCAAGCAAACAACAGTTTAATACACGTGGTAACAGAAACTGTATACAAAGGACACAAAAATCATCTTACAGAAAAATCATTTAAGCCTATTGTAATGCAACAACCTTTTATAATACAAAGTTGCAAAGGTAGTCTAGAATATCTGCGTCGATATGGATTTCGTACGTTTGGTGAATTTTGGGACGAATCCTATGACGAAGCAGATGATAAGGTACGTACATACGAAATAGGTAAGTTGTTAGAATCTCTACACAATATGAGTCAAAAAGAAAAGACCACCTTGCAAACCGCTGTAAATAGCACTGTAGAGCACAATTACAATTGGTTTTACTCCCAAGAGTTTGAAAAGCTCTTATGGGATGAACTACAAGGTATGATGTCAAGATGGATGTAATAGACAATCTTAGTGAAATTGTAAAAAACAAAGATGAAATAAAACTTTATTTTTTACTCAGCGAAAAATACAACATAAAAACCGTAACTGCTGATGCCGTTAGAGCAGGTTTTGATGCAAAAAATCTGCATTTTTTAGAAAAAACCACTAAAAGTCATGATCTTGCCGGCATTGACTATATGTGTAGCGATGAATTACTTTTTAGACATCGTAATAGAAGTATGCCTACTGTATTTCATGAACAAGGACGCACCAAGCATTTCACTGCATTAGTTCGTACTCATAAACTGTGGCGTGCTTATACCATGGCAAGACTGTGGAGCAAAGGATTACACGAGCATGGATATTTTGGCTATAACAATAGAATAACTGTTGAGCCGGATGATCCTATTGTTGATATCACACAATTTGGTAGCCTAAAACATCACACAGAATTCTTCCTAACACTTGCTCCATTTCATTGTGACTTGCTTACAAGCGACGAACACAGAGATATGAAATATACAGTAGGTTTACATCATAGTGATGCTTACTTCAATTTTGTTATAGAAAGCGACCTAAATGGTCCTGTTCGATTAACTGAGAAAGTATTTAAAGCAATCAAAAACTGTCAACCATTTGTCATTGCTGGACCGACTGGCTCAGTTGCACAACTACGTGAAATGGGCTATCAAACATTTGATCATGTGGTTGATCATTCATATGATGCAATTGGAGATCCAACAGAACGTTGGGACGCAGTTTGTTCAGAAATGTGTAGACTTGCAAAATCAAAAAAGATTCATAGCATGTTTGTAGAATGCAAAGCAGATCTATTACACAATCAACAATTATTTTTAAACAAGAAAGCGGAAAACATATTGATATGTCCAAAGTAAGCAGTTATACTAGTTGGCAACCATTGGAAGAAGTTATAGTTGGAAGAGCATATACTCCAGACTATTTCGATTTTATTGACAATGCACAGGTTAGAAATCAATTACAACAGATACTTGCTGAAACAAATGAAGACCTGGACAACTTACAAAAGACCTGTGAACAATATGGTGCAGTTGTCAAACGCCCTGGACTGATTAGTAAAAAAGATTTTGAATATTACAACATAAAAGATAATGGTGCACCATTACCGCCTTTAACTCCTAGAGATTGGCAAATCACTTTAGGTGATAAATTGTTACGTGTTCTAAGAGTATTAGAATTAGATGATATTTGTGCTGAATATGGCGATGCAGTAATTAATCCTCATGGTGAGTTTTTGGCTCATGATCCAGATTGTGTTGTAGCTGGTGCGAGTGCAAGTTGCATAGTACGCTGTGGTACAGATATATTCTTTGATAACAGTGATTACCTCAAACCAGAGCAAAGTCGTTGGATACAAGAAAATTGTCTAGACAGTAGATATCGTTTTCATGAAGCAATCACAGATGGACATGGTGATGCAGTCTTTGCAATTCTAAAGCCTGGTGTTATATTGAGTAGTAAATGGGATGACCAATTAGACCTAGACTCAGACTTTCCAGGCTGGGAAGTTAGTAAACTTGAATGTAGTACAATCATGCATGCAATGGCAGTGGGCAAATTCAAAGAAGAAAATTTCAACGGTGCTTGGTATGTGCAAGGACAAACACCAACTCCTGAATTTACGAAATTTGTCGATACCTATTTAAAGGAATGGGTAGGCTATGTCAGTGACACTGTTTTTGATGTCAACTGTTTGGTACTAGACGAAGAGAATGTCGTATTCAGTGCTTACAATAAGCAGGTATTTGATTTCTGTGAGAAGCACAGAATAAATCCTATAATTTCAGAACTAAGACACAGCTATTTTTGGGATGGTGGCGTTAGTTGTTGTACCCAAGACATTAGACGTAAAGGTGGATTGGAAACCTATCTTTGACACACTATATACTAAACTTTGGCGACAGTTGGGCTGCTGGACAAGCAATTGGAGGATATTATCCGCCAGAAAAAATATATGCAGGTATACTAGCAAGAAGACTCAATTGCGAATTAATTGATTTTAGTCAAGGTTCAAGCAGTGTACATCATATGCTATTTCAATTAAGAAAATTCCTTGAGAATGACTATCAAAAAGACCATACCTATAGTGCAATATTTTTTATCACTGCTTTAGAAAGACAAATAGCACTTGATGAAAGAGGTAAGGCAATCGAAATGCATCCACAAAACGATAGAGACAAAATGTACTATCGATTGACATATACTCACCAATTAGGAGAATGGCACCTTAACAACACCTTGTATGTTTTACAAAATCTTTGTAACAAATACCATATTCGAGACACCTATCTGCTTGGTTGGCAGCATCCGACACTGGTGCCAGAAATTGACAAATCGCGTTTTTACAAAAATGCTAAAGAAAATGCAATGGGAATACTCGGAGCTAATGGAAAATCTGGTGAATTAGTCCCAGGTACCATTGGAAACCTTACACAAATAAGCTATACAAATGACAACTTTATTTCAGGTGATGGTCATCCAAGTGAACTTGGTCATGAAAAGATAGCGGAAGAATTATACAATTGGATAGATGATCCCGTAAACAGTACACCAAAGTTCTAAACCAACATAGTAACCAATGTATGCTAGTAAAGGCAAAGCAAGCAAGCCAAATACAATCCTAGTATCCATTAGTACCATCCCATAATTAATTTGGTTTCTTCGGGTACCATTTCTATTGTAAACATAGGTTCAAATACCAATTGTCTGTCAATAGCACGAACACCTTCTGTGTTAAGAACTGCATTCTCTATGTCTGCACAGATTTGATCAGCAAAAGGACATGCCATACTGGTAAGTGTGTGTTCTACACCAA
>Ga0255758_10000957_pt1 | contig 30968 bp, 28 predicted proteins | sample 011ome_24_FD_179958 | JGI IMG/M metagenome (GOLD analysis project Ga0255758, IMG submission 179958) | Coastal salt marsh microbial communities from the Groves Creek Marsh, Skidaway Island, Georgia - 011513CT metaG (version 2) | ecosystem: Environmental > Aquatic > Marine > Intertidal zone >... | reverse complement strand
CATTGTATTCAATTTTATTGTGAATACAATGATAGGGACCCAACTATTATGAATTGCATTAGACATTTTCTATCACATGGTCCTGATCTTGATCTTGATCTTGATCTTGATCTTGATCTTGATCTTGATCTTCATCTTCATCTTCATCAGATAGCCATACAGACATATTCGGTTTGAACAATGCATTGCTCATTCTTTTGAAATATCCATCTGTCTCATTAGGTATACATTCCTCGTCACTGTTTATTGAACCGTTACTATTATGATTTTCACTATCATCATCCTGACCATTGTTACTAGTTGACCGGGTCTCTTGGTTTTTTATCGATAAAGTTGAACCAGTTAGACTATCTGAACTGCTAGACTGACCGTGTTTTTTCTTTTCAATCCATCGATTATCGATATACTTCTGTGTTATTTTCGACTTATTTTCTAGTTTCTTCGATTGTTCTCGTAACATATACTTTTCTGGATTACGAAACATAGCATAAGACACTGCGTCATTAAAAAAATGATGTGATTGTTTCTCATGTAACGGTGGCGGCAATTCTATTTTATTCACCCATCCTCGTTTATGTCTCTTAGTATCATGTCGCTTATACACAATTAATTCGTCTTTATCTGCTAATAAATCATAAACAAGTTCGGATGGTTGTTCGGGTCTACTACGACTTTTTACTTTTTCGTATTCATTGAACTTTTCATCCATAAAATCTTTTCCTGTATACTTTCGTAAACTTCGATCGATCGATATCATTTTATAGACGTCAATGCTTATTTTGTAATATTCCTTATGCGTCGCTAACTCTATTTCCATCTTGTCTTGGTATTTCATAAACATCTCTATGCCCGTTATTATTCCACATACTAGTGAAATGCAACTACTTATGATAGATATATATCGCTGATCTAAATGTTCTTGTGTACCAACCGATGCAAATGTATTTATTCCACTGAGCACTATAATCGGTATTCTAAACCATTTAACCTGGCTTTTGCAATATTGATATTTGAACTTATGGTAGTTACTTAACTGTGAACAATTGATCCGCAGATTGTCCAGTACTCGTTCTATGTTATCCGACCATGTTTTTTCTATATTCATTACACCTGTGCTATTGTTGCCATCATTATTTGTTAGATTTTCATCCAGCATATATGTAATATATAGTGGATTTATTATATATTTTCTTTTGGAACACATTGCCGACAACTACCAATTTGCATTAGTCAAACGATTGTAATAGAGCTCACAATCATGTTCTGCTACACTCCAACACGTTAAAAATGTCTCATCATACCATCCACGCAATGTATCTCGGTCAAACAGATCAAACTTGTCGTCAAACAAACGAATATTATGTCCGACATGATAATAACGATATAATGGGAATGCTGTTACAATATCACGATTATTTGTAATACGATAATGTGTCAAATTCGTTTTCTGCTCAAATGCTTGTTTCCATTCATAATTTCCTACACGAGGACTGGCAAACGATATAACAGTAACTTGATTATCTATCTCATTTGATAACATATACCCGAATAAAGTAGATAGTGCACCTCCCAAACTATGTCCGGTTACATACACTGCATAATCTGGATGTTCCATCAACAACTCTTTTAATTTCTCCATAAGTTTCTCATATGTTTTGTTATCAGTGAGTTGCTTATGGAACCCGCTATGGACACTTATTTTATCGGTTAGCTTATGTTTGAATATCATTAGATCGTAATACCAATCGGATTTTGATTCGCTACCACGAAATACAACACTAATGCGTTTATTCAATTCACTTACAGTAACCCCTACTTGGAGGTCAGTTTCTTCATCATTGATAAATGCTGCTAATTTGCCATTTGGAATATTATTCGCAATATCCTCCAATACACCTTTTCGAGTTTCATTCAAGTTTAACTTGTCAAAACCACCACTCTGCTTCATTTTATCCACGAATGTCTCCACTGTCATGTTGTCGTCCGTTAGAGAAATATCCTTACCGTAATTATACACTAACATTGTAACACGTAACATGTCCATCACTGATGCATAAGAAATGCTATTTAATACTTCGCTGTTTGAGAATTCAGACATCTTATACAATACCATTCGATTATTATTGGCTAAAATATTATATTAGCCAATAGTATAATGTATACTGATTTAGGGACACCAGGTGGTTATGCTCATATACTGAACGGTACTATACTATTTACAGTTGTATTATTTGTAATATTCAATGTATCAAATATTCAGAATATAGACATCTACAAAAAAATAACACTGCTTTTGTTGATTAGTATTTCAATCGGAATACATGGTATATCGCATCTCTGGTTGGACAGTACCTATAACTTGAACGACGGGTCTAGATGCAATAGATGCCCAAAGCGTGTGAGATTTTCGATCTAGGTTATAGTATTAGATGTTACTAGTTGTAAGGTAACATCTAATATGCGATTTCTAAAATTCAGGTTCATGTTTTTTAAATAGACATCCTTGTTTTGATAAGTTGTGAATAGTAGTTATCATATTGGGGTCTTGATAGCAAGATACATCCATCCAAATTTTTATAATACAAAAGTTTTTTTTGGGTGATATAGTAATACCAGTTACCTGTTTGCTATGTTCATTATCTATACATAATGTTTCCCCACATAGCAAACTGAATAAATTTTTCCATACCTCTGGTGCGTGTTTATTAATTATTTTATATGAAAAACATCCACCATTTCTGTTCTGGGGATCCTCCCACATGGGTGTAATACCTTCCCGCATTACAAACAACATACAGTTCTTAATAATGTTATCGTGGATCTTGTCGTTTAATTGTATAACTTTCTCGGCAGTGTCAATCTCACTCATAATTACAGAATAACTGGACAATTCCCAGCTCTTATCGTGTGGTAAATGGTAATACATATTCCATTTACCATTCAAGTTATGTTGTTGGGTAGGACTACTCACTGTATCCATTGTGATTACACCCGTAAAATATATATAGAAATTTCTTTATATGTATTTATTTTTATTATTGAATAATATTATCGTTGCTATCCTTCTCTGATAGATTTTCGTCTGTATTGCTATCACTAGTTTCATCATCTTCGGACAATGTTCCAAAACTAGACATTATATTTTGTTCAATTTGAGGCGGCACTGACCTATCAGTATCTGACGTTTCCTCTCTCTGGTCAGCGGTTTCTGATATATCAGACCCAGCTTCACTATTATTTGATATAGTATCTTCTTCCTCCGGTTCACTGACCTCCTCTATTGGTTCATCATTACACAGAGTGTCATCTGGGTATATAGTGATAACCTCGTAACCCATTCTTTTAATGTTGATATACTGATTTGCCTTTATCTTCACCATAGTAATCGTGGTATCCAATAGCTTTATGACATAGTTATTATCAAATGTATATTCCTGGTCTTGATGTTCTAAATATCTTCGCACAAATGTCGCCGATAATATATGATTGTTTGCAATATACATATTGGTCGGTAATTCGATTACAATCCCTTTTGACATTGATGGATGTGTGTATTCAATACTCAAAAACACATTCTTGCCTTCCGTTGTAGGCAACAAGCGCTCGGTCTTTGGTGTGTCTATATCTGTATGAAAAAATGACGAATACATGTATTTGTTTCCGATCTTCATCGTTACCAAGGTCTCTAATGAATTTGGTATGCATTTAGATGACGCTATATCACAAATTCGATCCAATCCTCTCTTATATAGATCAGTGGCCGTTTCGTTATCTGTTGTGAAATAATGATACTTTTCCGTGTATTCATAATCGTCTCCTAGGAAAATATCCATATCATTGTTCGTAATGTTCGAAACGGATATCCAATTATTACACAGTGGTTCGATTGAATATCCCATTATACATGCACGGCAATAGTCATGTACATATACACACGCATCTGTATAATGACGGATAATTGGATAGGTATTATACATGTGCTTTGCCTTTACATCCACCTTACTCTTTATCATCAAACATGTTGTCGCAATACTAACCATAATTTCGCTTAATTTAATTTCATTTAGATTTCCTACCATTATATTGAACGTTTCTAATATGTAGCTAAACGCTGATCCCATTATGATAAATAACATTTCGGTGATGCTATTCATTCTCCACGGTATATACATATCATACGTGATTATATTTATATTTCTTTCATAAATTACATAAACCGAAAGAAAAATATTATTATAATATAAATATAACTATGGTAAAATCAACCCGTGGATTGTTCGTGTTTCATCGTGATCTCCGCATTGAAGACAATCGGGGAATAAATCGAGCAACGGAAATGTCAGACGAATTGTATACTTGTTTCATATTTACACCCGAACAGGTTGGACAAGCAAATGTATACCGGTCTGACAACGCTATACAGTTTATGATAGAAAGTTTGATTGAACTAAATTCGAATATAAAAAGTAAAGGTGGAGAACTTATGTGTTACTATGGTGATCAAATAACCATTTTAAGGTCAATTATTCAGGTTCTCGGGATTACTGCTATATATTTTAATCGGGATTATAGTCCATATGCGGTGAAACGCGACGAGGCGACACAGAAACTCTGCAATGATCTGGGCGTGGTATGCACGACGTTCTCTGATTATTACTTATATGAGCCAGGTACGGTAGTGTCCGACGGTAGCAATATGGCCTATAAGAAATATACGCCCTTTTATAACAAGGTTATTCAAAATGATGTCAAAGATACTCGAATAAAGCGTGTTTTTAACTTTGGTAAATATACAGGTTCTCGTATATCAAATAAAATTTCTTTACAAGAAGCTGCAAAACGGTTTACCGATCCAAATAAGGATATTCTTGTCCACGGCGGACGGACCCGGGGGAAATTGTTGTTAACAATGGCACTACGAGACCAATCGGATTACGATGAAAGGCGGGATTTCTTTACTCACCAAACTACCCATTTGTCTGCCTATATCAAGTTTGGATGTATTTCTATACGTGAGGTCTACCATGATGTCAAACGTAAGTTTGGTATTAATCACGGCATTATAAGAGAACTTATATGGCGAGAATTCTTTGCCCATGTTCTCTTTGCTTATCCCGAAGTAGTTGGTCTTTCGTATCAACCCAAATTCCGTAAAATACAGTGGAGTAATAATCAAACTAATATTGAGAAATGGAAGGTAGGACTAACTGGATATCCTCTGGTAGATGCTTGTATGAGACAAATGAATACAACGGGGTATATGCACAATCGTGGACGAATGACAGTGGCTAGTTTCTTGATCAAAACATTATTGATTGACTGGCGCATTGGAGAACAATACTTTGCACAACAACTAACTGATTACGATATTGCTTCTAACAATGGCAATTGGCAGGGCATTAGTGGGACTGGTGTTGATATGAAACCGTATTTTCGCGATATGAACCCTTGGATACAAAGTTATAAATATGATATCCGATCCGAGTACATAAAAAAATGGGTACCCGAACTTGCCTACGTCGACCCTTCTGATATTCATAAATGGGATACAATGTGCGAGAACCCCAAATACAAACACATTAAATACCCAAAACCTATCGTAAACTACGATGAACAAAAAGTGAAAATGCTGGCGATGTACAAGAGGGCACTGTGATTGGTACTACATAAAATTGAATACTTTTTTTTACGTAGTAACGATATCAAATTACAACAACAATGAATGCAATCGATAACACAGATAGTACGACATATTACAAAAATGTCTACGCAGATCCTCCTCCTATCGAGACAGCCCAGAAATCTATCGATTATATAATGATGATAATCCACCTGATTAATCTGCACCCGCAGTATCAACGAGACGCTGTATGGCCACCGGAGAAGTTTTGTTCCTTCTTGACATCTTTATACTACAATGGTCATGCTGCGATGACGTTGACATTATGCGATACAATGGGTCAGGATAATAAATACGAGTACGAAACAATTGACGGACAGCACCGACTTCTTGCACTCTGGCATTTTAGACATTCGAAACCACTTGACCATATTAAAAATATAGCTAACAATATGGTATATATTAATATAAACGGGTCAAATGCAGTATTATTCTACGATGAGAACGAGCACACCAAAGCCTGGTGCAAATTAAACAGCCGGAACGCTGTATATATGACCAGTGATAAATATGATCCCTACCAACGAAAAAAATTCTTAGGAATTAACCTAATAGTGGTCGTACATAAATATCTTATGACCGATGCTAAAAAGAAAGCCGCATTCATTTCATTACAACAGGGCGTTAAAGTAACTAACAGTGATCTGTACCGTAACATGGAGTTACCTTTACTCAATATGATCTACAATGAGAAGTTAGAAGACTTATTTAAGAATATGCTCAATGTCATGAGTGTAGCTCCTGTAAAATATCGGATACAGTTTCTGGTACGTCTCTACCATATTTCCAGTGTTCCAACTAATATATATGACCATATGTTTACAATGACCGATAGTGTGCTTACCAAAGCATTGAAGAAGGGCGACAGTAAGTATTTTGTGATAGCTGATGACAAGTGTGGTACTAAGTTTACGCGAGATATGGAAAGAATGGTTACGTTTGCAGTAGATCACGAGGATAAAAACGTGAAATTACCCCCAATCGCTTTCTATGCTATCTTCTGCATTCTCTCTTCTATGACCGATGAAGAATATATCATGAAATATCCTATAATTAAAAGCTATACGTCTTCATTGACCAGTGATGGTTTCATTTCGAGTTTCTTTGCCAGAGTAGATCGTCAGCTTGAAGTAGATAAGAAAATTGTGAAAACCCTATGGGAGAGAAAAAACATACATAATACCATTTATAAAAAACGTAATATATATCAAATTGCGTTTGACTTACTAACTTCCTACACGGTACCGCTTATTACTAAACCGAAAATATCTAGAAGAAAGCCTCTATCGAAATACAAACGCGGCGTAGTATGGAAAAGGTGTTTTGGAGAAGAAGCTACCGAAGCTATTTGTGGTGTATGTAAAACCAATAATATTAATCTAGGGTCAAATGGATTTCACGTCGGCCATATTGTAGCCCATAGTGAGGGCGGTACAGATAACTTCGATAACCTCCTCCCGATTTGCGCTGGATGCAACCGAGATATGGGCACACAAAGCCTATACGACTACAAGTCTGGTCTCTAATTTAACGAGTTATAATGTAAAATACTTAACAAAACTACTAGTTTTTTTTGGTTTTCAATTTGCGCGAGGAAATTAGTTTTGATGTATAGAATTGATTGATTTACAATAATAAACCAATCAATAAGAAAAATTAAATATCCAACGAAACAGTATTCTTGTCAGAACGGTTCTTTCTTCTATTGGAGCGCTTAGGCATATTTGTGTTTTGCATATCTTTCAATGATGCAATTGAAATAACGGAATCGTCTTCGACGGATTGACTAGCGACCGGAGCAGGAGGCTGCTCATGAATATTCACACTACGGGTCTTCAATCCAGACAAAATGTTGTCAATACTACTCGATTGAGGCCCACGCATTTCAGGCCTAGATGGAGGTTGCTGAGGAGTATTAATGCTACGGCTCTCATCGTTCACATTATACTCGCTGTTTACATCAACACCTTGCTCTCTAAACATTGCTCCTCTACTAGCATTAAGGTCTGGACGATTGTTTGGGGTCTCTCCTGTATATACCATACCAGGACGTTGTGGAGGAGCCATATTTTGTGTCTCAACTGGTGCGGGTGGAGGAGGTCCCTTAGGTCTAGTTGAATCTTGCATAAAATTACTCGCCATTGCGAAACCGGGCGATTCTTGGCTCATGCTACTCACAGTTGCGTTTGTAAACATTTTCATTAACTCGGGACTTTGTTTAATAACATCATTGAAAGCTGGTGTAGCACTAGACAATGCCTTATTTGAGAAATTCAATACCGCAGCACTAAATCCAACACGAAGAAGCAAAGAGATTTCCGGCGCCATCTTACCGCCCTTGTATTTGTCGTGTAATTCAGAGAAAATCTCTTCGTAACTATCGATATCCTCGTTCACCTGTTCTCCCCAACCATCCAAATTAAGATCAAAAGGATTAAATACAGTGTTTGCATATTCCATCGAATTAATGAAAGTCATAAACCACCACCCCTGTAATTTAATTCCATCCTTCTTGCGTTTATCCTCCAATGCGGTTTCATATTCGTCCTCAATCTCATCAAAGGCTGACTCCATATTGAAATTCGAACCATGCTTAATCTGACCCTTCTCGTACCATTCTTCCAATTTCTTTAACATAGCACGCTTTTTACGGCGAACCTCGCGCTCATTCAATGTGGTTACCTTTTCTGCATTCAAAGGGATCTCATTGATTTTTGAAAATCCATCCCAAGTCTTCGAATTACCCATACTATTACTGGTCGCCTGTCCAATATTAGATCCACCGAAGTTGTCATCCGGTTCCCTCGGTGTTGGTGCTTTATTGGTGGTTTCACCCATGCCAAAGAGGTTAGCCGCCATTCCACTAAGACTTTTAGTCTCACTCTTTCCTTGGCTAGATAGGTCATTCAATTCATTTTCCAAATTATCCAATTCGCCTAAATTTAAATTAGAATTCGAATTACTGGATGAAATCTTTTTATCGTTCATGAGCAATTCAATACCGGTTCCTGATCCCATATTACTGTTGGATTGCCCTATATCAAGAGATACAGGATCTAAATCTTCTAATGCACCTAAATCGATTACTTCCATCTACTATGATAATTATACAAGTTTTATTTTTAAATCATCCGCAATTATAATAATATTATTGTTTCGTAAATACCAAATGCCTTGTAAAAATGCGTCGGCCAAGTCGTCTTTTTTTCGGGTATCCATTGCTGATTTCCAAGTAGACAACTCAGGGTTCGCGGTGAGCAATTCTAAACAGTAATGGACACTATCCTTTTTATGTGTTTTATATTCAGGGTTAACGTTTCGTGAAGGTTCTTTCGTATCTGTCGTCAGTTTGTCCACTTTGTTCGATTTGTCCGTTTTCAATTTATCGAACTGTTTCAGTTTATTCGCTGATGATATGAAACCAATCTGTGCATTCTCATTCGTCATTATAAAATACTGAGCCAACATACCTTGTATCGTTTTCATTCGGTTCGCAATTGGTGATATTTGGTTCTCAATGGCAACATTGGTTATTTCATCGATCCGGTCTACTTCATCTAAGCGGGTTTTCATATTACGTCCTATCTCAATCAGATCCGTTTCCGATGCGCTTTTCGCCTTTTTTGTTATAATTGGCTCGTAACAGTTTTTCGCAAAATAGGTTGTCAATTTATCCAATACATCGCGCTTTAACATCTTCTCCGGATTGGCTACATCAATGAGTGCTAAATGTTTGTTACCCAAGGCAATTAAGTCACCGACCTTCATTTTTTTCAGAGACGGTGGCAACATTTCCTTCGTGGGAACCATATATTGACTACACGACTTTGCATGCTTATCGCAATAATATTTGTCATTCTTACTATACTTGGCCTTCTTTGTACATGGCTTCGGTAATAGTTTTTTCGTCTTCGGTGTGTTTATGCAACCACATATATGGTCAGCCTCTTGTGCATCCATTAAATTTAATACATCCCAATTGGATATCATAAATTGCCCATTTGTACAGTCAAAAATACAATAGGCCATATTCTTAATTCCGACATCAAAACTTATGACCCTCATAACACAATAAACAATATAACCTACCGAGTTTATATTGTTTGGTCGCAAAAGGCTAATTCAAGAACTTATTCTGAACGTTGTCGTATAACGTTTTCGGGAGTAATGACAGGTGCAATTTTTAGGAGATCATTATTCGCTTGGTTAAGATACATATTTTTCAAATCACTTGCTGGTTTGCCAAAGCGATGCGATGCGTCTAATGCATCATGCTGTAATCGAGGTACATTGTATTCACCCTTTACTTCGTTGCATTGTATATTTGGTGGATTAGACTGCCTAACCGCAAAATTGTTCTCATTGTTGCTTTCCCGGTAGTTGTATTCAATTAAATCAGATGCATTGTCAGTTAAATATTTACGATATTGCCAATTAGATGTTATACCCGCGCTGGATAATAAAGCATTGTTATTTTCAGCTTCGGGTTGGATTGTGGCGAGAACCTGTTTATTATTACTTGTTATTGGAGGTGCCTGTTTATATTGAGTATTATTCTGAACTGGATACATTGTTCGAGAAAATTCGAACTTTACTTCTGGATATGCATTATCTAAACTAGTAAACTCATTTATGGATGACATTATAATATATTATATAATTTCGATATATATTATATTACCGGCAATTACTCATTCGCCTCACCATTCAGCATTTTTAATAATTCAGCCTTTTTCATTTTGCTTGGATCAGAACATAAACCCTTTGTAATGACCAATGCCTTTAAATTTTGTATCGTCATTTTACGATATACGTCTGTAGCAATTTCTTCGATAGAATTTGGTTCGGCAGTAATTGTATTTTCTAAATATTCGTCATTTAATTTTTCTACAACAACTGGGTCAGCTTCACTAAAATCTTCTGGTTGAATAATATCGTCTACGTTCTCATTGTCCGATGCATCTACGGTATCGTCAGGCACTAAGGTCAATCCCTCGTTTTCTTGATTTTCTAATACAATCACCTTTACAGATGCATCGTCTGGTATCTCTTCCTCGGTTCCACTCTCATCATCACTGTCTTCTTCGGTTCCACTCTCATCATCACTGTCTTCCTCGGTTCCACTCTCATCATCACTGTCCTCCTCAGACCCACTATCATCGTCACTCTCATGTTGATGCTCATCCTGTAAATAATGGCTTATATTACCATCGACTTGTTCATAGTGCGTGTTTCCCTGATGATCCGGGTGAAACATCATATTTGGTACACCAGACTGAACGCTCCTCATCGCATTCATTTCGGAAACAACACTATTTATTAATTCAAACATAGTATCGCATTTTTGCTCCAATGTGTTAAACCGCTGTCTAAAATGGTACACTAGAAGCAATATCAAGATAAATGTAACGGCTAAACTTACAAAGAAGAAAGTTTCAATAAAACTAAACAGACCCATTTTACTATAAACTAATAAATTATAAGTCAAATGCAAACGAACTAGTAAATAAAATATTTCAATATATATATTACATTCATGGATACATCTTCATTACAATCTTCTCCTAAACTTAATATCGATGTGTCTGACCGAGGAATAGTTCTTAACAAAAAGTTCCTCATTGTTAGTTTATTGGTTTTACTAATATTCTCACTTTTAGGAATAAACATATTAAGTTTGTTTGGTAGCGTTTTCCAATTAGTAGGAAACTTATTTCAGTCAATTGTTAATTTGGTTAAACCGTTAATTCTGCGTATATTATCGTTATTCGGCTACACCACCGGTGCAGTTATTAATACAACCGCGGATATCGTAGGTGAAACTACCAAGACTGGCATTGACGTTGCAAGTGGAGCAGTACAGTCTGTTGGAAATTTATTAAAAGATGGCAGTAAAAACCTCATTGATAAAAATGCCAAAAAACATTTTGATAATGCACTTAACCTATCTACGATAAAAACTAGCACACCTGATGCAGATAATACGAATAGCAATATACAGACTGCAATTGGTGCCGATAAGGCTAGTTGGTGCTTGGTTGGAGAACATCAAGGGCGCAGAGGGTGTGTAGAAATCGACCAGGACACTAAGTGTATGTCGGGTCAAATATTCCCCAGTCAGCACCAATGTCTCAACCCTAACCTTACAACAAATGCACAATAGACACCTGGAAAATTGAATACTTATTAGTTATAAGAAGTTGTTATAACTAATTGCCTCAAAATAAAAATCTAACAAATTTAATAGTAAACATGCCCAAAACTCGTGATGAATTATGCAAACAAGCAATGGATGCATTTATTACAGACAACTATGATGTAACCTATAATATTACACCATTGACTAAGAACAAAGCGAACAATCTACATTGTTATGAAATCGTAGTGCCCAGATTAGTAAAGACATATGATATAGATGCACACACAAATAATGATAATACTGTTCCAGCTGATAGCGTTTATCAATCCCAAGATGTAACCACGATTTTGTCTAACTTCGATGCCGCGTTTAACAATCATTTCAGTGAGTTTGCGTTGTATACAAAGGAAACCTCTAAAAGTGATCCGACAACCGTTCGTGATGTTAAGAAGTCTGCTCTTGAAATTACTCTTATTGGTATAGACAATGAATGTCTTACTGCTTGGGTGCAAGTGCTCTATCATAAGGGACATAAGCCTTATCCATGTGATGCAGAACTAACTAGTACTATCGCAAACAAAGAGACAAACCACAGTGACAAACAAAATGATGATGACACTGAAATCACCGAAGAAGCATGGATGTTAGATAGTAACCCTGATGTCAGATGTCTTATCAACCAATTAAAACAAGAACGAGAAGATCTCCGCAAGTTATGTCACGAAAAGTCCAATACAATTCGTACATTGGAAGATGAACATAAACGATCCAAACATACATATCAATTTAAATATGGGCAACTTAAACGAATGTATGAAACGCAATGCGAGCAGTTCAGATTATTAGAAAATGATAATTATCATTACAAACGACGCTATAATCTTGCCAAAACCGAGTATATTAAAATGAAAAAAATAGTAAGTGCGACAGAGAGATTACCGACAATCATAAAAACATTATATGATAATGCTAAGATGAATGAAGATTGTCCAGTCTGTTATGAAAAGATGAATATAGACAACTTGGAGGTACCACTATGTGGCCATTTTATATGTTCGACATGTTCTACCAGATGCACTAATTGTCCGATATGTAGAGTGTAACGTGTTTATGCAAGTTGTCATGTAACACGAAGTGGTAATCTTTCATTTTCACTAGGATCAGTGGTGATAGTACATCCTATCTCTGATTTTTTACTGACTTCTGTCATGTTAAACTTTACTCCATAACTAAAATCATAATTGTTACTAAAATCATTTATATTATCCTGTGTGAACTTTACATCGGCAAGAATATTGAAGTCATATATATATCCAGGTTCCGTATATAATTCCATATTTGATATTGTTAACATTCCCGTATATAGTGAACCTGAAAAATTCTCGCCATTTGCGGGAACATCAAAGGTAATTTCACTAATATTTCCATTGTCTATACTGTATTCAAGTATTCGGTTTGTTTCAACCGGATTATTCGCAAATACCACTTGTGGGTTTAAGTTTACATTTGAAATTGATAGTTTTAATTCAGCAAACTCTTTGGGTGTAGTTCCTTTATATGTACCTTTAAAGTAAACACCGATTGGTATTTGTAGTGAATATGTATATCTATCTACATTGATTTTATCAGTTATCATAATCGAGGCCATCGTTGTGTCATTTGCTGGTTCTAGTACAAGATCAGAGTTTATTACAGTAATGGTACTCAACGATGTAGTGTTTTCTCCGATTGTATTTGTTTTCCATAAAACCTGGTTATCTACGTCGGTTATCGCATAATTCTCAACAGATGAATTTGCGTAGTTGTATAAAGGGACAGTAGGGTCCTTGTATAATTTAATGATGGGTCCAGGTACATCTGATGAAGACGTCGGCGTTTGAATAAGATCATCTGTCGGACATTCTGGTACTGGAAATTCGGTGGTTCTGTCTATATTTACACTATCTAAATTAAATAATGGATCGTAAGTATATCGAACGGTATCTGTATGGATAGGCGCATAGGATTGTTTCTGATATTTGCCAGTAATCGCTTGTGCAAACAGAGATTTCTTTGTCAAATTATTCGTTCGTGTATTTAAACGATTGTTTGGGTATTGTAAAATCTCGAATTTTCGTCGCATATCAAGTTGACGTTGCGTATAAGTTGGATATGGCGATATAGGTGTTGCTCTAAACGAGGGCATCGCAAATAATTGTTGACGCTTTCTCAAATTACATATAGTGTCGAGGTTTAAATCAATATTCGACATCAAATAAAATAAAATATATATATTTTGCGAACATATATTTTACATTACCACCACTGGTTACTTAGTATTTGGATGCATACCACCGGTTGGAAAGGTATTTGAACCCACCTGATGGCATAACATCTTCGGCGACCTTTAAATTTGGCCCAGATGATACAACATTGTTAATCTCAAATACATTTAATGCGCGACTGTAATATCTCAGATTGGATAGCTTACCCATAAATCCTCCTTTCTGGCAAATATGAATATCACCATAATTCTGTTTGGGAGTATTTGCTAATAATAATCTATTTACTACCACGCCATTTACATAAACATCTAGTACTGTGTTTTGGAGGCGTAATGCCACATGAAACCACTTCTTAATTGGGACATTGTCAATATCTAAGGTAGTATTGTCGTCGGTTGATGATACCGAGTTCATGATAACATGAAGACTGTTATTCATAGGACCGATATAAAGACCAGGTCCATTGTTTACACTCGATAAGTTCGACGTAGTATTAATATTACCATCTCCTTTACTAAATACATGTTGATATTTACCTTCAACCGTACCTAAATCGTTTAAGTATAGCCAAGTAGACCAGGTAAATTCCATACCCTTCGACTGATCGTTTGATCTAAATATCTGGACTGCATTTGTTTGCTTGGGGTCCTGAGGTATAACTTTTGAGTGGTTTCCGTCTATTAACCCATTGATTACATAGGGATCCGGCGATGGCTCTGTAAAATAGCCTATTATTGATATTCCTAAATTAAACAATATTAAAAACACAATCAATAACAGCAAAATAAAAGCAAATTTCGCAATGATTGTGTTTGAAGTTAAAAATCCGGTTGTAGCACCTACACCAGCACTAGCTTGGGTTGAGAAATCGTCAAATGTTGTTGTCAATGACGACTTCACTCCGTCTAATGCAGACCCGAGACGCTGGGCAACGGGAGGAGTAGATGCGGATATTGCAATTGGTGGTGCATTTGGTTGAATATTCATATCAGTGTTCTATACTATATAGTAGAATATATAGTATTGTATTACGATTTATTTAAAAAGAGAACTTTGTTTGTTCTACATTGTTCTTTAACACAGAAACGTCAATGCCATAGGATGAGAATGCACGAGATATCGCATTCGTACCATTGCCCTCTAAATAGGTATTCCATGCAGTTTCTGGGTCAACGGGTACAGTCCAACGTTTAAATTCAGATGTGTATGCATCGAATGACACAAATGGTTGGGTTTGACTATTTCCTAAATAAATTGGTGCAGAAGTTGCATCTGGTGGGATAGCAGGGAACACGCCACCTGCCTCATTACTTCTGTAAAAACGTTGCGACTTCACTAACTTGCCATCTAGATATACATCGGCAAACTGATTATCTACACTTAATGTTATGCATACCCATTTTTGCAATGGGAAGTTCTTGGTAACTATCATCTTATCGAACTTGGGCATGCCACTTTCGTCCGTCTCATTCATTGCTAAATCTACATTCAGTGTAGGACTAGTGTTATCTAAGTACACCTTCATGTTATTAGGACGACTAAACAACGTTTTGGGAGAATTGTTGTCCCAGGTATTCACATATACCCATATATTATAACCATAACGGGTATTTCTTGCTCCTTCCACCTTAGTAATAGGAGTAATGGCGGTTTTTAAACTAGCAGAACTAGACAATTGTGTTACAGTTCCAGTAATGTATGCATATAACACGTATACTAGTAATATGATCAACACCGACAGAATTATGGTAGCTGGCTTCATTGTATATTAATTCATCACAAATTATTTACAGGCGGGTTCTGTTTCATTAACATATTATAAGACGTTGCTATTTGTCCCTTTGACTGGGGTTTGTTGTGATATTTGATGTTACAAATTGCTCCATCTAGTCCTTCCACTGCACCAATGGAAATTATATCTCCGGCGGAATATTCCGGCTCATTCTCATCAAATACGAACGTTTTTTCTAAATGTCCGTTTAAAAATAGGTCTACTTGCGAAGAATTATAATTAAAAACGAGTTGGTTCCATTTCTGTGGTTTTATATTCACTTTATAACTTCGTTTCACTTCTTCTCCGCGATTTGTAAAATATACATTCAGCATGTCTGGTGTTTGATTTCCATCAGTGTCAATGTTATTAATATAAGTGATCTTTGGCAATCCATTACCGTAATTAAATATTTCCGTTTCCTTTGCATAGGATGCATAATTAGGTGGTTGCATATTTAGATATAACCACATTGATATACTATATGAACGTTTGAATGTTGTAGTTGCCTCATCGCTATGTCCATTATTTACAAACGCATGGTTATATCCGCTTCCCAATTCCTTTTTAATATCTAAAAAGGCGGTTTCTGCTAATAAGGGCGTTCCTTCCATGACGCCAATCTTTCTTATTATTAATGGTATATAGATATACAACAGCGCTGCCACCAGTTCTAGTATAAACAGGTAATATACAACATTCGTGGTTGCACCTAATTCAGACTTAATATAATTGATAAAATCTAGAACTAGACATGGTATGTAGAACAATAGGTGAGCAAATAGTCCACTCCATCCTTCCATTGATTTTAAATAGTTGCTATAAAAATAGAATACAATAGCCAATGCGACAATTACACCAAATGCCGCTAGTCCAGACATGATGTACGTCAGTTTGTTTATAGTATCGCTTTCTCCTCCCGAGTAATAATATAGTGCGGTTCCAAATATTAGTGCGAGAGAAGATAATCCCGTAATAAGTGATTTCATATTGACACCAAATAAGTTACCCATAAATGTATAGAACAAACCTCCAATTATCAAACCTGCAATAGGATATAGGTATCTATAAATACCAATGGTTGATGCATTCGGGTCCTTTGTCGCATACTGCATAAAACCAATTATGCCTCCTACTACCAATGCAATGGCACCATAACTGGTATAACTTTCACTTGTTGCATTTGATACTAGATTTTCATATGCATAAATAAATAATTCTTTTAGAGATGAATAGATGGTGGTCACTGGCTTTACGATTAACCATATAAACATTATACTAATTATGTAAAAAAATGTATATAGGATGGATTGTATACCGGTCATAACCTTTGAACCAATTTCCTTTATATTTGGCATATTTTAGTTTGATTATACAATAATGTATATTTTATAATCGATTGTATTGTAATTTACAAATTCTCGATGGTGGTTTTTTTTCCATGACACTCACGACATAAAGCCACTAAATTATCTACATGATTACTGCCACCATATTCTAAACGGACTGTATGATCCACCTCAAACCAAGCATTCAGTTGGCTTTTACAATCTGCACATTTCCAATCCTGTCTAGACGCTACAAATTTCTTTTTCGTTTCACTTACCGATCGTTTTGTGGATTTTTTACCTGAGTTTAATATTCGGTTCTCGGATACGTATTGATTGTTGTTTGTCATTTGAATTATAGGACTATTGCTATCATCAGACGTAAAGTTTTGTTTTGAGGTAAAGTCCAATATTGGTGAAATGATGTTCGATGCATTCTTATCTATCGGTAAATATTTAATATACTCATTTGACATTGAAACCATCTCGCGTGCACGTAATGGATTTCGTTTGATTAGTATATAAAACATCAATGCTCCAAATGCTACACCTGCCATCTGGTAATATTTCTTACCGGAAAGTAGTAGTTTCGTATATTTACCGTCGGTATGTATGTTTGCAATGATAAATCCCGCTATCAGAATAATTATCAATTCTATTCGCATCGCGTCTTTATATTACCACGAGACTTTTTCATTTTATTCATAATACATGTATATCAAAAATACACATGCCAGAATTAATGCGATATGTATATATTGACGACGCACGTGTATTTTTTCGTGTAAATAAACCGGTTTCGGCTTGTATTCTGCTCTATACTTTTCGAGTGCATCAGCTAAACCAATCTCTTCTTTTCCTAATAACACATTCAATTTATTATGTATAAAATGAACCCAACGTACAAAGGATGTTCTGTTGTCTAAATAAGGTGTTACTGGATATTTATCTAATAATTCACTAAATTTATTTCCCATCTCTGATATCGGAATAAATAACGGCATATTGTGTATAAGATCGTAATATTTGCGCTTCGATACTTCATTCGGGGTCAATGGATACGATTCCGCTACGGTATGTAAAAAAAACCAGTAGTGTGGACCCCATACAGTTGGATCAAATATCATTTCCTATTATCAAATAGTTATATAAAGATTTGTCACTTTATTCAATTAGGTTAAACTAAATTAGTTACATGGGCGATAATTATTGCAATAACTGTGGAAAACATGGTCATATATATAATCAATGTAAAATGCCCATCACTAGCATAGGCATTATTGCGTTTCGCTATAATACAAATAAAATTATTGAATATTTAATGATACGCAGGAAAGACACTCTTGGATTTATTGATTTTATGAGAGGTAAATACTATGTTAATAACAAATTTTACATTTTAAACATGCTCAAACAAATGACTGTTGTTGAAAAGGAACGGTTGCGGGCATTAGAATTCGACGAATTATGGCGTGATATATGGGGCGATTGTAAAATATCATGCCAATACAAGCATGAGGAACATATATCCAAAATAAAATTCAATTCCTTAAAAAATGGTATTTTTTATCGATCAGAACCATATAATCTAAATCAATTAATCGACGAAAGTAATCAATATGGCATATGGAATGACCCGGAATGGGGATTTCCCAAAGGAAGACGGAATTATCAAGAAAATGATTATGCATGTGCTTTAAGAGAATTCAGTGAAGAAACTGGCATTCATGCATCTAACCTTAGTTTGGTGCAAAATATTATCCCTTATGAAGAAATATTTACGGGCTCTAATTATAAATCTTACAAGCATAAGTATTTTTTAACCTATGTGGATAATAATTGTCATGTAAATATGGACAATTACGAAGTGTCTGAGGTTAGTCGCATGGAATGGAAGACATACGAACAATGTATTGAAGACATTCGCCCTTACAATTTAGAAAAACTATCCATGTTAACAAAAATAAATCAAACACTCACTGGTTTCCGATTGAAACGGTTTCTGTAATCCATGAGGTTTTGAATATTTGTTGATACAAATGAAATATGTGTGTAAAATTATATACGCATATTTTAAAGTAATAAGGTAGGATGTCTCAGATTACAGAAAAAATAAAACCGATTTCCAATAAGCGTACACTGAAAAAACGCTGTCCACCAGGCGAACAAAGAAACCCTATCTCTAATCTATGTGAAGCTATTCCCAAGAAAACGACGAATAAAACTGTATTAGGATGTTCCGTTGATTATGTCCCTACAACAGAAGAGGAATTGATCCGCATGAATGAATTGCAAAAGATGTCTGGTCAAGCTCTACGTGATATTCTATCTGAACTAAAAGGAGAACCTACCGGTCAAAAAAACTCTTCCGATGCTAGGCGTAAAATCGATCTCGTCAAATTAATAATATGTATTGAGAATAGACCAGTTGAGAATATTGAGCCAACGTTATCGTCTTCCTTACCATCGACAGAGGATATTATTACACCCATTATTAATGATGTTGTTGAACCAGTTGTTGAACCAGTTGTTGAACCAATACCTGACGAAGATAGTATTTATATAAAAGACGATGGAGAACGACTAGACGCAAATGACATAGATGACAATTTGGATGTAAATATGACGTCTAGTGATATGGAGCTACAAAATTCGATTGGCGTTGTACCGAATGATATGGAAAGCAAAGAAGGGAATGTATTCCAATTTAACAAAGAATACTATGAACATCTTGCATCCAATGATGATGCTAATTCAGACTTTCTATACCCTGAACTGAATGACCCCAATTTCAATGTTAAAATTGCAAAACGCAAAGAGTTCCACGATACGATGTATGACGGAAAAATACGTGATGTGAAATCACATGCAGAATTGTTATGCAAGGCCGATTTTGAATTAATGCCACATCAAATGTTTGTTAAGAATTTCCTTTCTTTCCAGACACCATACAATGCCATGTTGTTATATCACGGCCTAGGTACTGGTAAAACATGTAGTGCTATCGGCATTGCCGAAGAAATGCGCGGATTTATGAAACAGATTGGTTTAACCCAGCGAATATTAGTTGTTGCTTCACCCAATGTGCAAAACAATTTCCGCTTACAACTATTCGATGAGCGGAAATTAGAAGCAGATGGAGACCTATGGAATTTAAATACGTGCATCGGTAATGCATTGATAAAAGAGATTAATCCCACTAGTATGCGCGGTATACCGCGTGAAAAAGTGATTAGTCAGATTAATAGCATTATAAACAAATACTATTCTTTTGTCGGTTATACCGAAATCGCACATTTCATACAACGAAAGGTTTTTATCAACGACAACATGCAATACTCTGCAAAAGACCGCAAAGAGATGAAACTAAGGCAAATTCGCAAATTTTTCAACAATCGCCTTATTATTATTGATGAGGTTCATAATATTCGCCCAACGGATGATAACAAGGACAAAACGAAGACAGCTTCCTTGTTAATGGAAATATGTAAACATGCTGACAACATACGTCTATTATTATTATCGGCTACACCCATGTACAATAGTTACAAAGAGATCATATGGTTAACGAATATTTTGAATAGTGTAGACAAGAGAAGCTCCATAACGGAAAACATGGTGTTTGATAAGAATGGGAATTTTGTAGAGGAAAGGACTGATCAAAGCGGGAAATTTTACGAGAATGGAAGAGAACTTTTAAAGCGTAAGTTAACTGGCTATATCTCCTATGTTCGCGGAGAGAACCCTTATACATTCCCTTATCGCATTTACCCTGACATATTTTCACCGGAAAATGTGGTAAATATCGAGAACTATCCTAAGATACAGATGAACCTAAAAGAGATTGATATGCCATTAAAACATGTCCCATTGCATGTAACACCCATCGGGGAATACCAAGAAAAAGGTTATAAATACATCATGGAATATCTACGATCACGTAGTTCGACAGTAACGGATAAATTTGGAAAAACAAAAATAATGCCTTCATTCGAGAACATGGAGACATTTGGTTATACATATCTCGAAAAACCACTACAATCGTTGGATATCGTGTATCCTAGTAGTGAACTCGATCAGATATTCGAGAACAAAGAGACAACCGACGTTAATATGGAGAACATTATTCAGAACATGGTCGGCAAAAACGGACTGGCAAAAGTTACCAAACACAAAACCAGTGAGTTGATGCGATATGATTATGAATACAACGATAAGATTTTGAATACACATGGGCGCATCTTTCACCAAGACAACTTACATAAATATAGTAACAAAATGTCTACTGTATGTAATTCTATATTAAAATCGACTGGCATTGTTATTGTCTATTCACAATATATCGATGGAGGAGTTGTCCCCATGGCTCTTGCATTGGAAGAGATGGGGTTTTCACGTTATGGGTCAGCGGGTCATACACGTTCGTTGTTCAAAACACCTCCATCTGAGTATATTGACTCACTTACTATGAAACCAAAATCACAATTTGTTCCCGAGGATAATAAAACGTTTACACCTGCACGATATGTAATGATTACTGGTGACAAACGGTTCTCTCCAAACAATTATGACGACTTGAAATATATTACTAACCCTGAAAATGCATACGGAGAAAATGTAAAGGTTATTCTTATTACCAAGGCAGCAGCCGAGGGTCTTGATTTTAAAAATATTCGTCAGATCCATATCATGGAACCATGGTATAATATGAACCGAATAGAACAGATTATCGGTCGTGGTGTAAGAAATCTAAGTCACTGTCGTTTGCCATTTGAAGAGCGGAATGTCGAGTTGTATTTGCATGCTACTCTTCCACAAAACGAAGAAGAACCAGCTGATATGTACGTATACCGGTTCGCCGAGAAAAAGGCAAAGCAGATCGGTATAGTTACTCGGATATTAAAAGAGATTGCAGTAGATTGTATACTCAATATCGGGCAGACGAACTTTGCCGTTGATAAACTACTTGAAATAACTGAGAATAGAAATGTCAAAATTAAATTGTCAAGCAACGAAGATGGTGCCATGGTTGATTATAATATTGGAGATAGAGCGTTCACTGATGTATGTGATTATATGGATAATTGTAGTTTCACATGTTCTCCAAATACACCAATAGGTGCGTCTGATATTGTTGAAGATACATACAATGAGGAATATGCTCGAATTAATTACAGTGCCATCGTCAAGCGTATCCGACAGTTATTCAAAGAGAAGGTTTTTTATCATAGAAATGAGCTGATCAATTCTATCAACATCAAATTGAATGTTCCCAATAGACACCTCATTAAAAATGTCAATAGTCAATACCCCAACGAGAACATAGACTATTCTTATGACGAAAAACAGATTGATTTTGCACTATCTCGTTTTGTCAATAACAAGACGGAACAATTAACTGATAAATACGGACGCATAGGTTATTTAACGAACCGTGGTGAAATATACGCATTTCAACCGATTGAGATTACAGACCAATATGCGTCCATATTCGAACGTGATGCACCGGTTGACTACAAGCCGTCCGTATTGCAACTCGAACTTCCGGTAAAACCTCGGGGTAAACCGAAAACAGGTTCTCAGATAACCGGAGAAATAACTGAAATAAAAAACACACGAACCTATACCGATGTATTAGAAACTATCAGAGAAAATATGAAATCCGCGATCATGATTGATGAATTAACGGGTGATATTGATATGCAAACTACACACTCTATCCGAGAATTAGAAACTGGTGAGGTCGATTGGTATAAACACCTAGGCAGTGTATTCCATAAAATCAAGCAATTTCATAACTTAAACGACGAGGATATTGTTAAGTATGCCGTTCATCATTCCATCGATACGCTTTCTCTGACAGATAAACTACTCGCAATACAGTACTTGTATAATGACAATACAGCAAAACTGTTATCTATTGAAACAACTATCAAAGACTACTTCGATACTAAGATAATGCATACGAGTTCTTATACCGGAATACTCTTGTTATTCGAAGACAATGCAAATACAACGTTTAAGATCTATGTTCAAGACAAACAGGATGCGGGTCTTTGGAACGAGTTGGATGGTACCGAGTATGCTGAATTTAAACCCAAACTCACGCGCTTCATTTCCAATATCAAATCCTATAATAGTATTGTAGGGTTTATGAGTGTATTTAAGAACAATGAGGTCGTTTTTAAGACCAAGAATTTGAACGACAAACGAAACAACAAGGGTGCCTATTGTGAGAATGCAGGTAAACGTGATATTATCGCACGATTAAATAATGTACATGGCAGCAACGCCTATTCTGAAATTACTATTAATGCGGACATTGACATTAATGGGGTGACGTTTAAAAACATAGTATTCAAGAATGGATTGTGTGTTATGATGGAGATATTACTTCGACACTATGATGATATTCGCCACCAATCACAGCGATGGTTTTTCAACCCAGAAGAAGCGTTATTGAACCGCATTATCGAAGTTAAGAAATGAAGTGCGAAAAATTGAATTCTATATGAAATTACGTAAAATACATAAAAGATAATATAGTATTATATTAGTTAAGATGGACAAATATAATAGCGTTTCTAAAAAAGACCCTAAGGTGTACGGAGTATATGTTCAGGAGCTATTGAACATGAAGGTCTTCCTCTCTATTACAGAGGTTGGACAAAATATTAAACGCAATTTAGAACGTTGGATTTCTAAGAATACAGAGGGACGTTGTATTCCCGAAGGATTTATCAAACCTAATTCTGTAAAAGTAATTAGTTATTCGAGTGGCACCGTAAACGGGGATAGTATTGAATTCCAAACTGTATTCGAATGTATGGTTTGTCACCCAGTGGAAGGAATGCTAGTTGAATGCGATGTAAAGACAATTACCAAAGCTGGTGTTCACGCTGAGGTGAATGACGAAGATGGAAATGTACCAGTCGTTGTGTTTATTGCACGTGACCATCACTTTACTAATAATCGCTTTGCAAACATTAAAGAGAATGATAAGATTACTACAAAGGTAATTGGCGTGCGATTTGAATTGAATGATCCATATATATGCGTCATTGCACAGATGGCCAACCATGAAAACAATGCCAGATAAGTCCCAATATCATATACAATATACACATTTTTCCAATTATTTTCTTATAGATATCCAGAAAAAGAAATGGCATCGCTCAACCAAAATGGACATTTTAAAAATGTCCAATTTTCATTTCCTCAAAATAGTTTTGAAAAACGTACCTATGAAAAACGGGTTCTTAGCATTATGCTTTAAAAACGTTTTTTTCCCGAAAAAAATTGTTACTGTAAATAAAAAAGTATATTATAAGCGAAAGCATTTAGGAACTAAATATGTATTCTAATGTATATAGATATAGAATAAAATGGATACAATAACGGTTCATTTAGGTTCCATTAAATATAATTGTATTGAATGTAACTATACTACCAAGCGAAAAAGTCAATATGATAGACATCTATTAACATCTAAACATAAAAGAATACATGATTACATTGAGAATAGTTCCAAAAAGTTCAAAACATATAAATGTGACAATTGTAATAATGAATATAAATTCCATTCTGGCTTATGGAAACACAAAAAAACATGTACCCACAAGCCTGACCCTGCTAATGATGTAACTGAAAGTGAAAAATGCGAACCACTCACAGAGGAAACCATTAATTCGTCATCTAAAATTGCAGATACAAACGTAGTCACTGAATTATTGAAACAGAACCAAGAATATAAAAACATAATGTTCGACCTTGTAAAAGAGAATAAGGACTTCAAACAATTGCTTATAGAACAAAATCATAAGATGATGGAATTGGCTGGTAAAGTCGGCAACAACAATAACAATACTACCAATAACAATAAATTCAATCTCAATTTTTTCTTAAACGAGACATGTAAAAATGCAATCACAATGAACGAATTTATAAATTCGATTGAAGTGTCTATGGAGGATTTCATCCATACAGGCAACATCGGGTTTGTAGATGGTATTTCCAAAGTAATGGTAAAGCGCATAAAAGATATGGAACTACATACACGTCCTATGCACTGCACTGATCTGAAACGCGAGACCGTTTACATAAAGGATAATGAAAAATGGGAGAAGGATGATACGGATAAAAGCAGTTTACGTAGAGCAGTGAAGACCGTTGCGAACAAGAACTACAAACAATTGCAAAAATGGTATGACAATTCCAAACCAGAAGTGGAACAAATAGGCAGCGAAGATTGTGAGAATTATTTTAAGTATTATAAAGCATCGTTGGGTGGGTATGACAAGGATGAAGACAAGAAATTCGAGGAAAAGATCATAAAGAATGTTCTCAAAGAAGTTGTGTTGGATAAGAATGTATAGATATTAGCAAACAACTTAAAAATGTTTTGTCATAACTGTTCAAGTATATAAGTCGAGTATGCAATCTAATATTGACCGACTAGAAACATTGAAATCTAAGATAGAGGTGATGAGTAAATACCATCAAACCGAGATACTACGCATTTTATCAAAACGTCTATGTAAGTTAAATGAGAATAAGAGTGGAGTATTTGTAAATCTATCCTTTCTACCAGATGATTTGCTTGACGAATTGACGAAATACATAGATTATGTAGATGACCAATCTGAAACATTCGCCACAGCAGAATACCAGAAGAATGAATTTAAGTCGTCATTCTTTGTAGAAAAAGAAGATAAAGACAACTCGACAATACATCATACCCTAGTAAGCCGTTAAAATTCATGACTGCAACATGCAACCCCATATTTTTTTATGACAATCCGCCACCCGCATTGTCACAAATTCTAGAAAAATTAGATCCTCATATGTATAAGGGAGGTGCAAATGCAAAACCTACAACTACTCTATCGTCCAAGGTGTTAGACGAGAATGTAGACACACAAATAGCAGAGCCACTGCCAGTGAAAACGGTCCAATCAAAAGCAGATGCGATTACCCCGAACCACCAAGACTCGCTATTTTGGTGTATATACGTAATCGCACATGGATATAGTGACTATTTACAAATATCACGCAATTATGGTGTAAGAAAACTAGAAGTAAACAAAGACATTATGACCTATATGCAAGACAATATGCATAAGTTCCACGAAACGAATATAAAAATGACAAAGATAGCAGCAAAGGTAACTTTGTCGGAGCTCTTGTCGTTGCAACAAACCATGAACCTAAATTGTATGTTAACTATGTGTATTTTTTACAAAATAAACGTTTTCTTAATTGATCCAGTTAAGAATGGGATGTTAAAATTCATATCTGCACCTGATGGAGACAATCCGACTTATATGATATACAAGGGCGATAACGGAATATATAGCGTAGACATCGAGCCTATTGCGAAAGAAAAAATGGAAGATTTAAACACCGAGTTGATATGTTTAGACAGTTCATCACGCCCACTGAAAGCGATATCGCATTATAAAACAGATGAGTTGGTTTCGTTAGCACAACGCTTAAATATACACGATTGTAATCGAAAATACAAGAAGGCTGAACTATACAAAGAGGTATCAGAACTACTAATGTGGTAATATATCACTTCAACTACAAAATTGAATTCATATAAAATAATATATGAATTTACTATATAATATATTATGGACCCGAAAACAGAAGGTAATACTAGTATGGAACCGCTGCAAAATATTCGCGGTGGATCCCGTACTGCAAAGGATATCGCAAATAAAAAAGAGGAGTTTGAAAATATCGTGCAATCCTATTTAGAAAATAATCCATCTATATCCTTGGATCGCAAATCACATGAATTGGAGGTTCGTTTTGGTACAAACCCACGACTATCGCGTTACATAACTAAGATTGACTATGACAATGTTGTGAAACAAGTGAAATCATGTGGTTTCGTGCCGGAGTTTATTGACGGAAATCAAATACTACGCATACAGAATGAATACACTGACAATCGTACAGGACAAACAAAAATGTCGAATATTCGTGCAGAAATTGTAGGCGCCGATTTAATTCAGGAGTATTGTCGTACCAATAGTCTCCAAAAGGTCATTGACATGCCATCAACATTATTAAATAAATTGAAGTTCACACAAAAGATGAGCGCGAAGCGTCCAAATGGCGAATATATAAATAAGGTTGATATGGAAGACTACAATTTTCGCGTATCATATCAAACGGAACAAGATTATAATGTCCAATCAAATATTGCTCGTAATATCATCTCCAAATGGAGCGACGTTAAAAAACGTTTCCGTAGCTTGAACCGTGTTCGATTTACACATCCCGATCATCCAATATTCGTTGATATTAGTATTGTGAAGTCAGCAAAAACAGTGAAGGGTGTTCATGTTCCCACATACACAATTCAAGAAGCCAATCTGTTTAACAATCCTGAGACGTATGAGATCGAATTAGAAATTGATAATTCAAGGGTTGGACCAGGAACTGAATTTAATACGGTAAAAAATGTAATGGTATCGCTTCGCAAATGTATTCGCATTATACTTAGTGGATTGCAGGGAACTAATTATCCGATATCGTATCTAGAACGCGAAAATGTATTACAGCGGTATTTGTCATTATTATATGGCGAAAAATACGTAAACCGTCGTGTTACCTACAAGGATTTCGTTGGTCCTGGATCTATGACATTGCAAGTAGAAAACATAATTGAGCCGACCGAAGATACAATGATTGCCAATGTAAGAAAAGATTACACTGTTACTGAAAAAGCAGATGGCGAACGTATGTTGTTGTATGTATCGGATGAAGGTAAGATATATATGATTGATACAAATATGAATGTTATATTTACTGGATCAAAAACCTCAGAAAAAACGTTATTTAATAGTTTATTCGACGGTGAACATATTAATGGCGACAAAAATGGAAATGCAATCAATGTATATGCGGCTTTTGATATTTACTATATCAATAAGAAAACGGTGAGGGAACTTCCGTTTATCAAAACTAATCAAGAAAATGAAGATGCTGACGACTTAGAGGAAGGGGAAGCAGCCGGGTCCAAGTATAGGTTGGAACTTATGGCAGAAGCATTAGAACTGTTAAAACCTCAATCCATATTGGAGATATCTGACACGAATACATCCAAATCATCGAATATTGTAATAAAATCCAAGACGTTTTATTCTGATAGCGATTACGGGACAATATTTGCAGCATGTTCGAAGAAACTGTCTGATATTCAAGATGGTTTGTTTGAATACAATACGGATGGCCTCATCTTTACTCCCGCAAAATATCCTGTCGGAGGAAGTGTAGAAACGGGCGTTGGACCATTGAAAAAAATTACATGGGAACATTCATTTAAGTGGAAACCGCCGGAATTCAATACGATTGATTTCTTAGTTTCAGTAAAGCGCGATAAAACTGGACGCGAAGAGGTCCATAACGTATTCCAAGAAGGACGCAATTTAACAACAGGTAACGAAGTAGTTCAGTATAAGACAATTGTTTTAAGGTGTGGTTTCGATGAAAAGAAACATGGGTTCTTAAATCCTTGTCAAGAGATATTAAACGACAATTTGCCTAATCCGGATGATATTGATAATGTAGATACATACAAACCAGTCCCATTTCAACCAACCAATCCGTATGATCCAACTGCTCATATTTGTAACATATTACTGAAAGGTACTGGCAATGCTCAACATATGTTCACAGAAGAGGGCGAATATTTTGAAGATGACATGATTGTAGAGTTTAAGTACGAAAAGAATAACAAGGATGGATGGAAGTGGGTACCATTAAGAGTTCGATATGACAAGATTGCGAAATTACGTGCAGGTAAACCCGAATATGGTAATGCATATCATGTGGCTAATAGTAATTGGCGTTCGATACATTATCCTATTACGGACGAGGTATTATCGACTGGTAATAACATTCCATTAAATGAACGAAATGACGAAGTGTACTACAATCGTTCTGATGATGAAACGAGTACACAGGGATTACGAGACTTCCATAATTTGTTTGTGAAGAAAAATTTAATAGTAGGTGTATCTAATCGCGGGGATACATTGATCGACTATGCAGTAGGGAAAGCGGGTGATATGTCAAAATGGCGAATGGCGAATTTAAAGTTTGTGTTTGGTATAGATGTATCGAAGGATAATATTTACAATCAGATGGATGGTGCATGTGCCCGTTATTTGAAAGCATGTAAACGAAATAAAAATATGCCCAAGGTATTGTATGTAACTGGGGATAGTGGAACCAACATTCGATCTGGTCAGGCATTAAACACTGAAAAGGACAAGGAGATTGCGAAGGCTGTATTTGGAAATGGACCAAAGGATGTAACCTTGTTGGGCAAAGGTGTTTATAATCAATATGGAATAGCGGAATCCGGATTTAATGTAAGTTCTTGTCAGTTTGCTATGCATTACTTCTTTGAAAACAAAACAACGTTCCATCAATTTATACGCAATGTAGCAGAATGTACAAAGATAAATGGACATTTCATAGGCACATGTTATGATGGTCAAACTGTCTTTAATTTATTACAAGACAAGGCAAACGGTGAGAGTATGACCATCATGAAAAATGAACGCAAAATATACGAAATATCAAAGATGTATGACCAGACCGGTTTCCCCGCAGAAGAAATGAGCTTAGGATATGCAATTAATGTATATCAGGAAAGTATAAATAAAACGTTCAGAGAATACCTAGTAAATTTCCAGTATTTTACAAGGATCATGGAAGACTATGGATTTATATTAATAACAAAGGAAGAGGCAGTATCCATGAATTTACCAGACGGTAGTGGATTGTTTTCCGAGTTATATGCAAATATGGAACAGGAAATCAAACAAAACTCCAAACGCAAACATGATTATGGTACCGCATTATATATGTCTCCGGAAGAAAGACGCATTTCATTTATGAACAGATATTTCGTATTTAAAAAGGTTCGTAGTGTAGATGCCAAGAAAATGGCCGACATTATATTAAAATCAGATTTGGAGACAGAACAAATTGTGAGTGAAATATTAGGTGACGACAATGCAGAAGACAAACCATCTGCACCAAAGCCCAAAGTCCGTAAAATGAAGAAGTCGAAAATAATCTTAAAAAATGCCGATGCAGATAAGTAAATGCACACAGTAGTTAGAATACACTAAAATATGTATGTAATATTTGAATATACATATTTTTTGTTATCATTCCCAATTCCGTTTATCTCTATATTCGGCAGGGTTATTGTGGCTACGTAAGAACATAGTATCTGGCGTAATGTTGAATATGGGTTTGCCACTACGATAAAAAATATCAACCTGTGTTTGACGCCATTTTTCTTGTTTTCGCATAGCACATAGAATTTCACTATCTAATTGGAAGTCTTTCTCCGAAAACATAGTATACTCTTATGCCAGATTTTCTATTCACTACATACCGGTTCCTGCAACTGCATCAACCATTACATTATGTCTTTCTTTTACAGTATCTAATATACATTGCTGTTCTTCACTTAGCTGTATCATACGATATATTATTCTATTGGTTCGCTATACAATAATATAGATTAACGTGTATACCAATTATTTATATTGTTAATGACTGATTTATTTTTTGAATTGTATTTTGAAAAGCCTTTGTATTATTATTGTTATATGCGTTGAAATGCGAATATAAACCATAAGATGTAATATCTTCTTTTAACCAATCAACCTCTCGTATAAAACAGCTAATATTATTCATTATTCGTATTATATAAAACCATATATCATCTTGTTTATCACAGGTATTTAAA
>Ga0255758_10000932_pt1 | contig 31534 bp, 35 predicted proteins | sample 011ome_24_FD_179958 | JGI IMG/M metagenome (GOLD analysis project Ga0255758, IMG submission 179958) | Coastal salt marsh microbial communities from the Groves Creek Marsh, Skidaway Island, Georgia - 011513CT metaG (version 2) | ecosystem: Environmental > Aquatic > Marine > Intertidal zone >... | reverse complement strand
TTTTTTCGCTAAAAACTTTATTAAGAAATTCTAAAGTTTCATTCCAAAATAGTCCACCGGGTTCAGGAGTACCTGTACTAGGCATAATTGATGGGTCGAAAACATCTAAATCAAACGTTATGAATACGTTTTCAGTCATTTGTTCTAATGCACTATCCATCCAAAAGTTATCCTGCGCTATTTCATGTGCAAAATATACCTTTTCGAAATCCATAGTTAGCTTTTCAGATGCGTCCATGGATCGAATTCCAATTTGAATTAGATTAGTGTGTTGACTGGCCTCATATACAGCACATGCGTGGTTGTATTTTGATCCTTCATATTCTTTTCGCAAATCTGCATGTGCATCTAAGTGAAGAACGGTTAGGTTTTCATAAGTTTCATAAAATGCTCTAATTGCTCCAATCGATATGGAATGCTCTCCACCAAAAAGAGTTACAAATTTGTTGCGTTTAATTTGATGTTGAACTGATTTATGAACGGCCTCTACCATGGCTTCTGGGGAAGACTTTTCTGTAATGGCATTTAAAATGGAAATTCCATTTTTATAAACTTCACTATCTGTTTCAATATCATATAATTCCATGTTTTCAGAGGCTTCAATAAAGGCTTCAAACCCTTTATCTGCTCCTTTCTGCCAGGTACTTGTACCATCAAATGGTACAGGTAGCAATACGATTTTTGATTTGTCGTATTTTGCAAATTCTTCTGGAATACCGCCAAATTTTTTATGCAAGTTCATATCCTAAAATGTTTAAAAAATCTTTATTAGTTTGTTGTTCTTTGTTTTGAGTAATTTCAAGGGTTTCATTTTCATTTTTAGTAATTAAAATGTGTTGAGGTGCGGGAATTAAACAATGTTGTAATCCTCCGTACCCTCCAATATTTTCTTGGTATGCTCCCGTATTGAAAAATCCAATATAGAGGGGTTTGTCTGGATGGTATTTTGGTAAATAGACGGCATTAATATGTTGTTCGCTATTATAATAATCGTCACTATCGCAAGTCAATCCACCTAGTAAAACTCGTTCATACGAATCGTTCCATCTGTTTAGAGGGAGCATCATAAAACGCTTATTGATGGCCCATGTGTCTGGCAATGTGGTAATGAATGATGAATTTATCATATTCCATTTTTCACGATCATTTTGTTGTTTTTGACATAAGATTTCGTAGATAATACCACCACTCTCGCCAACTGTAAAACTTCCAAATTCTGTAAAAATATCTGGAACAGGCACATTAGCCTCGAGACAAGTAAGTTGAATTTGATTGAGAATCTCATCGATTAAATATTCATAATCAAAATCAAATGCAAGAGAGTTTTTAATTGGAAATCCACCACCAATATTCAAGCTGTCTAATGTGGGGCATGCTTTTTTTAGATTGACATATACCTTCAGGCATTTTAATAATTCATTCCAATAATAAGAAGTATCTCTAATACCTGTGTTGATGAAAAAATGTAACATTTTTAATTCAACAAGAGGTTTGTTTTTGATTTGTTGATTGTAAAAATCTACAATATTTTTATATCCAATCCCCAAACGTGAAGTGTAAAATGCAAATTTCGGATCTTCCTCAGAAGCAATTCGAATACCAACTTTGAATTTATGATTGATTTCATTCATTAATAGCGGTAGTTCTTCGTAATTGTCTATAATTGGAATACAATTTTTATGCCCATCATTTATGAGCTTTGCAATATTGGATATGTATAATTTTCTCTTGAATCCATTGCAGATTACATAGGTGTTATTGTCAATTTTGCCTTCTTTCTTTAAAGCCTCAACAATGTCTATATCAAATGCAGATGAGGTTTCAATGTGTACATCATTTTTGAGGGCTTCATCCAAAATATACTTAAAGTGTGAGCTTTTGGTACAATAGCAGTAATGATACTTTCCTTCGTAATTGATTTTTTTCATTGAGTTGTAAAACCAACGCCTTGTTTTGTTGATGTTTTCAGATATTTTAGGTAAATAAGTAAACCTCAAAGGAGTTCCATATTGATGAACTAATTCCATCAAATCTATGTTATGAAACCGGAGGTTATTCCCGTTTAAATTGAACTCTTGATTTGGGAATTCAAAAGTTTGATTTATAAAATCAATATATTTTGTTTTCATTGTAATATTTAAGAATAAAAGTGACTGTTTGCCAGAATTGGCTAGTTTTTGTCCAGTAAGTTTATTACAATGAAATTCAAATTTGCAATATTAAAAAGCAAATTTTCTTGTTGAAGAAATACATAAAACCGGAAGTTAGCTTTAAATTTCGGGGGTTTAAACTATAAACCATATCTGAGTTTGACTTCCTAATTCCCAGAGCACCGAACGTAGAAACAGATTTCAAAGTGTTCAGCCAAATGATGTATGATTCATCAATTGTTCAGCAAAGAAAAGTTAAAAATGAATACGTTGGATAATTTTTTTAATTTTTTTTTAAATGTCAACAAAGTTTTTGGGGATGTAAGTTCTTTATCTCTGAAATTTTTTAAGGAAAATGATTTATAAAGCAATGTTGGTTTACTTTGATATTCCAATAAAATCGGTATTGACCTAAAAAAATAGCATTCACCTTTGAAGTTCGAACTCGTTCGTTTGGCTTACATCTTATAAAGGACCAATTGACCAATTAAGACTATTTATAAGCTCGAGCTTTGGTAAGTTTCTGTCACAACTAAATCAACAAAAAGTTAAAACAAAGCAAGCTCAATACTTTGAGCTTGCTTTTTTTGAATTTGTAAAGTAATGGTAATATTTACAGCGATAAGTTACCTGTTGCTTTATAGTTTTGAATCATTAAAAAAAGAACACAGCAAAACATTAATACCCATAAAGCTACTATTTTGTACTTTTTACTTTGATAATAAATTTTAATTAAAAATGCGTAGGCAAAAAGTAATGTTAAATAAATAAGTAATATCATGTGTTAGTATTTTGTTTTATAAACTCAATCCTCGAGTTCTCCGAAAAACCCCACAACTTGTGGGAAAGGGTTAAAAGTTGTAGTTTTGAAATAGTTAACCATAGATTTAATTTTTTGAATGATTGATAATTACAAGTCTTCATTTTTAACAGCAGCGTTTCTATAGATTAAGTGTTCTCTTTGTGTTTGGATTTCTAACTGATTTTCAAAGACCCTGTAAATTGCGGCTTCAATGATTTCATGTTTTTCACCATTCATCACATTAGTGATATGTCCTGTTGAATAGGGAACACCGTGTTTGTTAAACTCCTTACAGTTAGTTAATTCGTTTTGAATAACAAGTGAATATCGATTTCCGATCACTCTCTTTATCAATTGTTTATCAGACTTATTAATCATAGAAAAATTCTGTTTTTTTAATTCGTTTTTTTCTGTTACTTTACTGATAGTTTATAGATGCAAATATAGATAAAATAATATCTAATTTCCAAATAAATGGATAAAATAAAAACTAATATAAAAGAAAGAGTTCTGCAAATAGCTAAAGATAAAGGACTTAGCTATGAATTTTTCTTTAATGACTTAGGCATCTCTTATTCAAACTTTAAAGGAAAACAAAGAAACACATCACTTCAGTCGGATTCAATAGATAAAATTATATCTAAATATACGGACGTAGATTTACATTGGTTAATCACTGGTGAGAAGAAATATAGCACAAATGACGTTTCTAATATAGTGTCTGAGCCCTCAAATGAACCAGACTTTAAAGCCAAATATTATGAGTGTACCGAAAATTACATGAAATTAAATCAAGAGGTTATGGCTCTAAGAAAGGAAAATAACAACTTAAAAAAATCAGATCAATAAGTTTTTGACCTAAATTTTCTTCAAAACACAAAACAAGTTGTTTATATTTGAGTTTTAATTGATACATGCAAGAAAAAATTATTGTTACCGGCGGATGTGGTTACATTGGATCACATACAGTAATCACATTAATTCATCACAACTACGAAGTGGTGATCCTTGATGATTTATCAAATTCTAATCTGCAAATTTTAGATCGAATTGAAAAAATTACAGGCAATCGTCCTCAATTTGAACAAGTTGATTTAAAATCTTCAGAAGCCACCCAGTCTGTTTTTAGAACTCATAAAGACGCAAAAGCAGTCATTCATTTTGCAGCCCATAAAGCAGTAGCGGAATCCGTTGAAAACCCGTTGATGTATTATCAAAACAATCTTTTCTCATTGCTAAACGTTTTGAAAGCCCAACAAGAAAACGCAATCAATCATCTTATTTTTTCGTCCTCAGCAACCGTCTATGGAAACCCTTCCAAAATGCCAATTACTGAAGATGCACCTACACAACGATCCTCATCACCCTATGGAAACACAAAAAAAATTGCGGAAGAAATTCTGGAAGATTTTACAAATTCTCAATCGGAAATATCCGTTATTTCATTACGTTACTTTAATCCAATTGGAGCGCATGAGTCCGGGCAGATAGGGGAGTTCCCCACAGGAATTCCAAACAACTTAATGCCCTACATCACCCAAACCGCTGCGGGTATTAGAGAAAAACTCATGGTATTCGGAAATGATTACCCCACCAAGGATGGTACACCCATAAGAGATTACATCCATGTCGTGGATTTGGCGGAAGCCCACTTAAAGGCACTTCAACGCCTCTTAGACTCAAGCGTTACAAAACCCTTAGAAGTCTTTAATTTAGGAACTGGAAACGGCTATTCCGTACTAGAAATGATTGCTGCTTTTGAGGCAGTCAGTGGAAGTCCTTTAAATTATGAAATTACCGATCGAAGACCCGGTGATGTTCCAGTAATGTTTGCCTCAACAACCTTAGCCAAACAAGTTTTGAATTGGGAGGCAACTCGTGGCTTACACGAAATGATTCAGTCGTCATGGGCATGGGAACAAAATCTTAGAAACGAACTGGAACAATGAAACACAATTCACAAAACCTAAAGCAATACATCACTGACGTTCCAGATTTCCCAAAAAAGGGCATTGGATTTAAAGACATTACATCCCTACTTGAAAGTCCAGAAGGCACAAGTTTGTGTTTAGAACTGCTTTTGTCGGAACTTAAAAACAAACAAATAGATAAAGTTGTTGGTATTGAATCGCGGGGTTTTTTCTTTGGAATGCTATTAGCTCAGTCTCTAAACGTACCTTTTGTACCCGTTCGAAAACCTGGAAAATTACCTCGAAAAGTAATTACGCAATCCTTTGATTTAGAATATGGATCCGATGTGTTAGAACTGCATCAGGATGCCATAAACCCAGGGGATAAAATTTTAATTCATGACGATGTCCTAGCCACTGGAGGAACTGCTGAAGCAGTCTGTAAAATGGTAGAATCCTTAGGCGGTCAAATAGTTCAATGTAATTTTGTCATGAAACTTGATTTTCTTGAGGGGTTCAAAAAAATAGAATCGCATCCTATCTATGCTGCAATAAGCTATTAGATCAGTCCAACGCTTTTTTGGTTACATACAGCCGCCAACCAAATAATGCCATTTGTAACTTTGTTGCTTTACTAAGATCCACCCGTTTTTTAGTCAAACTTGGAAGAATCCATTTATTAATGCGTGCTAAAGCTTTAAAAAGTGGTTTTGAATTCATAAGTCAAAAATAGAAATTCTTCTTCTAATTCAACACAAATTTCATAACTTAGATTTATCTTCGTAAAAAAAAAGTGTATGGATATTGTTTTGATGCTGTTGGGATTTGTGTTTTTGGTTGTAGGGGGTGAATTTTTGGTACGAGCTTCTGTTGCGTTATCATTAAAACTCAATATCTCTAAAATGGTGATTGGGCTCACGGTTGTCTCTTTTGCAACCTCACTTCCTGAACTTATAGTCAGTTTAAATGCCGCTTTGAATGGGTCTCCATCCATTGCAATTAATAATGTGATCGGATCCAATATAGCTAATATTGGATTGGTTCTTGGGATTACAGTCTTGTTAGGAACAATTCATGTAGATAAAACATTTTATAAATTTAATTGGCCTGCGCTGATGATTTTCTCCTTTGTTTTTTACTATTTCTTAAGTAACGATAATAAATTAGATGCTATTGAAGGAACTGTTTTATTTTTAAGTTTATTGTTATTTATTGCTTTTTCGATCAAACAGTCAATGGGGACTGATACAGATGATTCTGTGGAAAACCTGACAATGAGTTCTAATTTTAAAATTATAATATGGCTCATTATTGGTGGAGTTTCCCTCTATTTTGGAGCCAAATGGTTGGTTGATAGCGCTGTAGTAATTGCTCAAAAAATGGGTGTTAGTGAGGCCGTTATTTCGGTGTCTGTAATTGCTTTAGGTACCAGTATCCCAGAACTGGCTGCCTCTGTAATTGCAATAATTCGAAAAGAGAAAGCCATCTCATTAGGGAATTTAATAGGGTCTAATATTTTTAATATCGGATCTGTTCTTGGATTAACATCCTTGGTCAAACCGATCATGGTTGACGATCCCGAAATTCTATCAAGAGATAGCATTTGGATGCTTGTATTTGCAGGACTTTTGCTGCCGTTAACTTTGATTTTTAAACGAGATGAAATTAAAAAATTTGAAGGCCTTATATTGGTTTTCTTGTACGGAGTTTTTATCTATTCCGTATTTTTTTAAGCTCAAGATAAAACTAATTAACCCAATAACTATTTAATTCTTCTATACCAACGGTTTGTACTGACGTCGTCAAATCTGTTTCGCCAGACTGTTGGATCAGTGAAATGATTTCGTCACTTAGTTCATAGCCCTGTGTAGTTTCGGCGCGAACAAGACCAATGTTTCCAGCATAATAATAACGTACCGTCATAACATCTTGAGGTTGAATAATATCAATAGCCTGACTAATTCCCAAAATAGTAATAGTGCCAGTCACAGAGATCGTTAGCTTAAGGGATGCTTCAAAAATATTTGAATACGCCATACCGTTCAAAGTGGTAGTGGGATAAAAATTTTCTTTTGAAGTGGTTAAAGCAAAATTTATTTCAATGGGAATAGCTGCGCCTTGTATATCAAGCGTCTCAGAAAAACTATTTGAAAAATCAGAAAGAATTTCTCCGTTAGAGGCCTCTAAATCTATAAGTTTCAAATCCTCAATCGTGGGCATTTCAGTGATGGGAAGATCAACCTGAAGATCCAAACTTCCTGTATATTCTAAAGAGGTTGATGTTTTAGATAAACTTCCATTAACCAAAAGCGTATTCATTGTGCCTAGTGCAGCCGTGCCATCATTGACCTCATACGTAAAAGTATTTGCTGTTGAGGTTGCTATATATAAAGAGTCCGTTCCAGTAAAATTCATTTCAGGAATATCAGGACTTGTACGCTCCACGTCATAGACCCAATAGTCTCCCAATGTATTTGGAACATAGGTTGTAGGACTTGTTTCCGGATCAGTTACATCCATATCTTCCTCTTCATAAGTTTCGTTTGAACAACTGACAATACTTAATGCGAATAAAAATAAAAGAAGTTTTAAAGTACTCATAATGATTTGGTTTTTATTCAAATATAAATAAAATTAAAACAAGAGTTTTAAAAATCAAGACTGATTTTTTCTATCATTCTGCCTGAACCAATCTCCTTAAAAACAAAAAACCCACTCGTTGAGCAGGTTTTTAAATATTGTAAGGACAAAAAACTTATTTTTTGTTCACCTTTTGAATGTATTTGTTTAATGCCATTGTCATTGAAGGCATTTCAGTGGTTGGTGCAGAAATATCCACACGTAGCCCTTTATTTTCAACTGCTTTTACGGTCGTATTTCCAAACACAGCAATTCGTGTATCGTTTTGTTTAAAGTTCGGGAAGTTGTGAAATAAGGATTCAATTCCAGAAGGACTGAAAAACACTAAGATATCATAATACACATCTGCTAAATCAGATAAATCACTGATCACTGTATTGTAAAACACCGCTTGTTTCCATTTAACACCAATTTCATCTAACATTAAGGGAACAATTGGCTTTAGTTTGTCAGAAGAGGGTAATAAAAACTTTTCGTCTTTATATTTTTTTATGAGAGGAGAAAGATCTTGAAAATTACGTTTCCCAACATAAATTTTACGTTTGCGGTACACTACATATTTTTGTAAATAAAACGCTACCGCTTCGGATTGACAAAAATACTTCATACTATCTGGCACTTTAAAACGCATTTCATCCGCAACTCTAAAGAAATGATCAACAGCATTTCTGCTGGTCATAATAATTGCAGTGTAGCTTGAGAAATCAACTTTTTGTAATCGTACTTCTTTAGCTGTCACACCTTCCACATGAATAAAGGGACGGAAATCAATTTTTACTTTTTGTCGGTCTTGCAAATCGAAGTAAGGAGAGTTTTCTACTTTTGGTTCGGGTTGAGACACCAAAATTGTTTTTACTTTCATGTATTTATTTTATTGATTTTATAACGGTCACACGTTACATCCATCGAATCATTTTCTTGAAAATCAAGTTATGACTATGGATGCTTCATAGATCAATTACTCTAAAGGGTTAATTAATATCCAACGAAAAAAGCTTGTATAATACTATGTACAGCCCAATTTCGAGTGTGCAAAGATACAAAATAAAATAAAAGAAATTATTGATAAGTAGCTTTTGATACGTTTTAACCGATTTCAACAATCCTGTGAAGAGGATCACTCCAGAAATTACCAATATGGAAACTAATAATATGTGATGATTTGGTGCTCCAAAAATCAGTAAGGAATTGAGAGGAAGTAAAACAATCCCCAAAAAATTTAAAAAACTAACCTGTTGAAACACAAAACTATGAAACAATTTTGGAATGTCAAATAGATAACCAATTCCTAGTTCTAACAAAATTTTGAGGAGCACCCAAGTTCCTAACAGCCCCCCTAGTTTTATAAATAGCAATACATCTACTTCTAGTTTTTGTGCGAAATGAGTGTAGGTGAGTATCCCCGTAAGTGTACCGTTGATGCAAAAATTTAAAAACAACAGAATGTCAAAAGGATCCAAAAACTTATGATCTTTGAAGTAAATCCTTAAATAATTTGAGAATCCAAAAACTCTCAGTAAATCGGTAAAACGATTAAAATTTAAAAGCTTAACACCTACAATAATAGCAAGACTTGCTACAATAATTGTTGTGTATAAATCGTTAAATAGTACCTCTCTAAGCATACACAAATCTATGAAGAATATTTATAAAAAGAGTCCGCTAAAAATAACTTACTTTTGCTAAAATTTTTCTACGGAATGCAAGACGCCATTGTAATCATACCAACCTATAATGAAATTGAAAATATAGAAGGCATTCTAGCCGCTGTATTTTCTGAGCATAAAGCGGTTCATGTTTTGGTTGTAGACGATAGCTCACCAGATAATACCGCCCAAAAAGTAGAAGAACTTCATTCCACTTATAAGGATCGGCTTTTTTTACTAAAACGAACCGGAAAACAAGGACTAGGTACGGCCTATATTGAAGGCTTTAAATGGTGTTTGAGCCGTTCCTACGAATATATTTTTGAGATGGATGCCGATTTTTCTCACAACCCCAAAGATCTTCATCGACTTTATGAAACCTGTAAATTTCAGAATGCAGATATTGCTGTAGGATCGCGCTACATTAAAGGGGTAAACGTTGTCAATTGGCCGCTCACAAGAGTGCTGCTTTCCTATGGAGCATCTCTCTATGTTCGCATTATTACGGGTATGAAAGTTCTCGATCCTACGGCAGGTTTTGTGTGCTATAAACGAAAAGTTCTTGAATCCATCAATTTAGAGGCCATAAAATTTATTGGGTATGCATTTCAAATTGAAATGAAATATTCGGCCTACAAAAAAAACTTTAATATCAAAGAAATCCCAATTATCTTTACCGACCGACGCCATGGAGTTTCAAAACTAAGTAAAGGAATCATATCCGAAGCAATTCTAGGGGTCATCAAAATGCGATTAAAAACAATTTTAGGAACAACATAAATGCATAAGAAATCCATACTCATAAAAAACGCACGAATTGTCAATGAAGGAAAAATCGTTGAAGGCGATGTGTTAATTGAGGATCAGTATATAAAAGAAATTGCCAACTCTATTAGTGTTAAAAACGCTGATGTTACGGTTATTGATGCCGAAAATAATTACCTCATTCCAGGCGTTATAGACGATCAAGTTCACTTTAGAGAGCCCGGTTTAACCCATAAAGCGACAATTGAAACAGAATCTAGAGCCGCAATTGCAGGAGGAATCACCTCTTTTATTGAGATGCCAAACACCAACCCACAAGCTACCACCATTGAAAAATTAGAAGATAAATTTCAGATTGCTGCCAATACATCTTCTGCCAATTATTCATTTATGTTTGGGGGAACAAATGACAACTTAGACGAGATTTTAAAAGTAGATCCCCTCAAAGTTGCAGGGCTTAAACTCTTCTTGGGCTCTTCAACTGGGAATATGCTTGTGGACAACCCTGAGGTTTTAGAAAAAATATTTAAAAGTACGGACTTGTTGATTTCAGTTCATTGCGAAGATGAAAATACAATCAAACAAAATACAGCTCTATATTTGGAACGCTATGGTGAGGACATCCCAATCCAGTGCCATCCAGAAATAAGAAGTGCAGAAGCTTGTTACATCTCCTCCTCAAAAGCAATTGCTTTGGCCAAAAAAACAGGAGCACGTTTGCATGTGTTTCATCTCTCAACAGCGAAAGAAATGGAATTATTTTCAAATAAGAAACCTCTAAAGGACAAAAAAATCACTGCGGAGGTTTGTATTCATCACCTCTGGTTTTCAGATGAAGATTATGATAAAAAAGGAACCTTCATCAAATGGAACCCTGCCGTAAAATCCGCTAATGATAGAGATGCATTGTGGGAAGCTCTTTTGAATGATAAAATTGACGTGATTGCATCCGATCATGCACCCCATACACTTGAAGAAAAATCAAATACATACACCAAAGCTCCTTCAGGAGGCCCACTCGTACAACATGCACTTGTAGCCATGATGGAGGCGCATCATAATGGACGGATTTCAATTGAAAAAATGGTAGAAAAAATGTGTCATAATCCTGCAATTTTATTTCAAATTGAAAAAAGAGGCTACATCAAAGAAGGGTATTTTGCAGATTTGGTACTTGTAAATCCAAACAATCCTTGGACGGTCACTAAAGATAACTGTCTTTACAAATGTGGCTGGTCGCCATTTGAAGGTTCAACCTTTAAGTCTCGAGTTACACACACCATCCTAAACGGAACGATTGTCTATGAAAATTCAAATTTTACAAACCATAATGCAGCCATGCGTTTAACATTCAACAGATGAAAACATTCTTTTTAGTAGGCAGTATTTTGTTTTTTATGTCTTGTGAAAACCTAGAAGTAAAAAAACCATCTAATTTGATTTCTGAAGATCAAATGGTTGAAATTCTTTATGATGTATTACTTATTAATTCCGCAAAAGGAGTCAATAAACAATTACTACAAAAGAACATCAATAATCCTGAAGCATATATTTATAAAAAACACAATATTGACAGTCTTCAGTTTGCAGAAAGCAACGCTTATTACACCTTTAAAAATGAGGTCTATAAATCCATTTATGAAAAACTAGAGTTGAAGTTAACAACTCAAAAAACAAAATACGAAGCCTTACTTAAGGAGAAAAAACGCGTCAAAGATTCTATAAAAGAGCTAAAGAAAACTAAAGCTGAACCCTTGAATCTTGATCCTAAAGTGAAATTTGAATCTAAGATGAGACCTCCTTTGAAAAAACGTGACAGACTTCAGAAACAACCCTTGAAATAGGAGTAAATTTAAAATCGGTTTTAGTCTCTAAAAACTTATCCGAACTGTAATAACTTTTAGTTCTTAAAGTCTTGCTTAAATTTTTAGTGAAGTGTCTTTTTCCTCCCGTTAATTTATGTTTCAACCAATCCAATCGCCATGCAAAGGAAAGCATCCACTTAGGTGCTATCTTTTTGGGAGGTGCCAGTTTAAAAGCATTTGAAATAAGTGTTGTGAAATCTAAACTAGACAGGTTCTCAGCCACTATAATATAACGCTCATTTTTGCAGTCGCTATTCATTAAAAACACCATACTTTTTATAACATCCACAACCCCAACATAGCCTGCAACCCCCTGTGTAGCATAGCGAAGCCCCTTGTGAACACGTTTAAACAATCCACCACTTCCCGATTCAAAAAAACCAGGGCCTAAAATCACGCCAGGATTTACAATTACACTCGGCACCCCTTCCTGAATACCGCGCCAAACTTCCATTTCAGCTTCATATTTTGTAATGGCATACACACTTTGCTCGTTTTCTGAGTTCCAAGCAGTTTCTTCTGTTATTTTTAGGGGATCATAGCCCATTGTAGCTACAGAACTTACATAACAAAGCTTTTCAATGGCGTTTATAATACACAAGTTTACAATGTTTGCAGTCCCCGAAATATTTATCTCTCGTAATTTATAATAATCGCTTGGGTCAAACGAAATTAAGGCAGCACAATGGTACACCTGTTTAACCCCTTCAAATGCTTCTGTCAGTTTTGGGACATTATTCAAATCCGCTTTCACCCATTCAATTCGATCAAAATGTGCGTCTATTGAATCCGTGTAATAAGAAAAAATTGTTTTTACCTTTTCAATGGTTTTTTTGGTTCGATAAATCGCACGAACGTTTTGTTGAGATTTGCTGAGTTCAAACAACAAATGACTTCCAACCAATCCAGTACCACCCGTAACTAATATCATAGCACTAAATTACTATTTTTTCTTTTCTTGTCACTTATGAATCTGTTATCTTTGTCTTAATTAAATTTTTGATAATGGCCAGTAATTTTATTGAAGTCTTACGTTGGAGAGGAATGATCCATGATGTGATGCCCGGAGCAGAAGACCATTTGTTAGAGCAAATCAGAGGTGCATATGTAGGTTTTGATCCCACAGCCGATTCGTTACACATCGGAAATCTTGTACCAATTATGTTATTGGCTCATTACCAACACTGTGGTCATAAACCCTTTGCTTTGGTGGGAGGCGCGACAGGAATGATTGGAGATCCTTCTGGGAAATCCACAGAACGAAACTTTTTAGACGAAAAAACACTCCGCCACAACCAAGAAGCAATTAAAAAGCAATTGGCTCATTTTTTAGATTTTGATAGCGGCGAAAAAAATGCTGCTGTCCTTGTCAATAACTATGACTGGATGAAAGACTTTTCATTTTTAGATTTCATTAGAGATGTAGGAAAGCACATTACCGTCAACTATATGATGGCGAAAGACTCTGTTAAAAATAGAATTTCAGCCGAAAGCTCAGAGGGCATGAGTTTCACAGAGTTTACCTATCAATTGGTGCAAGGCTATGATTTTCTTCACTTATTTAAAGCACACAACTGTACCATTCAAATGGGAGGAAGCGATCAGTGGGGAAATATTACCACAGGAACGGAACTCATCAGACGCGTTGGAAATGGAAAAGGCTTTGCAATTACCTGTCCTTTGATTACAAAATCAGATGGCTCTAAATTTGGTAAAAGTGAAGGCGGAAATGTATGGTTAGATCCCAAACGAACTTCCCCATATAAATTCTATCAATATTGGTTAAACTCCAGTGATGAGGATGCCGAAAAATACATTAAAATATTTACGTTTTTAGAAGAACAAGAAATCAAATCGCTCATAGAAACGCATAAAGAACAACCCCATCTGAGACAACTACAAAAACGTTTGGCTCAAGAAATTACCACCATGGTTCACAGTCAGGCTGATTTTGAAAATGCCGAAAAAGCATCCACAATTTTATACAGTAAATCGTTTAAAGCAGACATTCAAACTTTGGATGAAGCCACATTTTTAGATGTGTTTGAAGGCGTGCCTACAGCTGAGGTTTCAAAATCGCATTTAGAATCTGGTTTAGATATGATTGCTGCACTTTCTGCAGAAACAAATTTTTTGGCTTCTAATGGTGAAGCACGTCGAGCATTGAAAGAAAATTCAATCTCTGTTAATAAAGAAAAAGTAGGGGAGGACTATCAAATTTCAAATGCAGACTTGATTAATGAGACCTATGTAATTATAAATCGTGGGAAGCGAAGTACTTTTATAATTCGAGTGGTCTAAAGTACCATCAAATTACAACCTCTGATATCAGATTGATCAAAGCGTCCTAAGATTTCAAAAGTGCCGTCAGACTTAATTTTTCCTAAATCTTGAGTGGCAATAAACGCACAGGAATTGATGTTTGCCAAGTCAATAATATTAATCCCGCCCGATTTTCCATTTGGTTGAATACTCAGCGCATCTTCTGGATCTCTTGTCAATACTTTCATCCAAGGTGGAGTTTCAAAAACGCCTCCTCCTTTAGAATAGGCTTGTGATAACAACTCTGTCATACCGTATTCACTGTGAATGGTATCCACACCAAAACCCTGTTTTAAAAGTGCATGAAGTTCTGATTTTACCAGCTCTTTTCGTTGCCCTTTCATACCGCCTGTTTCCATTACTATGGTATGTTTTAATTCAAATGAATAGGCTTCTATCAAATCTAATAACGCATAAGAAACGCCAATAAGCAATGTTTTTTGACCTTTTGCTTCCAAGCTGATAAGGGTGTTTTTCAGAGCTTCTAGATCGTGAAGATAAAATCCGCTTTCAGGCTGTTTGGACTGTAAAATCATATCATTTGCCATATAAACCAATGAGGAGCCTTCGCGTTCTAGATAAGAAGGTAATAAGGCCAAAACAGTATAGTTTTCAATGGTGCCATAAAAGGATTCAAACCCCGTTCTAAAGCTTTGTTTATAAACATCCAAATCAACTACATGGTGTTTACTCACGATACTTCCTGTGGTACCACTACTCGTAAAAGTGGCTTCTGTGGGTTTGTTGGTGGATATAATGGAATGAGTTTTAAAAAATTCAATAGGTAAAAATGGAATTTGCTCTAAAGACCTAACATCACTCGGATGTTTGTAAAGCAAATCACAAAATGAGCGATACACCGCATTGTGCTCAAATTGAAACTTGAAGACTTCCAAAGCGGTGGCTTTGAAATCGGCTTCAGATTGGATGTTAAAAATTGAATTTTTGTGGTTCATGTACTTGAAATTCCAACACAAAAGTAGCTAAAAATAAAAAGAGCGTTGCTTTTGGCAACGCTCTTTTTGAGTAATATAAAAATTAAGATTATTGGATAATCAATTTTTTAGTAGTTGTTGCTGCACCTTGTGTGAGCTTTACAATGTAAACACCTGTGTTTAGTGGCGATACATCTAAGCGTCCATTCGCAACAGTTGCATTGATGACCTGCTTTCCAAGAATATCAAATACATTGGCTTGAATCGCTCCCGATCCAGTTGAAGTAATGTTTACAAAATTATGCTTTGCTGGGTTCGGATATAATTTAAACACATCCGAAATAAAATCAGCGTTAGAAAGTGTTGTTGGTGTAACATCTGCAAATGAAGTCCCAATACGCAATTCATCAAATAAAATAGATGGAGTTTCAGCAGCTGAATCTTGTCTTACGATAAAGCGATTGATTGAAGTGGCTGCACTCGAATCTGTTTCAGAAAAATCTGGAGTAGGTTCAGCACCCCCCAAAGATGTTGGGTTTACCCAGCCTTTAACAGTTCCTACGCCTGGTGCGTAACTTAATACGATTAAGACAGTATCTCCAACATTATAAGTTCCAGCAAAAACTGCATTAGAAGAAGCATTGGTAATTGATATTTCGTAAGTTGTACCTACAGGGTCTGTAGTTGGGTGTACCCAAATTCTTGTGTCAAAACTAGAATCACTTTCAGCTAAGGCAGCAAAATAACCTCCATCTACTAAGTCTGTAATACTAGATTGGTCTGTTATATTAAAAAGAAATGACGCATATACTTCACCTGAAGTTACTCCCGTAAATTCAATTTTATTGTCAATACCACTTCCGTCAAAACTAATATGATTTCCTGTTTGAGCACCACTAGCTAAACCTGCATATGTCAGTCCGCCTGGTCCGCCAATCAGAACATTATCTCCGCTATAAAAGCCTGTCCAATTTGTTTGATCATCAAGGTTTTCACCAACAGTATAATCAAATGCCTCATAAAGTGGTAATTCAAGCGCAGGCTCACAGTCTGCCGAGTATATAGTGTAATCTACATTACAGATATTACCGTCTGTAACATTTATAATGACATCAGTTCCTTCAGCAACTCCTGTGACCGTTATGGTACCTGTTGCATCTGTTGTGGGATCTCCAGCACTCAAATCAACGGTTCCAGAGTCGGCTGTTACTGTAAAAGTTCCAGTACCACCACCAGTGAAGTTTATAGTAGCCGTGTAGGTGTCTACACCCGCAGTTATTGCATCACAAACTGCAGAGGGTGATGACATTGAAAAGTCGCAAGTTGGAGTTCCCCATGCGCCTGGGTCAAAATCAGATGGAGCAGTTCTTGGAGCATTCACGTGAGAGGTGCATCCAGAAACAGTTGAATCTGCCCAAATATTCCATTCAGCTTCATTAAATGTTGTTGACCCACTAGCAACAGATGTCAGACGTTCTGCTCTACCATCTTCATACTCAGCACATGTCCCTGAATTATCTGTATTAGTATCACCCTGAAAATCATAAACACCGTAAAAATCTACAATTGTGTCGGCTCCATTAACTAGAGCTAAATCATCATCTCCATTGCTTCCAACAACACCATTGCTAATATTATCAAGTTGGTCTGGAGCAAATCCATATGCAGCTTGAAAACTTCCACTTACTGCATCATATCCAATCAAATAAAAGGAACCAGCTGCAATTGTTCCTGTAAGTTCTAGACTAAGGTTAACTCCAGAGTTACCATTAAGGTACTTATCAATTTGCCAGCCATTTCCTTCGGAAAAATCCACAGCAGTGGTTCCAGCATTATAAAGTTCTATAAATCGTGCATTAAGATTGTTGTTGGGGTCTGCAATTTCAGTAATAAAGACCTGCCCAAACGACAAACTAGTTACTGTAAGTGTTAAAAGTAAAATGTAAATTTTTTTCATAGTAAAAATGTTTTTGAAGTTAATTTCCTCCTCAAATATAAAAAAAGTTAAACTATTTTTAACCCAATTGATGATTACTTAACAATTTATTATCAACAATTTACCAGATTCTCGATTCGTTATATTAACATTAATGAGTTGTTATTTTAATGTTATTAAATTTGTTTATTTCGCTACAGAATTTAATTTTTCTATCTTTATAAAAATTATGATACCATAAATAAATGAGTAACACTTCCATAAAAATTTTGCTTGTTGATGACGAGCCAGACATCTTAGAGATTTTAAGTTATAACCTTTCAGCGGAAGGGTATCATATTTCAACAGCATCAAATGGCGTAGAAGCCGTAAAAAAAGCAAAAAAACATCTTCCACATTTGATTATTATGGATGTGATGATGCCCGAAATGGACGGTATTGAAGCTTGTGAAAAAATCCGGATTCTACCTCAATTAAAAGATACGATCATTACCTTTCTTACAGCTCGAGGCGAAGATTATTCTCAAGTTGCAGGATTTGAAGCAGGAGCCGATGATTATATCACAAAACCTATCAAACCAAAAGTGTTGGTCAGTAAAATCAAATCGTTACTTAGGCGTTTGAACGATGAGTCATCCAAAGTGAATTCGGAGGTTGTACACATAGGCGATTTAACAATAGACAGAGAAGCCTATAAAATTATATCCAAAGGGGTCGAAATTGTCTTGCCACGAAAAGAATTTGAATTGCTATCTTTGTTGGCGTCCAAACCCGGGAAAGTATTTAAAAGAGATGAAATCCTCGATAAAGTATGGGGAAATGAGGTCGTTGTTGGTGGTAGAACCATTGATGTGCACATTCGAAAATTGCGCGAAAAAATTGGCGATAACTCTTTTAAAACGATCAAAGGGGTTGGGTATAAGTTTCAATCTTGATGGATAAAAAAATAAAAAACTCTCATAAGTTTTCAATATTAACAGCGTTTTTTATAACGGTGATACAAACGCTCTTATTGAGTGTTTTTTTGTTTAACTTTTTTGATGTAGAAACATCGTTTCTATTATTTTGGTTCCTCTGTTCGCTTATGCTTACCTATTTCATACTCCATTTACGACTCGAAAAATATGTATTTAATAGCATTAAAACCATCTACAAAGATCTGACGCTTTTGGATGTGTCTTCTTTTAAGAACAGTCCAATTACCACAGACATGGAAAGTTTGTCTAAAGAAATTGATACCTATGCCAAAAACAAAAAGTTAGAATTAGAGGCTTTAAAAAATCGAGAAGAATTCCGTAAAGAATTTATAGGAAACGTATCTCATGAGCTAAAAACACCACTGTTTACAGTACAAGGATATATTTCAACACTGCTTGATGGTGCAGCCAAGGATCCAAAAATTAGAGATAAATATCTCAAACGTGCTGATAAGGGTGTCGATCGCTTGATTTATATTGTTAAGGATCTGGACATGATTACCAAACTCGAATTTGGTGATGCGAATCTAACACTTGAAACGTTTAATATCATTGAATCTATTACCAACGTATTTGATTTACTTGAAATTAAAGCCGAAAACAAAAACATCTCTTTACTTTTAGATACAGACTATCCAGACCCTATTATGGTGACTGCCGATCGCCAACGCATCCAACAAGTACTGACCAACTTGGTGGTCAATTCAATTAAGTATGGCCATCAAAATGGTACCACCGAAATTAGTGTAGAGGATTTAAATTCGGATAAACTCATTGTCCGAGTGACTGATAATGGTGAAGGTGTAGAAAGCAATCATTTGACGCGACTTTTTGAGCGTTTTTATAGAGTCGATAAAAGTGGCTCTCGTGAAGAAGGCGGTTCTGGCCTTGGCTTGTCAATCGTAAAACACATCATTGAAGCTCACGGCGAAAAAATCTACGTGGAGAGTAAATTTGGGATTGGAAGTGAATTCTCTTTTACACTCCAAAAACAAAAGCAATAATCCAGATTACTTTCCGTATTTTTGCAAAAAATCAACACAAGTGGGCAGTAAAAATAAACTCAAGCGATTCAATGAAAACAATACATTTCACAATGTATTTCAACCCAAACGCGAAGAATTAGTCGATGCTGTCTATCCGCTTAAAGGACAATGGAATCAACAGTTTTTCAAAAACAACAATCCGTTGGTTTTAGAACTGGGGTGTGGAAAAGGCGAATATACCGTAGGTCTTGCCGAACGGTATCCAAATAAAAACTTCATTGGGATTGATATTAAAGGCGCCCGGTTCTGGAGGGGAGCCAAAACAGCCATTGAAAACAAAATGCCTAACGTGGCATTTATTAGAGCACAAATTGAACTCATTGAAGAGCTGTTTGCTTCCAATGAGGTTGATGAAATATGGATTACTTTTCCGGACCCTCAAATCAAATACAAACGCACCAAACACAGAATGACCAACGCTACGTTTTTGAAACGTTACAAAAACATCCTTAACGATGCCGGAATTGTGCATCTAAAAACGGATAGCGAATTTATGCATGGCTACACCTTGGGACTTTTACACGGACAGGGTCATGAGGTTCAGTATGCCAACCACGACGTGTACCGTCAAGAAGGAAGCCCAGAAGAAGTCACTGCAATTCAAACCTTTTACGAAAACCAATATTTAGCCAATCAAAAAGCAATTACGTATATTAGATTTAAAATCATTTAAATTTTGGAGATATCCATTGTCTTTCTTCTGGGTCTTTTGTTTGCTTTTATTGGAGTCATTCCACCTGGAATGCTCAATATGTCGGCGGCTAAAATCAGCCTAAAAGAAGGCCATGTAAGAGGCTTTATTTTTTCCATCGGAGTCTGTGTAACCGTTGGGGTTCAAACCTATTTAGCATTGATATTTGCCAAATATTTGAATCAACACCCAGATGTGGTGGATGTCCTAAAACGAGTGGCATTGGTTCTTTTTGTTTTAATTTCAATATACTTTTTTCTCTTAGCCAAAAGACAAATAAGCCCTCAAAAAGTAGATGCTAGTAAAAGCAAAAAAAGCCGCTTTTTTCAAGGTATATTGATGTCTGCCTTAAATGTATTTCCCATTCCTTACCAAGCATATATTGTAACCACTTTGTTGTCGTATCAATTACTTTCAATGGATAATCTTTCTATGGGATCCTATATTGCAGGTGCAACTTCAGGATCCTTTGTAGCTCTTTATATTTATATATTATTTTTTGATAAAATTAAAAATTCAAAAATTACATCACCCAAGTGGATGAATTATTCTATTGGGATTATAACCGCTATCGTTTCAATTACAACCCTACTAAACATCTTGCGAACTCCTTAGTCTATATGGCCACAGAACCCCATTTTTTTGATAAATGCTACGAAGTAGCACGCCAAATTCCTTTTGGACGTGTCACAAGTTATGGAGCAATTGCTAAGTTTCTTGGAGCCAGTCGTAGCGCCCGAATGGTTGGTTATGCCATGACCGCTTCACATGGAAAAGACGTACCAGCACATCGCGTGGTAAACCGAAAAGGACTTTTGACAGGTAAACATCATTTTGAGGGCACAAACCTTATGCAGCAATTATTAGAAAATGAAGGCTTACAGATTATTGATAACCAAATTCAAGAGTTTGAATCCGTGTTTTGGGATCCTGCAAAAGAACTCTAGTTTTTAAGACCATCATTTCCTATAATCCACTTCTGTTTTAAAACATTTCACAGTATATTTGTACTTTAGAATCCATCTAAATTAGAAACTTTGAAATTTAACAAACAAGATATCGAGCAAGCGCTCAAAACAATCACAGTTCCGGGCGAAGGTCAAAATATGATCGAAAGCAAAGCTGTCAAAAATATAATGGTTTTTGCAGATGAGGTAATTGTAGATATCACCATTTCCAACCCAAGCTTACAAGCCAAAAAACGTACTGAAGTTGATATTTTAAAAACGATTCATGAGTTGGTGTATGCCAAGGCAAAGATTCAAGTAAATGTAAAAGTAGAAGCTTCAACCCAACCCAAAAATGAAATTAAAGGGAAGTCTATCTCTGGAATTCAAAATATAGTAGCCGTTGCATCCGGAAAAGGAGGAGTTGGTAAATCAACTGTGACTTCTAACCTAGCAGTGACATTGTCCAAAATGGGATTTAAAGTAGGGATTTTAGATGCTGATATCTATGGGCCTTCCATTCCAATTATGTTTGATGTCCAAAATGAAAAACCATTGGCAGTCAACGTGGACGGAAAGTCCAAAATGAAACCTGTTGAAAGCTACGGCGTTAAAGTCTTATCAATAGGCTTTTTCACAAAGCCCGATCAGGCTGTTGTTTGGAGAGGACCCATGGCTGCAAAAGCATTGAATCAAATGATTTTTGATGCCGCATGGGGAGAATTAGATTTTCTTCTCATTGATTTACCTCCAGGAACTGGGGATATCCATTTGTCTATCATGCAATCCTTGCCAATTACAGGAGCTGTGATCGTGAGTACTCCACAAACGGTCGCTCTTGCTGATGCCAAAAAAGGAGTTGCAATGTTTCAACAAGAAAGTATCAATGTGCCTGTTTTAGGGATTATAGAAAACATGGCGTATTTTACTGCAGAAGAATTGCCTGATAATAAATATTATGTTTTTGGAAACGCTGGTGCAAAACATTTGGCTGAAGATTTAAAAATTCCATTTTTAGGTGAAATTCCTTTGGTGCAAAGTATAAGAGAGGCGGGCGATTTAGGCCGACCAGCAGCAATGCAAGAGGCAACGCCTATTGAAGAAGCGTTTCATGAAATCACACAAAATGTAGCACAAGAAGTTGTGCGCCGAAATACGGCATTGCCTCCAACAGAAGCAATTAAAATAACCACGATGGCAGGCTGTTCTGCGGTCAAAAAATAAAGGCTATGAATTCAGAAGAAATTAGACTAAATGTTGTGAAAGCTTTGGATGAAATTCGTCCATTCCTCGAAAATGACGGTGGTAATATCAACCTTATTGCTATTGAAAATGACGAAGTGGTCAAAGTACAATTAGTAGGGGCTTGTTCTTCTTGTAGTGTCAATCAAATGACACTTAAATCGGGTGTTGAAATGACCATTAAAAAATATGCACCACAAATTCAATCAGTCATAAATATTGAAGCTTAAAGAATGATTGAAACGGACATCTTAATTATTGGCGCAGGTCCTACGGGACTATTTACAGTTTTTGAAGCGGGACTTCTCAAAATGAAGTGCCATCTAATAGATGCCCTCCCTCAAGCGGGGGGTCAATGTTCTGAAATTTACCCAAAAAAACCGATTTACGACATCCCTGCATATCCTGAAATTCTTGCGGGCGAACTCACTGAAAAACTATTGGAGCAATGCAAACAATTTGAACCAGGTTTTACCTTAGGAGAACGCGCTGAAACCATCGAAAAACAAACAGATGGATCGTTTGTGGTGACTACCAACAAAGGGACACAACACAAAGCTCCCGTAGTGGCAATTGCTGGCGGCCTTGGAAGTTTTGAACCTCGGAAACCTCAACTCGATACCATTGAATATTATGAAGATAAAGGCGTAGCTTACATCATCAAAGATCCTGAAGTTTATAGGGATAAAAAAGTAGTCATTTCAGGTGGAGGCGACTCTGCTTTGGATTGGAGTATTTTCTTAAGTGAAGTTGCAAGTGAAGTCACTTTAATCCATCGTCGAAATGAATTTAGAGGGGCTTTAGATTCTGTAGATAAAGTTCAAGAGTTAAAAAATAATGGCAAGATTAATATCATTACCCCTGCTGAGGTGACTGCACTTTTTGGAGAACATCAACTGGAAGCCATTGAAGTAACCAAAGCTGGAGAGGTTCCTGTGCGGATAAAAACAGATCATTTTATCCCACTGTTTGGCTTGTCTCCAAAACTTGGACCCATTGCCGATTGGGGTCTGGAAATCGAAAAAAATGCAATCAAGGTTAATAATGCGCTGGATTATCAAACGAATATTCCAGGAATTTTTGCGGTTGGAGATGTCAATACCTACCCTGGGAAATTAAAACTTATTCTTTGTGGTTTCCACGAAGCAACCTTAATGTGTCAAGCGGCATATCAGATTATAAATCCGGGTAAACGCTATGTTTTAAAATATACAACTGTGAGTGGAATTGATGGTTTCGATGGCACTCGTAAAGAAGCTCCAAAAGCTGTTGTGAAATCAATAAATTAATGGACCAAGATGTACAAATAAAAATCACGGATCGTGATGGAAAACTACATGAAATTGCAGCCCCTGTAGATATGGCTTTAAACCTAATGGAAGTGGTTCGACTCTACGAACTAGCCCCTGAGGGAACTGTTGGAATTTGTGGAGGAATGGCCATGTGTGCGTCCTGTCAATGTTATGTTCTTACAGATCATTCGTTACGTGAAATGCAAGACGATGAAGAGGCAATGCTTAGTGAAGCCTTTAATGTCAGACCCAACAGTCGTTTGGGATGTCAAATTCAAATCACCCCAGAAATGGAAGGTCTTGAAATTGAATTGGCTCCAGAAGATTAACCCCTATTTTTTTTAAGTTACTCTAAAATATCCATTGCCAAAGGTAGAATACGCTCCACAAATTTAGTGTATGCAAGCGTTGATGGATGTAAATTATCCGTCGCTACCAATGCTGGATTGTCCAACCCTTGCTGAGTAATATCAGTGATATACACATATTTTAAGTTGTTGTCAGCGCAATAGGTTTGGGCATAGGTATTGTAAAGCTCGAGCTGTGTGCTTATGTTAAGAGCGTTACTGGCTTGGCCAAAAGGCGTGTAAGCATAATCTGGAATTGAGACTACAATCAGTTTAGAAGCATTGCCTCCAACCAATGAAATTGCGGTGTCAACAAGCTCGATAAATTCAGTTTCGTAGAGTTCAAAAGGTTTGTTTTGATATTGGTTATTCACCCCAATCAAAAGTGTGACCAAATCAAAATCGTTTGGAGGGTTGGCACTAGAAATGGCATTTTTTAAATTGGTAGTCGTCCACCCTGTTTGTGCAATGATTTCAAGATTAAAAGTATCAAGTGTTGTATAACGTGTTTGCAAACTATCTTTTAACTGAGCAGGAAATCGACAGCTTTCACAAACACTTTGCCCAATGGTATAACTATCGCCTAGAGCAATGAGCTTGAAGTTTTTTGGGGTTGCTGGATTTTCTGTATAAGGGGTTTCATCAGAGTTATTTGAAATACAACCATAAAAAACAACACCAAATGATACTGTAAAAACAATAATTTTTAAAAGTTGTTTCATAGGGGTTGATTTATTTAAATCCATTCAATCCAGTAATATCAAGCCCAGTAATTAGTAAATGGATGTCGTGTGTTCCTTCATAAGTGATCACACTCTCTAGGTTCATGGAATGACGCATAATGCTGTACTCTCCGCTAATTCCCATACCTCCTAACATCTGTCGGGCTTCCCGTGCAATTTTTATGGCCATATCCACATTATTTCGCTTCGCCATTGAAATTTGAGCGGTAGTAGCGCGGTCTTCATTTCTCAAGACTCCCAAACGCCATGTTAACAATTGAGCTTTGGTAATTTCGGTAATCATCTCCGAAAGTTTCTTTTGTTGCAACTGAAATTGACCAATTGGTTTTCCAAATTGAATACGTTCTTTACTGTATCTTAATGCGGTATCATAGCAATCCATTGCGGCACCAATGGCACCCCATGCGATTCCGTAACGCGCTGAATCTAAGCAGCCAAGTGGTGCGCCGAGTCCAGATTTATTAGGTAATAAGTTTTCTTTTGGAACTTTAACATTATCAAAAATAAGTTCCCCTGTAGAACTTGCACGTAACGACCATTTGTTGTGTGTTTCTGGAGTTGTAAATCCTTCCATACCCCGTTCTACAATCAGTCCGTGAATACGTCCTTCTTCATTTTTTGCCCATACCACTGCGACATTAGCAATTGGAGAATTGGAAATCCACATTTTAGCACCATTTAAAAGATAGTGGTCGCCCATATCTTTAAAATTTGTGGTCATCCCTCCAGGGTTGCTTCCATGGTCAGGTTCTGTCAGTCCAAAACAACCAATCCATTCGCCACTAGCAAGTTTTGGTAAATATTTTTGACGTTGCGCTTCATTTCCGTATTTCCAAATGGGATACATCACTAAGGACGATTGCACCGATGCAGTACTTCGCACACCAGAATCTCCACGTTCAATTTCTTGCATGATTAATCCATATGAAATTTGATCCAAGCCAGCTCCACCATATTCTGTTGGAATGTAAGGACCAAAAGCACCAATTTCTGCCAACCCTCCAATAATTTGAGTTGGAAATTCTGCACGTTGTGCATAATCCTCTATAATTGGGGAGACATCTCGTTTAACCCAGTCACGGGCTGCACTTCTTACGAGCTTGTGCTCTTCAGATAATAAATCATCTAAAAGGTAATAGTCAGGTGCTTCAAATAAATCGGCTTTCATCAGTAATCTTTGTTTTTAATTTAATTTTATATAATCAAAAATGAGAATTAGACAATGTTTTTACAAAAATACTTATTCCGCTTGAAAATTCTACAATTTTAAATAAAAATCTTTGGTGAGCGTCGTATATTCTTTTGTGTACTGATGTCGTGAAATTTCTATTGTGAGTTCCTGTGTTTCAACGACTTGTTTTTTAAAGGTAAAACACATCAAACTGCGTTTTATAGGACTTGATTTTTGACCTCTAATATGTAATATTTTAGAAGGGTATAAAGCTTCTTTGGCTGCCAACGCAATAAATGAAGTTTCTTCGCTAAAAGGAAGAACCACATTAAAGTTTCCATTAGTAGATAGTAATTTGGCAACAGATTTTAGAAGTTCATTGAAGGGCATAGCTTCTTCAAACCGTGCTTTATTTCGCACTTCATTTTCTGTTTTAAAAGGGGCTGTGTAGAAAGGTGGATTTGAAATAATCAAGTCGTATTGATCTTCGATCTCCTCTATAAACTCATTGAGTGATGCATGGTAGCAAAACAACCGATCGCCCCATTCTGAGGTTTCAAAATTTGTAATACATTGCTCGTAGGCGGCAGGGTCAATTTCGAGTGCATCTATAAGTTCTGCCGTACTTCTTTGGGCCATCATTAAGGCTAGGATTCCCGTTCCTGCTCCAATATCTAAGATGGAATTCGGCTGTAACTCCAAGCCTGTCCAAGCCCCTAATAACACAGCATCTGTTCCAATTTTCATGGCACACTGATCTTGAGCAACGCTAAACTGTTTAAACCGAAAAGGCTTCGCCATTAGTCTAAGTATAATTCAATTAAGCCAGGCGGGGTGTTGACTGTTATGGTTTTGGTTTCACGATTGAGAGTTTTAATAAAGTCATCGTTCATAGGAATTAATATTTCAATCCCATCCCGATCCACTTCAAACAAGGCTTGAGCTGTGGAATCATTCACGCCTTTGACTGTTCCAACAGGCCCAAAATTTTCATCATTCAATTGATAGCCAATAATTTCATGAAAATAAAATTTAGTCCCTTCAAGTTTTGGCAGCGAATCTAAAGGCAAGTAGAGGTCGCATTTCATCAATGCATCGGCATCTGCTTCGTTGGTAACATCTTCAAACTTGAGTCGCAGTAAATCCGATTTGTGCAATTGGGATTTTTCAATAAAAAAAGGAATCAAAGTGCTGTTCACCTCAATGAAAATGGCATCTAAGTTCTCATATATATCGGGTTGATCGGTGTCTAGTTTGGCGAGAAGCTCCCCCTTAAAACTATATTTCTTCACAATTTTCCCTAAATAAAAACAGTCTTCTTTGGTCATGATTTAAGTCATAAAAAAACCTGACAAAATTGCCAGGTTTTAAAGGTATAAAAAAAAATTATTTTTTTATTCTTCTTCAGCAGCTGGAGCCGCTTCTTCAGCAACAACTTCTTCAGCAGCTTCTTCAGCAACTGGAGCCGCTTCTTCAGCAACAACTTCTTCAGCAGCTTCTTCTACAACTGGAGCCGCTTCTTCAGCAACAACTTCTTCAGTAGCTTCTTCGGTAGCTTCTTCTACAACTGGAGCCGCTTCTTCAGCAACAACTTCTTCAGCAGCTTCTTCTACAACTGGAGCCGTTTCTTCAGCAACAACTTCTTCAGTAGCTTCTTCGGTAGCTTCTTCTACAACTGGAGCCGCAGCAGCAATTCGTGCTTCATTCGTTGCTTTTTCAGCTTCTAACTGTTTTGCAGCTTCGGCTTCTTTAGCTTTTACTAAATCACTTTTCTTCGCATCGATTTTAGCGTTCTTTTCATCTAACCAAGCTTGAAACCTAGCTTCTGCTTGCTCTTCAGTTAAAGCGCCCTTACGAACACCACCAATAAGGTGATTTTTCAACATCGCACCTCTGTAAGATAAAATTGACTTTGCAGTATCCGTAGGTTGTGCTCCATTTTGAAGCCATTTTACAGTCCCGTCAATATCAAGTTCTATTTGTGCTGGGTTGAAGTTTGGATTGTAAGTCCCTAATTTCTCAAGGTATTTACCATCTCTTTTTGATCGTGCATCGGCTGCTACGATCCAGTAAAAAGGCTTTCCTTTTTTACCGTGTCTTTGTAATCTAATTTTTACAGGCATAATAATTAATTTGTGAGGTTCTCGACCTCGGTTATTAATGAGAGCGCAAATATACTATATTTTTACTTTCTACAATCTTTTGTTTATTTTTTTTATATTTTTGAATCCAGACACTAAATCGACCGATTATGAACTCATAGGGTCTCTCTATAAAAAAAACAGTTGTTATGAAAAAAATACTTCCTACACTCCTTATAATGTTAACACTTTTTGGGTGTCAAGACAATATCCAATCCAGTTCTCCTGTTTTGAGAGGCTTGCAAAATGGCGATTTCACATGGCGTTCTTCCTACTCAACGGTGGTTGTAGATGCTTCAACGGGCTTAACAATTAGCGGAACTGACGACACTGGAACACTCACACTTCAAGTTCCTACGGTTGCTTTAGGAACCTTTGTTTTAGGGGCCGATGCGACTGCTTTGATAACCTATTCTGTTGGGAATACAACCTATTCAACCAAAAATAATGGCAACGCAAGCATTGTTTATTTGGGCGATGGCGCAATTACTATAGACGAACTCGATTCGGTGAATGGTACGGTTACAGGTTCTTTTTACTTTAATGCCTATACCGCCGACGGCGAACGTGGGATAAATTTCTCAGAAGGGATTATTTATAAATTGCCTGTGTCAGAAGGAGCGCTTTAAGTTTGACGTATAAGCAAACTAAGGGTTTGAATGCTATTTGTTTCGCTCAAATGGCTGCCAACGGTCTAGTATAAGAATAGTAGCGGATTTTCACACACTAACTTTTCGGTTATGCACAGACCGTTTTTATAATTACTTAATTTCGTTTTAGCGATCAAACCGCTATTGCGTTTATACGTTGTTAGCAAATGTTATTGTTCTTTTCTAATTGCAGTTTGGTCAGTCTTTATAGTGTTAAAGTTTATATTTATTCCAAGTCCTAACCACATATCTCCGTTAAATTTCCAATTAACATCTTTGTCATTCGCTCCGAGGTTATCCCATCCAATAAATAGTCCTATGTTAGCAACTTTAGAGGGTTTGAGAACGATTCCACTTGAGATTGTAAATGTAGAAGCTGTCCTTTGTTCTGTTACATCACTATTTTTAGAAGTCAAATTGACTCCAGTAAGACCTATACCTAAAGATAGGTCTATCCAAGAATTTTCACTTGTTCTTTTTCCAAACCCTGCAACTAAGTTTGCTTGCAATGATAAACTTGATTCAAAATCAAAATCATCATCGATTCCCCTTAATCTAAATGGGATAGTGTAAACACCTACAGATGTTCCTTTATACCTAGAATAAAGAGGTGTTGTTATTTTATTGAAAAATTCTGATGGTAATTCAAAAATTTTGTCATTAAACTTCGCTGCTTTAGGGTTATCTGTATAAGTAGCTTTACTATACCAATTGCTTTTATTTCTAATTTTTTCTGAATAATTCCAATATTTGATATAAACTGTTTTCAGGTCTTCTGACATTCCAACAACAGTTACTTTACTATATTTGTCTATTTCAACTTCAGAAGTGTTCCCTTTTTCTTTTAATAGTGAAAAATCTTTTATGATATTTTCAGTGAATTGATAACTCCCTTTCTTAATTTCTTTTTTGTCCACTTTGACTTCTTCTTGACCATAACAAATGAATGTCGCCATCAGTAAGCTACAAATTGTAAGTAATGTTTGTCTCATAGTTATTGTTTTTAATGTTTGTCTCATAGTTATTGTTTTTAATGTTTGCCAACGGTAAAGTATAAGCATAGTAAGGGATTAGAAAGCAGAAAGTTTCGATTTTTAAACAACTTATGTAAATACAAAACTGCTATTTGTATTAGCCTTAAACCCTTATTATGCTTATACATTGTTAGCAGAAGATTTTATTCAGATTTGCTAAATGTTAACTTCTTACCGTCTGCTGATTGACCTACTGTGTCCTCTATTAAAAGTTCATTATTATTTATCACAAAGTTATAAGATACATTTTCTATTGTAATTTCATTTCCATTAATAGAGTAAGTATAATTACCATTAGAGTTTAAAGGTAAACTACTGTTTGTGTTAGTACCATTTTCTATAACAACATCTATAGTGTTATTAGAGGCAAAAGTCCATTGTATTTCATCTGTATAGTTATCCGTAGGTGAGAAACCTGGTTCATATTTAATCAAATACCAAGTCGCTACTATATCCTGATTATTTTGTTCAGTTGAATTGTCATCATTATTGCATGAAGTTGCAAGAAAGATACTTAAAATTAAAATTATTGCTTTCATTGTTAAATATTTTATGTTGAACAATAAAGAGTTAGGGCAACTGCCCTAACTCTTTATTAATTATTGTTTTATTAAAGTTTTAGCATCTACTATTTCGCCATCACAAACTAAAGCAACTGTGTAATATCCTAAAGGATAAGAACTAACATTAATATTAGTTTGTTGTAGGTTTGTGTCTAAAATATAATTATTAGAAGTATTACTTCCATAGTAACCTATAACCATTAGATATGCTGAATTTACGCCATTTGTTTTATAAGTTACAGAAATATTATCAGATGCAGGATTTGGCGCAATACTTTCTATTATACTTGGTTTAAATTTAATCTCAACATCTTCATAGTCTTTAAAGCCATCCGTAGTTGCAATTACTTCGAGTTTATACTCTTTTACAACATCAGCTGTAACTGTTAAATCTTTACCTTGATAGATTAAATTCCCATCACTATCATACCAATTATAAACTGCTGGTTCATTGATGTCTTCTGCGCTGATTGTAATGGTTTCGTTTAAATCCACCTCTTTATCTCCTCCTGCATCAGCAATAAATATAGGTCTTGTTTCTTTTTTTATTATATAAGTCTCACCTCCGATTACTTCGCCAGTATTAGCATCTTTTTGAATAACGTGGTAAGTATATTCTGTTTTATCAGTCAATTCTTCTGTCAAGAAACTAAAATCTAACGTAAGTAATCCCATTTCATTAGGTTCAAAAGCTATGTTATCTAAAATAACATTATCGCCTTTAACCAATTTTCTTTTCTCCTCGATTGTAGGGTCTAATTTCTCTGCAATTTTGCCACCGCGTTCCCAAGCATCAAATAAAACATCGTCCATTTTTAAAGTTACTTCTGCTTCTTCAAAAATTGCTTTTCCACCTTCATTAGTTTCCTTTTGTAATTCAAGGAAAAAAGTTTTAGGTGTATTGTATGGATTTGCAACTAATACTGAACCACTTGTAAAATCAGAAACTAAATCAACAACTGTAATGTTTTTCCATGCTTGATTTACAGCGGATACTGTTTGACCTCCCGTGCCATCACTTCTTCGTATAACATGGATATAGACTCTTAAACAATAACTTTCATTATTGCTAGAAGTCCTCAAATAAGTACTTTTGTTAAAAAAGTTGTTGTTCGTTTGAGCAGGTGTATGACATAACTGCTGCCCAAATAAATCGTTGCTTAAAAGACTAAGCAAAATTACCGTTAGATAAAATAATTTTTGTTTCATCACTTAACTGTTTTAAAATTACACATTATTTTAATTTTTTTAGCTCAAATTCAATTTCATCTCCTTTTCACGAGAGTTTTTTTCAAATTTTCTGCTAACGGCTTCGGCTATGAGTAGTTGCGCGGTTTAGCGGTTAACTTTGCAAGCCTGCCTACTGCAGGCAGGCAATTACTTATAGCCATTGTTGGCAACTGTTTTTTTTAATTAATTGTTATATTAACAGTTATAAATTCAGTCGGACTTGATTTAAAACTAAATTCATATTCTCCTGCATTACTTACTGTAAATTCATAGTTTGTAGTTCTGATAGGTGCGTCTTGAGTGCAGATACATCCTTCATATTTTGCTTCTACCTCTATTGTTCTTACATTTCCATTTTCGGTTTCGATAAATTTTCCAAATCCGCCACAACCGTTAAAAACTCCGAAATTTACTTCGATGTTGATTGTTTCATTAACGTTTCCAGAAGTTGGTGCGTTTACAGAAGCAACATATCCAATTTCATATTGA
>Ga0255758_10000923_pt1 | contig 31735 bp, 25 predicted proteins | sample 011ome_24_FD_179958 | JGI IMG/M metagenome (GOLD analysis project Ga0255758, IMG submission 179958) | Coastal salt marsh microbial communities from the Groves Creek Marsh, Skidaway Island, Georgia - 011513CT metaG (version 2) | ecosystem: Environmental > Aquatic > Marine > Intertidal zone >... | reverse complement strand
TATACCGAGCCAATTCTTCATGAAACCAGGCTAAAATTTAAGTCTTAAAGACAGTCATGAAAGCATATTGGGTAGTAAGAGGTAATATCTTAAAGCCTGATGAATATGCTCAGTATATTGCTTTAGCAGGCCCCATAATAAACAAATTCAAAGGTAAGTTTATAGTTAGAGGTGGCAAACAAATTGAAGTAGAAGGGGAAGGTTATCAACGAACTGTTGTTATAGAGTTTAATTCGTTTGAAGAGGCTCAATTTTGTTATAACTCTGATGAATATCAAGAAGCATTAAATTATGTAAAATCCTCTGCAAAAAGGCTGGTAACAATTGTAGAGGGTGCTCATTAGTTAAACTTATGCAAAAAATTTATTTCATTTTTCTTATACTTGTATCAGGATTTTTATTTGCTGAGTATAAAAATACAAACGGGGTTGCTTCTGAAAAATCATTTGCAGATATGTTGAAATGGATTAGATCAGATATAGAACCAAAGATTACTAAGATTGAAATCTCATCTGAATGGCAAAAATTAAATTTATTAGAGGACGATAATTATGCTGTTTGGATTGGTCATTCTACTTTTTTAATTAAAAAAAATGGTGTTACTATTCTTACCGACCCTATTTTTTCTGAAAGAGCATCTCCTTTTAAAAACATTGGACCAAAAAGGTTAATACCACCAGCTATCCCATTGGATATTATTCCACGTATTGATATAGTTACTGTAAGTCATAATCACTATGATCATTTAGATATAAATTCTTTAAAAAAAATTGCAAAAAAGCATCCTAATGCAATTTTTTTAGTACCAGCAGGTGATGAGAAATTATTAGTAAGAAAAAAAATCAATAATGTTTATAGTTTTGGTTGGTGGCAATCATTTGATTTCTCAGGTTTTAAATTTACATTTACCCCTGTACAACATTGGTCTAAAAGATCGCTATTTGATAGAAATAAAAGTTTATGGGGAGGCTGGTTCATAGAACATAAAGACTACTCTTTTTACCATGCTGGCGATACTGGTTATTCCAAAGACTTTATTGAGACTAAATTAAGACTTGGTTCACCAAAGTATGCCTTTATTCCTATTGGTGCCTATGATCCTGAATGGTTTATGGCGGAAAGTCATGTTAATCCAGAAGATGCGGTTCGGATTATGTTAGATCTTGAGGCTGAAAAAGCATTTGGAATGCATTGGGCTACTTTTACATTAACAGATGAAGATACAATTGAGCCCAGGGTTAGACTTAATAGTGCAGTTGACAAAATTGGTGATGTGGACTTTGTATCATTGGTTCCTGGAGAAATTATCAATTTAGATTAATTAACAATTTACTTAAAAATTTTTGTTAGGTAATATGTTGAATCTTTGGGGCTATAGCTCAGCTGGGAGAGCGCTTGAATGGCATTCAAGAGGTCCGCGGTTCGATCCCGCGTAGCTCCACCAACTCTCTATTTGTTGATGTTTTTCTTTTATTTATATAGTGTTAAATTAGAATTCATATTAATTAAACAATAATGAAATACATTCTTATTTTAATAACTTCCATTCCATTGTTTGCAAATGAATTGTATGTAAATTTTGAGCAAAAGTTTATGGATGCTGATTGGGATTTCTTGCCTGAGGTCCCTTCTTCCTTTGAACAAAATAATTCAGAATCCATTGAAGTAGGCTTTTTATATAAAAAAATACAAGGAAAAATTTATACAAATGAAATTGAGCTTAATTTAGAGAGATCAACTGAACCTAAAAATGTTACTTTAAATGCAAAAAAAGATGGTGGTTCAATTGGTTATAACATTGATCATAAGAATTTAGTTTATATCTCTTATGAAAATCAAGTCGCTGATCCTCAAGTCTTTAGTTGTTATGAATTTAGCGGATTCATTTTAGGTGGCTGTGATAATGCATCATTTATAATTAGCTCATCAAATCCAAAATACGATAATTTAGGATCAAATATAATTAGCATAAACGGAGATACAAATACCTTCTCAATAGGCTACACAAGGTATATAAATAATTTCTGGTTAGGCTCATTTTCGTTTGATATTGGTCAAACTAAATATAACTATAATTGGCTTTCTCCAATTGAAGACATTCAATCACCATTTTTACTAAACCTAACATTTAATGGAATTATTTTAGGGGAGGCAATTACGAATACATTAAGCAGATTGCCTCAAAGAGAAAAATGGGAGAGTTATCAAATTAATTTTGGATTTAAGCAAAAGTTTGTGTCAGTTTATAATTTTAATCTAATTGGTGAGTATGACTTTGTGTTTTTAGATTTTAAAAACTACTTTGAGTATGCAGATACTCCAAAATATAACTTCAAGATAAGAGCTGGAATAGAAATTGATTTTAAAAATGTTTCCGTCACATTATTTGGAGATTTATATAAAAACAATCTTATTGGTTTTGAACCAATAACTTTTAACCAAAGATCAGAACATTATTTCAAAAAAGCATATGGAGAGTTGGGAGCTAGTGTAAATTTTAGATTTTAATCTTTACAAATATATCAAATAAGTTAAATTATTAAACATAATAGAAAGTAGCAAATCATTTAACCAAATGAATAAAAGTTTAAATAAATTTTTTATAATAACTTCATCTATAATATTAATATCATCCTGCGGCGGTGGTGGTGGCGGTGGTGGAGATACACCCGCTCCTCCAACACCTCCATCAGCTCCAACGGTTAATCTTTCTGCAAATCCCGCATCAGTTGAATTAGATAATACATCTACTTTAAGTTGGTTTTCGACCAATGCCACAACATGTTCTGCTGCATGGACTTCCTCAAATCAAACTTCTGGTTCTGAGGATGTAACGATCTCAACTGTTGGCAATAATACTTTTAGCATTACCTGTACTGGAGCTGGGGGATCAAATTCAGCGAGTGTTGAAGTAGAGGGTTATAGGAGTGTTGATGGTATTTCAGTTGATGGCTATATTTCTGGTGCTGAAATATGTATTGATGAAAATGAAAATTGGCTCTGTGACTCTGGTGAGAATTCAACGACATCAGATAATGAAGGAGAGTTTAACATTAAGTATGCAAATGGTAATTTGTTATCAATCGGTGGCACTGATTTAGATACCCAAGTACTTCTCGATAATTTATTAATTAATCATAAGTTAACTGGTCACAGTGAATTCAAAGTTATCTCACCAATAACTTCGGTTGCATCTTTTTTATCTGATTCATCAATTATTAATGCGGCACTTGGTATAGATAATTCTATTGATATATATACCTTTGATCCTGTCTCCAATAAATTTCAATCAGTTATAAATGATTATGTTTATGAAAAAGGTAACCAACTAACAGTACTAGCTTTTACGCTGCAAAATTTGACAAATAGTATTAATTCTTCTGCAGAAACTACTCAAGATTTTTTTAAATTTATATCTGAAGAATTAGAGCAAGAACATAGCCAAACAAACGAACTTGTAGATATAGAATCATCTGTTTTTATTCAAAAAGTTCTTGAGAATGTAATATCAGAAAAAAGTTTATCTGTTGGTGATAGTTCAAAAGCAAATACAGTATCTGCTATCTCAAATGTACTACCAATATTAAAAGTTTATTCAGATAGTCAGATAACGAAAGCAGTTTTTAATTTTTCAATTTCAACACTGCAAGATGAAATACCTTCAATTGTCAGTGGAACAGCCGATGAAACATTGATTAATTCATATATAAGCGATATCTATAACTATATTGCAGATGATCAAAATATCGATGTAACCGCAATTACAAATACAAGTCCAAGAATAACTAGCAATCTTACAGATTTAAAAATTGATGAAAATGAATTTAATGTTGGAATCATTAGTGCTGTTGACGATGATGGCGATCAAATATATTTTTCGTTGTCTGGAACAGATTCATCGCTATTAGAAATTTCTGCAACTGGAGAAATTAGTTTTAGAGCATCTCCAGATTTTGAAGTTCCATCAGACAGAAATGGCGATAATAATTATGAGTTTAAAGTAAATGTTACCGATGATGCCTCTGCTTCTAACTCTGGATATGATATATCAAGGTCATCTGATGATAATGCTAATGTTGCTGTGCAAAATATTGATGAAGATTTGATATTTTTTAATCTTACAGCAACTGATGGAACTCAAACTTCTAATCCAGTTCTTAATGTTGCCATGCAAATAGATTCATTAACTGGAGCATCTGAAGCACAATTATTAGTTGAATATCCAATATTAAGTGATCCAGATTCAACTGAATTAGGCGATGGTAAGCAAGTATGGATGAGTAGTGGGGTCGATTCAAATAATGGTATTAATTGGACTATTTCAGAAGAATTACCTTCATATGTACTTTCGGGTAATTACAAAGTAAGGAAATTAAGAATTTTACGGGGCGAATTAGATGATCTAGAGATATCAGATTCAACTATTAGAACTAAGGGTTTTCAGAGTTATGTTAACTTGCAAAACTCACAACAAGATATAACTTTACCAGTTCTTCAATCTATTTCAGATTTTTCAATTACTGGTAATGATGGAAATTCATTAACTGATATTAATGTAACCTTTGATGCTGTTGTTGTTGAGGATAATTTAAGTGAAGTAAGAGTATTTATTCTATATCCAGGCGGAGCTACAAAAGATTTTTTAGGAACTATTAATGAAAATGGAAGTATATCTTTTGATATTAGTCTCAATTCGCAAGCTGCTTCCGGTATATATAAAATAGATCGTTTTATTATTACTGACTTAGCTGGCAATAGACTTACATACAGTAATTCAGATTTAGTTAGTTTAAATGTTAACAATAGTTGGGAATTATCGAATTCAATTTCAGATGACAGTGCACCGGAAATATCATCACTAAGACTATCTGCCCTATATGACAACAATGATTTCAGCAGAAAGAATATTCTAGTCAAAGTTAATGCTGATTCTCAAGAATCACCTCTAGAGAGAATTTATATACGGTTGACTAATGAAGATGGCATTACGCAAATTGATGAAGAATTTCCATCTGAACAATTTGTTTTAACAGCTGCAGAGTATACTCACACTTTTGCATTACCTTTTGAATATCCTGGCGGAACTTATATGGTTGATTATATTTTTATTAAAGATAAGGCAGAAAATAAAACTAATTACACTACCTCTGATATAAAAAATAATTCTTGGGATCATGAAGTAAAATTTGAAGGAAAAAATCAATTTATTGGTAAGGTAATTGATGGTTATATTTCCGGTGCGGAAGTTTTTATTGATCAAAACTTTAACTTTAATAGAGATTTAGGAGAGCTTTCTACAGTTTCTGGTGAAAATGGATCATTCTTGATTGGAACTGATGACGATAGCTTGTATGCATGTTTGAAAAATAGACCCATTGTTGCATCTGTTCCAGAAGGAGCAAATGATGAAACATTAGGAAATGTAGAAAATGCATTTAGAATGGTACTACCTTCTATAAATGATGCTGGAACAGATGCAATTGTCATTACTCCATTTACAGATTTATTATCTCAAGCAATTATTAATGCAAAATCTAGTAGTTCAATTACCGAAGACCTAACTGTTCAGCAAGGCTGTGAAAATTCTGGTGATTTAATTGCAACTTCAGTAACCAATGAAATTAATCAGATCATGCAAACTATTGAATCCAGCTTCGGCGTCAATTTGAATGATTTAGTTGCTGATTATATTCAAGGAAGTTCAAACAGCATTATTAACGAAACAAAAGCCCAAAGGATTGGATCGTTTTTGCCCTACTTTAAATTAATCCAAGATGAAATAGATGCTGATTTATCAGGTAAATATAATAAAACTATTAATACGAACCTTACTTTAAGAGATTCTTCTATTGATACTATTCTTTCAGACAACACTTTCACTCTTTTACCTATAGACTTTTATACAGTATACAAAACAGAACCAAATGCTTCTGGCTGGTATACCGAAGAATCTGTGAGAGCAAAGGGTGCAAAGCTATCAAATAATGGCGAAATTCATCATTTCAAATGTATCACTGAAGCGGATAACTGTATTACCAGTGATTATTCGACCTCCAATATCGGTGATGCTTCTGAAGATTATAATAATATGACATATTTTGTTAATCCTAATTATTCTACATCAGAGAATGTTACATTTTTTATCCAAGATAATAGAAGATGGGGAGAGCAAACTAGAGATGGTCAGGTTGTTCTAGAAAAAGATTGTGTCTTTACCGAGCAATTAGATTTTGCTCCCAATGAAAGAGGTGATTCATGGCTTAATACGAGGATGAATTCTTCGGTTCTAAATTATGATATACAAGTTGATTCATGTGCTGGCTTAAGCTCAGGTGATAAAAATCTATTTACAGCTAAAACATTCACATATGAGACAAGCTCAGCATACGAAACCTCTGAAATGCAATATATAAATAGTAGTTTTGCAAAGGCTAAATATCTTAAAAATAAGGTTGAAGATCCTTATACAAATAGAGAAACAATTGATTTAAATACTGTAATCACTGAATTAAAAGGTCTTCCTTATAGATATAAAGATTTAAATAAAGCAAGGGCTTATGCAGATGATATTGCAGGTGATAGAGTCTCAATGAATTTCACTATGAGAGACCAAAATGGTACAGGTCTTGAAACTCATTCAATTACTGTGAGAGATAATCCTGAAGATGATGAGTACTCAAAATTAGAAAGGAACTCTGAAGGAGCATACATAGAAACAGTCACATCTGTTGGGCAGCAAGCAAGAGATGATATGTTTGTTGCACTTCAAGCCTCCTCTGGATTAAATGATGTAGAATTTATTGGTACTGAGTCAGTAAAAGATAATAGGGTGCTAATTTCAGGTAAAACAATTGACGGATATATATCTGGTGCCACTGTTTTTGTAGATGTTAATTTCAATCAGAGATTAGATGCTGGAGAATATTCTGCCTCAACAGATACAAATGGCATATTTGAGTTAGCTATTGATCAAAATGATCTCTCATGTATAAATGCGAGACCCCTTGTTGCCAATGTTCCAGTTGGTGCAATAGATTCTACATTGGGTACAGTTACAAAGTCATATCAGATGTTATTACCCTCAATAAATGATGCTGGGTCAAATCAAATAGTTGTATCACCATTTACCTCATTGTTAGCTGAAGCAATTTTAAAAGGTAAAGCTGAATCAGGAATAGTTGAAGATCTTACAGTTACAGAAGGTTGTCAGCAGGCAGGAGATGATGTTGCTTCAAGAATCTCTTCTGAGGTTAGCGCTTTGAAAACTCTTATTGAAAATACTTATGATATTTCATGGGCAGATTTAGTGTCTGACTTTATTGAAACTGGTGGAACATCAAAAATTTCAGAGTCCCTAGCTACAAAAGTTGCCAGTTTCTTTCCTTATTACAAAGATGTTAAGGATGAGATAGCTGTAGAACTTTCACAAAAATTTGAAAAAGACGTAACTCCAAATGTATCTTTATCAGAAAATTCGTTAAGTAGTATTTTATCCTCTAATGATTTTACAGAGTTACCGTTAGAATTTTTCTCAGTTTACAAAACTAAAAAGAATTCTTCAGGCTGGTATCAAGTTGAAGAGTTATCTGCGTCAAATAGCTTTATTTTATCCAACGGCAAGCTAAGTCGTGAGCATTGTTCACAGACAGATACCATCGGGTGTGAACTAGATGAAATCACACTAGAAAATGTAGCAAATGCATCTACTAACTTTAGCAGACAATCTAATTTCTTTAATGACGATATTACCATTGCTGGACTTAAATCTGGTTCATTAGCAGTGTATGCATTTGATATGCGTGATTGGAGAGATGATTCTGTAAACTGGCAGGAAAGGAATAATAGAGCAAGAGAATGTCGATCAAGTGATGATATACAATTTCAGGTGGTTGATGAAAATAATATGCTCAAAAATTTTCATTACAGTTCCTATTCTCAAGGTTATGGGGTTTTTGATTGCGGTAATTACAGAGAGTATTATTATCCAAAGTTAAATATAGCTACTATTTTTAATAACAATCAGGCAGATAATAGTATTCAAATGAATTACTATATAACTGATGTAACAAGGTCTGGAATAATTAACGATCCTCCATATGATTTCGTCCAAAATAGATTAACAATTAACCCTTCTGATGTTATTGAGGAAATGGCTGCACTTCCAGCATATTATGCAGATATTAATTCAATAAGAAGAAAGTTAGTTGGGGATGAATATGTTTTAGTTGAGTATCATGCCGATCCTAATATAAGTTATTTTGAAATGGGATCTTTTCCAAGAAATGATAATTATAGAGCCAATACAAATAGCGAAGATATAAGAGGCCAAGCTGCAAGGGATGCTTTCTTTGAAAAACTTAAAACTGAGCCAACATTTGATGAAGCTGTTTATGGTACTAGCGCACCAATTAATAATACTATTCTTGGAAGAGTAGCTAAGTCAGTTGTTGAAATTATCGATTATAAGGGTTCAACTCAAGTAGCTTTGCCGATTTATCCAACATATGATGCTAGTACTAAAACTTTAAATATGTCCCTTATAAATTCAGAATTGAACGTAGATAATATTAAAGATTTCTTAGAAAAAGGTATTAATGAAAACCCACTTGATGCAAAATTATATTACCATCCTGATGATTCAATCTCTGGCACTATTCCAATAAAACTTTACTTATATAAAGGTGATGATGATATTGCTGATAGTGGTGAGGGATATTTTTTAATTGAATTTTCTATTGATGTAACATCACAACTTAATGCCGACTATTCAGCAAAACAGACATTTGTAATTGATGAAAATGCCATAATTAAAGCAAAGTATATTGAAGATGATGTCACAATTTCAAAAAATATTATTAATGGCTCAGCTGATACAATTATTGTAGAAGATGAGGCTCGTATAAATAATACACAGCCTATTAGCCAACCAGCAAATCTGCAATTTAAAATACTTAATATCATCTCAACAATATCTGATGATATTTCAGGTGTTCAAGGATTTTTTCAAAACGGTGAAAGTTATACTTTTAAAATAGATTTTGGCGGTTTTTCAGTAATAGACTATGAAAGAAATACTGTTGATGTAATAAAAGGCACATTTAAAGTTTCTTCTAGCCCTACATATGCTATTAATGTAGATAATGTTGAAGTTCGTGAAGATGAAACAGCTAATATATGTTTTTATAGACCATCTGTAGGAAATCTATCTGCTACCTCTATGAACTTATCTTTCACGCAAATAGAGAGGCCTGGACGAGGTGCTTTTGCTGATGATTTCTCTCTATCATCTAACACAGTTACTTTTGATGAAGGCGATACCGAAGCTTGTATTCAGGTAACTGGTTCTGTTGATAATCATTTTGATTGGTTTCATGATGCATATATAAATATTTCTCAACCTACAAATGGTCAGAAACTTTCAAGAGATGTATTCAAAATCAGAATAGAGGATTCATTTGGCGCACAAAATAGAATTGGTTGGTATGAAAGATAAAATCAATTATCTACTAATAAATAAAACATTTATTAATTTCTTAGATAAATTTGCCTATACCAAAAATTAAAATAATATCTTTTTTATACGTATAATTTATTTTCAATCATATTGTGTTATGAATTTGCTATAGTAAATTAATGAAAATAGGCGTACCAAAAGAAATTAAAAATAATGAATTTAGAGTTGGATTAACACCTAAATCTGTTACGAAGTTAGTTAGCTTTGATCATGAAGTTTTTATACAAACAAATGCAGGGGCTGAAATTGGTTTTTTTGATTCTGACTATAAAACAGCTGGAGCAAAAATCGTTAATTCAGCTAAAGAGCTATATGATCAGTCTGAATTAATTGTAAAAGTAAAAGAGCCTATTCCAGAGGAATTTAAATATTTAAGGAGTGATCAGGCAGTTTTTGCTTATCTTCATTTGGCAGGCGATCCTGTAAATGGATTAGATTTAACCAAAACAGGTGTTACAGGTATTGCTTTAGAGACTGTTACTGCTGATGACGGTAGCATGCCTTTATTATCTCCAATGAGTGAAATTGCAGGTCAGCTTGGTGTTATTGTTGGCTCTTACTTTCTGCTCAAGCCGAATAGGGGCATGGGAACATTAATTGGATCAATTAATGATTTGGAACCAAGAACAATAACTATTATTGGTGCTGGAGTTGCTGGGACAGAAGCAATAAAAAAAGCTGTTGATAACAGAGCAAAAGTAAAGGTTATTGATCTGTCATCTAAGAAACTTAATCTTTAAAAGATAGATTTGGCAATAAAAATATTGACTACATAATTTCCTCTGAAAGCTCTATTGAAGATGCTTTAAAAGAATCTGATATGGTCATAGGAGCTGTGTATGTTATTGGCAAGCAAGCACCTAAAGTAATTAAAAGATCCATGCTGAAGTTGATGAAACCTGGAACTGTAATGGTAGACATATCTATTGATCAGGGTGGATGCTTTGAATCAAGCAAACCAACAACTCATGACGATCCTACATATGTTGAAGATGGAATTATTCATTACTGTGTAACTAATATGCCGGGGGCGGTCCCACTAACAGCTACAGAATCCTTAAATAAAGCAACACTTCCATATATTCTTGAGTTAGCCAATAAAGGAGTCGAAACTGCTATCAAAGAAAATCCTCATCTAGCAAACGGTTTAAATATTCAAAACGGTCAAATTATTCACGAGAGTGTGAGAGAGGCATTAATAAATACAGAATAAATCAATCTGGTATAGAATTAAATTTATGAAATTCCTATACCTATTTTTTACAATTATTAGCGTTCAAGTTTTTTCAGCTGATGAAGCTAAAGATAAATTTATCCAAAAAGATCCAGAAAGAATATTGTTTGTAGGAAATAGTTATTTATATTATAACGATAGTCTTCACAATCATTTTAGAAGAATGGTGGAGGAAGCATTTCCAAATAAGATAGATAATCTTGAATTCAAATCAGCAACAATTGGTGGATCAAGATTATCCCACCACAACATAGATCATTTACTCAATCATAAAAATCTATCTGTATCCAAACCTTTTGATTTAGTTATTCTCCAAGGTGGAAGTGGAGAAGTCCTAACAAAAAAATCTAGAAATGAGTTTGCCAAAGAATCTCGTAAATTAATAAAAAAAATAAGAAAGGCAGGCTCTGAGCCAGCTTTATATATGATTCATGCATACAGTAAATCTCACAATAAATATGATCCCAATATGATTAATAAAGTTATTAAAACTTACGAAGCATCAGGAAATAAAAATAAGGTATTAGTTCTGCCTGTGGGTATAGCTTTTGAAAAGGCATATAAACTAGATAAGACAATAAAATTACATAAATTTTTTGACGGGTCTCACCCTGACATACTTGGCACTTATCTTGCAGCGAGTGTTCTATATGCAAGCATATATAAAAAAGATCCAACTTTAATCGATTATGACTACTTTGGTGCTATCAATGATAAAGATAGAGAATTTCTCCAAAATGTAGCAAAGACGACTGTAGAGGAATACTACAATATAAAATTGTATGGCAGTAATTAAACTTCTTTAATTATTCCAGATGTTGCATTTGGTTCTTCTGCTAAAGACCTAACAGATTTATATAAAATACATTCTCTTGTTTTTTCATTATAAGTAAATGCAACTGTTTTACTTTTAGTAGCAGCATAGGCGTTACATTTTTCAACGGATCTATATTTTGCTGTGTCCCTAATAACAGATATCTTTCCTTTGACTGTATAACCTTCTTTGATTTCAAGTTCTGATATAGCTATGCCAGGAATTGTTAATATTGATGCAAGTAATAATTTTTTCATTTTAATCCTTTATATATGTTAAAAACTAAACATGTAGCAATTTCTATGCCAAAAAGAATTGGTCTTACAAATACAACAAAGTTGCTATAATCTAAACCTATGAAAAATTTCTATTTATATAAGTATGTTTTTTGTTTCTTAGTACTTTTAGTACCTTTGCTAAAAGGTAATGAATATGTATTGGTCCCAGATAGTTATCTTGATGTTCAAACCGGTAAGTTAGTTAAAGGAAATATATACATAAAGGATAATAAAATTATTGCTATTTCAGATGAAAAAAAACTTTTAAATAATAAAAAGAATATTATATTTTTAGACGGTCTTGTGCTTGTTCCTGGGTTAATGGATGCCCATGTGCATTTGATTGGCAATAATGAATTAAATGGATACCAGTCTATTGGAGAGTCCTCGCAAATGGCAACACTCCATGGTGTTAAAAATGCCCGTAATACTCTTTTTGCAGGATTTACTACTGTAAGGAATGTAGGTGCAGGTCAATTTGCAGATGTTGCTCTAAGAGATGCAATTAAAAATGGCGTTATTGAAGGGCCAACAATGTTAGTCTCTGGCCCAACGTTGAGTATAACTGGAGGTCATGGCGATAATAATTTATTACCATTTCATAATCATGGCTCCTCTGAAAAGCATAACATTGTTGATAGTCCTTGGGATGCTAGAAAAGCTGTTAGAGTAAACAGAAAGTACGGAGCAAATTTAATAAAATTCACTGCAACTGGTGGAGTGATGTCTAAAAATACCGACCCTAATGCTAGACAATTTACATTAGATGAAATGATAGCTATTGTTGATGAGGCCCATAGCCATGGTATGAAAGTTGCAGCTCATGCTCATGGATTAAAAGGTATCCAAGCAGCTATAAAAGCGGGCGTTGATTCAATAGAACACGCAAGTTTTATTAATGAGAGCGCAGTTATTGAAGCTATTAAAAGCGGAACATACTTATCAATGGATATATATGTTTCTGACTATATTCTAGGTGAGGGCGTAAAAAAAGGTATTCTTGAAGAATCACTAGAAAAAGAAAGAAAGGTCGGTAAGATTCAAAGAGAAAACTTTAAAATGGCAAACTCTATGGGAGCTAAAATGGTTTTTGGTACTGATGCAGGTATATATAATCATGGTGATAATGCAAAACAATTTAAATATATGGTTAATTGGGGTATGACTCCTTTACAAGCAATTCAAGCTGCAACCATTAATACAGCTGATCTCTTTGGATTAAAAAATATTGGTGAAATTAAAGTAGGCTATGACGCTGACATTATTGGTATAAGAGGTAATCCATTAGATGATATTTTAAGGCTTGAAACTGTCAGTTTTGTAATGAAAGAAGGAAAAATATATAAGCAGTAATCTGATTTATATACATACATGAAAATTCCAATTTACTATCTTGATGCTTTTACTGATCACCTTTTTTCTGGTAATCCTGCAGCAGTTATATTTTCAGATATAAATGATTCAAAATTAATGCAACAAATTGCTGCAGAGAATAACTTGTCAGAAACAGCATTTATTAGTAATTCAGATAAGAATTATTCAATTAGATGGTTTGCACCAAGTTGCGAAATAGATTTATGTGGACATGCCACTCTTGCATCTGCTTATGTTTATTTTAAATATATTAATAGTCAAGCAACAACATTTGAGCTGAATTCAGCTAAGCATAAAAATCTTAAAGTTACTAAAAAAGATGATTTAATGTTTTTAGACTTTCCAGTCGATAAATTAATTGAACAAAGCAATTTGGATGAAATAAAAGCCTTGATAGGAGTTAAACCCAGTCATGTCTTTAAAGGAAGAGATGACTATCTGGCTATTTTAAATTCAGAAAAAAATGTAAAGACCTTAAATCCAGATTTTATTAAATTAAAACAATTGGATTCTCGGGGTTTAATAGTTACTGCTAAGGGTGATAATTGTGATTTTGTTTCAAGATGTTTCTTTCCAAAAACTGGTATTGATGAGGACCCAGTTACTGGGTCTGCTCACACTTCATTGATTCCTTTTTGGGCAAAAGTATTAAACAAAAAGAAATTATATGCAAAACAACTGTCATCCAGACAGGGTGAGCTTTATTGTTATTTAAAAAATGATAGGGTCCATATTGGAGGAAAAGTTGTTGAGTATATGAAAGGCTATATAAAAATATAAGCTATTACTTATATTCATTGAATTATTTACATCAACTTCAATATAACAAAAGACTTGTAAAATATAATTTTCTCTAATAATATCATCTTTGTGTGCATATTTTATGTACTACTTTAGGCGATAATCACATTTTTGGGGATGTATATGAAAAACCGTAATTTATTTTTAGCTGCATTTTTGGCAGTTCCATTTTATTTAACTTCTGACAATGTCATTGAGAGTGATGTGAATGACATAGATAACAGTGAAGAAGAAGTTGTTACCGAAGAAGTTTTAGCTGAAGATACTGTTTCAAGTGAATCTGAGCCACTTTTTACATCAAGCGATGATGATGTTGAGGAGGTCGTGGTTACTGGTTCAAGAATTAAAAAAAGCACTTTCACATCAATCGCTCCTCTGCAAATTATAAACACAGACGTGTCAAGAGAAGCAGGTTTGATTAATGCTGCTGATATTCTGCAAGAGTCGCCTTCGGCCAGTGGTCAACAGGCTGATTTATCATTTGCTGGATTTAACCTTGATAATGGACCTGGATCTTCAACAATCTCATTGAGAGGTCTAGGAGCGGGAAGAACACTTGTTCTCATTAACGGTAGAAGAGTAGGTCCAGCTGGTGTAGAAGGTGCTCCCTTTGCGCCTGATTTAAATTTATTACCTAGTGCTTTAGTACAAAGGTATGAGTTATTATTAGACGGTGCTTCATCAGTCTACGGTTCTGATGCTATCGCCGGTGTATCAAATGCCATATTAAGAAAAGATTTTGACGGTTTTGAATTTGAAATTTATGCCAATGATAGTCCGCATGACGCTACTTTTATAGAAGACTACAGCTTAAGTTTTGCCTACGGGTTAAACTTTGATAGAGGTTTTATTGGTATGGCTTATGAAACTGACTATAACCAAGAAGTCCAATATGTTGATAGACCTTGGACAAGTGACTGTACAGTTGACTACGAAATCACCCAAGATGGTGAAATTAGAACTAAAAATGTTTTTTACGAAGTTCAATACGGTGACTACGTTTTAGACTGTCAACATAATTTTGATGTTGGTGATGTTGCTACTTATTTGGCATTAGGTGCATGGACTATAAGTTATCAGCCTGGTTTTGATTTAGGTTCAACACTTGATATAGATTTAGGTCCAAATGCAATGGGTTGGTTCCCGACTAGCATGGGTAATGCTGTTGATATAGATATAGATCCTAGAGATGGGATTTCAGATTATTCAAGAAAAATATTTAACACAAATGGTAATGATTTGCATTCTAGTATGTATCCTGAGTTTGAAAGAGATTCTTTCATGGCATATGGTGAGTACACTCTTGACAATGCAGCAAATTCAACACTTTTCTTTGAATATCAAAAAAGCAAAAGAGAGACTTTTTCTGACGTAGGAGCTAGGTCTCTATCACCATGGGTTGCAGCAGATTATGATAAAAACATCTGTAATCCAGATGGTTCTATTGGTTTTGATTGTAGTATTATGAGTGGAGCAGTTTACTCTAATCCTGGTTTTATCGAAGATTCAAATACTAGATATACAAATTTATACGGTGCACCTCCTGCTGAATATGGTTGGTATAACGTTTGTCCTGAAACAACATATGGTGCTTTAGGTTGGACATATGGTGGTACTATTGACGCAGCTACTGCGGCTGCTTGTGCGGAAGACCCATATATTTATGCTGCTGATGGAGTTACTGCTATTGCTCTTAACCCAGCTTATTATGATGGTTGGAACTGGGGCGCTGTAACAAGTGAAATATATTTTGGTTTACTAGAAGACGAGATTGGTCCAGAAGGGGGACTTAATTCTTCTTCAGTTTATTGTTATTTTTATGGCTATTATTATGGGATAGATTGTCAAGGTAACAGTGGTGCAATTCCTGTTCAACCATACGTAAGTATTGTTGGTGACAGAACAGCAGTAAGGACCGAGGTTGAACAAGATAGACTTGTCCTTGGTTCCTCTGGTGATATTCCCATGGAAATTAATGGCTTCAATGATTGGACATATGAAGTATCAGCAACAAGAACAGAATCTGCTGGTTTATCATATAGATCAGGTATCAGAGGGGATAGACTTGCTTTTGCTTTGGGCTTTGACCCTTCAGGTCCATATGGTGATGATCCTACGCAAGGTGAGCTGGGGACTGGGTCTTATTTAACATCTCTTCCTAATGGCCCTTGTAATGCAGAAGGATCAATAGGGGAAATAAAACAAGATGTGATAGACGGATGTGTGCTTGTTAACCTTTTTGCCCCAAGTGTATTTGAAGGAGTTATTGGTAATTTTGAAACTCAAGCAGAAAGAGATTATTTATTTGATGAATCAATTTTTGATACTGAAATTACACAAGACGTATTCACCGCATTTGCTACAGGTACGATCATGAGTGCTCCTGCTGGTGATATAGCTATGGTGCTTGGTATTGAAAGGCAAACCCTTGTAATTAACTCTTTACCTGATTTTATCGCAGATGAAGGATTGTTAGTTGACTTTACCTCTAATGGTGGAGCTAAAGGTCGTCAAGTTGTTAAAGAAGGATTCTTTGAATTTGGAGTGCCTATTCTTGCTGGAGCAAGATTTGCAGAAGAGCTAAATCTTGAGTTTTCTGGTAGACACACAAGCACAACAAATGAAAATAGGTTTAATAACACTGAATCAACTGATAGTGGCAAAACTTATAGTGTAAAAATGTCCTACAGACCTAATGAAGATCTATTATTCAGAGCCACAAAAGGTACAGCATTCAGAGCTCCAAACTTAAGAGAAACTGCTTTAAGAGATGAAGTCGATACTATCAATATTTATGATTACTGTTACGCTCCAAGAGGTTCAGTAGCAATTGATACTGATTCAGGTCAATATACATACTTTAGAGATAGAGACTTTCGTGATGAACAGACTATTGCTAACTGTATTGAAGCTGGCTTAGATCCAGTTGAGTTGGGTCATACATTGTTTACAGAAAATCCTTCACAATCATCCAATCCATATTCTGCTCAATATATAACAGGTGGGGTTGTTGGTCTTGATAGTGAGACTTCTCAGAGTATGACTTATGGTTTAGTATACGATGTTCCATATGCAAAATTCTTAACCGGTTATGACGGTTCTCAAAATACCACTATAGGTATTACTAGATACGAGCTCGAAGTAAATAATTCAATTATTGAATTATCTCCAGCCTACATTAATTATCAGTGTTACGTAACGAGTATCGGTCTCGATAGTCCTTTTTGTGACAATATTACAAGAAAAGCTGATGGTGACATAGAGTCTATTACAACCGGCTTTCTCAACAGAGATGCTGAGACAGCTAATGGTGTTGATGTAAATATATTACATACAGGTACACTAGATATTTTTGATAATTCCTATGATTTTGGTGTCGATATTACTGCTAATACGGTTAGAGAAAGAGGTCTATTATATACTAATGCTGAAGGTAATGTATCTTGGACTAATTATGCTACCGAACCTGGATTTCCTGAATGGAACATATTCACTAGAGCTTTCTTAGAGGTTAATGATTTTAGAATATCCTGGCAAACAAACTGGCTATCAAGGGTTGATCAAGATAAAGATGAATTAGACAGATGGGGTAGTGCGAATGGTTATGGGCAAGAAGATCCTATAACTGGAAATAGAACACTCGTTAGCGCTGATACATGCTACGGTATTACAAAAGACAAAGATTCAAATGATGTTACTCAAGTCGAAGTAGGTGATACATATTGTAGAGACGTTGGTTTTATAAAAGCATATGTAACACATAATGCTTCTGTATATTACTATGACGATAACCTTACTATTGGATTTGGTATCAGAAACGTATTTGATAAAGAGCCTCCAATGGTAGATCCTGATGAGATTGATTCAAAAAGTAACGCTCCTTTAGGTTATGGATATAGTCTAAATGGAAGAAACTTCTTCTTTAACGTTCGGTATCAATTCTAAATATTTATTATCAAATTAGAGCACATTCCATAATGTGCTCTAATAATTTTATTAAAATGAGATATAGATTAATTCTTACCACATTTTTAACTTTAAATCTTTTTTCGGAACCATATCCCGTTGACTATTGGGCAGTTGATCCTGGAATGTCAAATGTTACAGTCTCATTAAATGGAACTTACTTAGCTTACGAAAAAAAAGCATCCAAACGATCTAGTATTCAAATAGAAATACTTGAAACAAATAATTTAACCAAAGATCCATTCATAGTATCTGGCGATGTCATGGAAATAATTGCTTACGATTGGGTAAGCGATGATCAAATGATTATAATTTTTAGACAACAGGTTCGTGAATCTATTACTGGTTTCAATGAGGGTATATATAGTTATAAAGCTGTTCAGCTAGATTTAGCATCACAAAAATTTACAGAACTTGATAAAAATAGAACTGTTGGAGCAGGAAAGGTTTTTAGCACTAGAGTTGTAAATATACTACCGAATGAACCTAATAAAATTTTAATTAGTTATGCTGAAGCACAAAGAGGTCAATCTTTTCGAAATGCAAGTTACTACAAATATGATTTAAAGACTGGTAAAAAACGTTTAGTACTAAAAGGTAATGAAAAATTCTATAACATTATATTTGATGATGATGGTTATCCTATAAGAGCTAATAGCTATGATGTTGGAAATGAAGAGACTGTCTATTATAAAAGAGAGCCTAATAGTTCAACATGGGAAGAGTTTTTTAGAAAATCAATAAATGATTATGATGATTTTAGAATTGTCAGTGAATACATTGACGAGGATGAATCCGAGATTTACGTAATTGCTAATAATGGAAACGATAAATCAGGTTTATGGATATATAATTTAAAGGAAGGAAAATATGTAAAAGAAATTTTCACAGATTCAATTAAAGATCTAAATGGTCCACTTTATCACTACAATAGAGCAAAATATCCTAGACAGTTTATAGGTGTTACTACTTTTAAAGATAGGCTAAAAAGAATTTTTCTTAACAACGATTTAACATTAGAAGTTGAAGCTTTGTATTATCAATTGGAACAAATCATTCCAAATAGTCATACTTTAGCTATAGTGTCTTCCGACTACGAATCAAAAACACTAATTGTTAAAAATACTGCACCAACTGACTCAGGTTCATATTATCTTATTCACAACAACCAAATTAAGTATCTAGGTAACGAAAAGCCTTTTTTAAAAACTGAAGATTTGGCTAATTTAAGTTATATTTCATATCCATCATCTGATGATCAAACAATTTATGCATACGTACATACTCCAAAGGGTAAAGGACCATTTCCATTAGTTGTTATGCCTCATGGAGGCCCTTTTGTTGAGGAGCGAATATTATTTGATGAATGGCCGCAATTTTTTGCAAATAATGGTTTTATGGTAATCCAACCACAATATAGAGGGTCTTATGGTTACGGTATAAAATTTCACAAAAAAGCATTTATTGATGGCGGTCAAGGCGGTAAAAAAATGCAGGATGATTTAGATTATGGAGCTAAATATCTTATTCAAGAAGGGTTAGTTGATAAGGAAAATGTATATATGTTTGGGTGGTCATATGGTGGTTACACTAGTCTTATTGCCTCAATGAATAAAGACTCATTGTATAAATGTGTAGTAGCCGGAGCGGCTGTTGCAGACCTTGTCCAGCAATATAATTATTATGGTAAATATTTATCTGGCTCACAAAAAGTTCGTCAAGAAGCATATAGTAAAGATTCAGTAAATCCTATTGAGCATATAGACGAAATAAAAGTTCCTCTTTTAATAATTCATGGTGACAATGATCAAAGAGTTCCTATCAAACATGCATATAAATTTGTAGATGAACTTAAGAAAAAAAATGTAGAACATGAATTTATTGTCCTAGAAGGAGCAGATCACTTTCTTGGCACAATAGGATATGAAAATATGTTAAACATGTGGGATTCATCTTTAAAATTTATAAACAATTGTAATTAGAACAAAGCTGTCATTTTTTTAAAATGATACCTACAAACAGGTTTATATATATCTTTACTTGAAGTATTAATAGGCATGCCTTTTGTATCAGCAATTCCGTCTTGATCAATTCTAATTGTCATAGTTGCTTTATCTGTGCAATAACTACAAATAGTTTTAAGCTCATGTAGGTTATCAGCAATTGATAAAAGTCTTGAGCTGCCTTCAAATAAGTTGCCTTTAAAATCAGTTCTTAAACCGTAGCACATAACAGTAATATTCAGATCGTCTGCAATATTAGATAATTGATTTACCTGGTCTTCTTTTAGAAATTGTGCTTCATCTACAAAAATACATTTTAATTTCTTGGAATTATATTTTTTTACATAAGATAAAAAATTAAAGTTTTTATCTGCAGCAACTGCCTTCCTTTGAATTCCAATTCTAGAGGTGATATTAACTTGATTATTTTTTTTATTTGGTTGAGGCAAGAATAAAATAGTTGAAAGATTATTTTCTTCAAAATTATGATTTGATTGCAGTAAAGCTGTTGACTTGCCTGCATTCATTGAGGAATAAAAAAAATGTAGTTTTGCCATATAAATTTTATAATATCAAAGTATGAATGTATTTGAAGAAAAAGGTATTACTCATTTAGATCTGCATGGTGAAAAACATGAATTTGTACAAGAGATCATTATTGATTTTATTTATAGGTATCAAGATAAAATACCCCTTATCATTATTTGTGGAAATAGCAATAAAATGATCAACCTAGCTCTCACTGTATTAAAAGAAAATAATATTAAAGGAAGGAGCCCAAGATATGGTATCTTAAGAGTTGAACAATTAGTATAAGTGAATATTTTGGATACTTTCTTACTTGATAAACAGCTCTTTGAAGAGGAGCTATTAATTCAAAAAACCGCAAAAGATTATGCAGAGCAATCTCTAAAGCCAAGAATTATAGAGGCTAATAGAAATGAAATTTTTGATAAGTCCATCTATAAAGAGCTTGGCTCTCTAGGTCTTTTAGGTCCAACAATTACTGGTTATGGTTGCGCTGGAGTAAATTATGTTTCATATGGATTAATTGCAAGAGAAATTGAAAAAATTGATTCAGGTTATAGATCTGCATTTAGTGTTCAGTCCTCACTGGTAATGTGTGCCATTGATGATTTTGGTTCGGATGAGCAAAAAGATTTGTATTTACCTGTCTTGGCAAAGGGTGATCAAATTGGATGCTTTGGTCTTACTGAGCCAGATGCTGGCTCAGATCCAGGATCTATGAAAACTAGAGCAAAGAAAACTTCAGATGGTTATATTCTTAATGGCTCCAAAACATGGATCACAAATGCACCTATTGCTGATATTTTAATAATATGGGCAAAAGATGAGGGTGATGTATTAAGGGGATTTATTGTTGAAGCAGGTATAAAAGGATTAGAAACTCAAGTTATTAACGGTAAATTTGCTTTGAGAGCCTCGGTTACAGGATCAATTTTTTTAAATGATGTCTTTGTATCTGATAAAAATGTTTTACCTGGAGTTTCAAGTTTTAAAGGGCCATTTACATGCTTAAATTATGCACGATATGGAATTTCATGGGGAGCTCTTGGTGCTGCTGAATTCTGTCTTGATGCTTCAATTGAATACGCAAAAAATAGATCTCAATTTGGTGTGCCAATAGCTAGCAAACAATTAGTACAAAAAAAACTTGCTGATATGCATTCGGAAATTACTATTGGCTTACAAGCATGCCTTGCAGTTGGAAGAAATATGGATGCAAAATTAAGTACTCCTGAAATGGTATCAATAGTCAAAAGAAATAGTTGTAGCAAAGCTTTAAATATTGCTCGTCAAGCTAGAGATATTCATGGAGGTAATGGTATCAGCGATGAATATAATGTTATAAGACACTGTATGAATCTAGAGGCAGTAAACACCTATGAAGGAACTGAAGATATACATGGTTTGATTATAGGTAAGCACTTAACCGGTCATACAGCTTTTTAAACTTTTATTAATTGATTTTGTCTATATAAATGGAGAACATAATTTAAAGTAATGATTATTGAAACAACAGAACTAAAAAGAAATTTTAAAGTTGGATCAGAAACAATACAGGCTTTAAAAGGAGTAAATCTATCTATTGATAAAGGTGAATTTGTATCAATTATGGGACCATCTGGGTCTGGTAAAACTACTTTGATGAATATAATAGGATGTCTTGATACTCCTTCAAGTGGATCATACTATCTTAATAATCAGTCAATAAGCGAGCTTAATGATAATGAGCTTGCAATAATAAGAAATAAAGAAATTGGGTTTGTTTTTCAATCATTTCATTTATTGGCTAAAAATTCTGCATTAGATAATGTTTTACTACCATTAAAATATGCCAGAAAGAATTCTAATGAATCACTTATCAGAGCTAGAGAGGTTTTAGACCAAGTTGGCTTAAGTGATAGAATAAATCACGGGCCTTCAGAATTATCTGGTGGTCAACAACAAAGAGTTGCTATTGCTAGAGCTCTTGTAAATAAACCTAGTATCCTATTTGCAGATGAGCCAACTGGAAATCTAGACTCTCAAACTGGTAACTATGTTATGGATTTATTTAAAGAACTTAATCAGCAGGGTCAAACTATCATTTTAATTACTCACGAAGATGATATAGCCAATAAATCAGATAGAATAATAAATATTAAAGATGGTTTAATCGAATCAGATTCTAGGAAATAATTATGAATATCTTTACATTACATAAATTTTTTAAAACATATATTATTTTTTCTTTGTTTTTTTTAGTTTCATGTGGATCAAATAATGACGAAGAAAAAGAAACAACGTTTTATAAAAAAGAAAATATTGTTCAGAATAAATTAGAATTAAGTATTGAAGCCTCAGGTATTATAGAAGCTATTTCATCAGTTGAAATAAAATCTAAAGCATCTGGTGAAGTATTATTTCTTGGTGCTGAAGTAGGCGATCAAGTTAAAAAGGGTGCAATATTAGGTCAGATTGATCAAAGAACTCCAAAGAATATATTAGATCAAGCTAAATCAGATTTAGAGGCTGCAAAAGTCAGATTAAACAATGCACAATCTCAATATGATCGTGGCAAAGAATTACATACAAAAGCTAGCATTTCAGATAAAGATTTTGAAGATATTCAAGAAAATTTTGCTCAAGCCAAATCAACATTAGTAAGAACTGAAGTCTCCTTTGAAAATGCAAAAATTGCTCTTGATGATACAGTTGTCAGGTCACCAGTTGAAGGCACAATAATCTCTCGAACAGTTGAAGTTGGACAAGTAATCTCTTCCCCGACATCAGCAGTTGGTGGTGGGACAGTCTTAATGACGATGGCTGACTTATCTAAGGTCAGAGTAAGAGCTTTAGTTGATGAAATAGATGTTGGCAAAGTCTCTATAGGTCAAATTGTTTCTATAAAAGTTGCAGCTTATAGAGACAAAGAGTTTTTTGGTACAGTTACAAAAATTGAACCAAAAGCCATGATTGAACAAAATGTTACGACTTTTCCTGTACTTATAGATATTGAAAATGATGAAAATTTATTGTTATTAGGTATGAATACCGATGTAGTCATTGAAGTTTTAAATAAAGACGTATCTGTAAGTGCACCAACTATGTCTTTAAGAACTAGAAAAGATATTTATTCAGCTGCTACAATTTTAAATATCCCAAAAAATTCTGTTGATAATTTTCTTAAAGATTATGTTGATGGCGAAAATTTTAATAAATTTATCGTTATAAAAGATTCAAAAGATGGTCCAAAACTTTCATGGGTGAAGATTGGAGTATCTGATCTATCGTATGTTGAAATTTTAAGCGGCTTAGAGCTAAACGACACAGTATTCATTCTTCCAAGTAAAAGTTTATTTGATTATCAAAAAAGATTTAAAGAAAGAGTACAGGCCTCATTTAGCTTTGGATAATGTTAGTTAGAGAATCTCTTAAATCTGCAACAATATCAATTAGAACTAATATAGTTAGATCATTTCTTACCGCGCTTGCAATAATTATTGGAACAGCAGCTGTAATTGCAGTCATCGGTATTGGTTCAAGTGCAAATAAAGCACTTGAAGCACAAATTGATGATTTTGGACCAAGAACATTGGTTGTTAGTCCTGGTCAAAATAGAAGAGGAGCAGTTACCAAGGGGTTAATACCATTAGATATAAAGGATGCAGAAGCATTACAAAAAAATAACGATCATAATTGGATGGTTTCACCTTATATTACCAGAAATAGACAAGTAAAATTTAATAATGCAAATATTAATGAAAGAATTCGAGCTAATTTACCAATTCATTTCAAAGTACGAGGTTATGATATTGAGTACGGACGAATATTTACTGAAGAAGAAAACTTGGGAAGAAAAAAAGTTGTTGTATTAGGTTCTGATGTCCCGAAAGAACTTAAGACATCACCTAACAGAATTTTAAATAAAGAAGTCTTAATTGCAGGTAATTCCTATAAAGTTATTGGTATTTTAGAAGAAGAGGGAAGCACCGGATGGCAAAATCCTGATGATGAACTTTATGTGCCATTATTGACTGGCTCTCAAAGATTATTTGGCACAAAAAATCTAGACTCTCTAAATGTTGCCATTGAAAAAACTGCAAATGTTGATGAGATAATGATGACAATTGAGCGTATATTAAGATCTCAACATGACATTGGTCCAGGTGAAGATAATGATTTTAGAATTAATGACTACAGTCAGTATTCTGATTTAAGGAGACAAGCCACCGGGATATTTACTGCGTTAATCGCTGGGATTGCTGGAATTAGTTTAGTGGTAGGAGGAATTGGTGTTATGAATATAATGCTTGTTTCTGTTACTGAAAGAACTAGAGAGATAGGCTTAAGGAAAGCATTAGGAGCCACTTATAAAGCTATTATGCTGCAATTTATTATTGAAGCTGTTTTGTTATGTGTAATTGGGGGCGTAATTGGTGTGATTATGGGAACAAGCATCCTATATCTTTTTGCTTTATTTAATGAATGGCCCTTTGCAATGCCTATAAGTGCAATGATTGGCTCGATTACTTTTTCTGCAATGGTTGGATTATTTTTTGGAATATGGCCAGCAAGAAAAGCTGCCAATCTTGACCCTGCAACATCTCTAAGATACGAATAAAATATAAAAACATGGATAACCATCTAAGAAATATTGCCTTAACACTAATATCTCAATATGGAGATGAAGCACAAACCATAGCAATGTTACGAGCTGCTGAATATGCTGCAATGATGGATTCTTTAGAATGGGCTAAGTGGGAAAAAGTTTCACATTTAATCGAGACAATACATGAGCAACCGCACGACGGTTGATTTATATAGTTAATATCTATATTTTTCAAAATAAGTTAACCTTTATTTATGAAAGATATATTTAATAAAAAAATTATCATTAATAATTTATTGTCAGCATTTGGAGCTTTCCTTTGTATAAGTCTGCTTTCCTTTTTGCATTTTTCAGAGTTTGGAGATGTTTGGTTAATACCTCCCTTCGGTGCCAGTATGGTTTTAGTTATGGCAGTTCATGATAGCCCGCTTGCAGAACCAAAAAATATTTTTTTAGGCCATACCTTATCTGCCTTAAGTGGAGTGGTTGTATTTTCATTGATGGGTTCTTCCTTCCTTTCATTAGGTGTTGCTGTTGGTCTTGCAGTTTTTGTTATGGCAACTTTTGATTCAATTCACCCACCAGCAGGAGCTAATCCAATAATTGCAATACTGGGAGGCAAAAGTCTCCTATTCGTATTAATGCCAGTAGCTCTCGGATCAATAGTAATAATTTTATTTGCACTTTTTTATAACAAGCTTCTTGGCCGAGATTATCCCTAATTAACTTTTAATAATAAATATCTAAGATATATTCATCTATAATGGTCTTATGACAAAGGGACCTATTGAATTAAAGATTATCAATAATCTTAATGAGGGTATGAATATATCATCTTTAAAGATAATTAATGAAAGCTTTATGCATAATGTTCCAAAGGATTCTGAAAGCCATTTTAAGGTTATCATTGTCAGTGATGATTTCAAAAATTTATCACAAATTAATAGACATAAACTAGTGTATACAAACTTAGATACTATTATGAATCATATACATGCTCTTTCTATTCAACCCTTTAGTTTAGATGAATTTAGACAAAATCCAGTTGTTCTAGACTCGCCTGAATGTGCTCACAAAAAATAACATGAAAAATTTAATAACTAAATATTCAATTTATGTTATCAAAAACCCTTTAATAATATTATTTTTAACTTTGTTAGTAGTGTTGACCGCATCTCAAGGTATTAAAAATTTTAAACTAGATGCATCTTCAGATGCATTAGTTTTAGAAGGAGATGAATCTTTAAAAAAATATAGAGAAAACGAGAAAGAATTTGGAGATTCAAGCTTTTTAATAGTTACTTTTAAACCTGAATACGAGCTTTTTTCTTATCAATCTTTAGATCAGCTCTCAGAAATTGAAGAAGCAATATCAAAATTAGATGGCGTTGATTCAGTTTTATCCTTGCTAGATGCACCTATTTTTTTTCAACCAAAAGTAGGGTTAACTGAGGTTGCTGATAATTTAAAAGATATAACAACAGATGGGATAGATCTCCTTAAAGCAAAAGAAGAAATAATTAATAATCCAATTTATCGTGATTTGATCATTAGTAAGGATGGTTCAACTACTGCCATGCAAGTTGTTTTAAGAGGTAATGATGAGTACGACTCACTTATTGATGATCGTTATAAAATACTTGATGCTCTCAAATCTAATGAACCGATAACTAATGAAAGTAAAACCTTGCTTCAAGATAATTTAGATAATATCAACAAAAGAATAAGTGAACTTAATGATAATGAGTCTAATTTCAATACTCTTTTAGTATCACAAATAAGAGGTATTCTCGACTTGCACAGGAATAATGCAACTCTATACCTTGGCGGTCCTGCAATGATTACCTCAGATATGATGGAATATATTAAATCAGATCTTATAATTTTTGGTGCGGCAGTTGCTTCTGTATTTGCAATTATGTTGTATATTTTCTTTGGAAATATTTGGTATGTAATCCTCCCAATATCTAACGCCTTTTTATCAACTTTTGTAACTGCGGGTTTTCTTGGTTATATGGATTGGAAGATTAGCGTTGTTTCATCAAATTTTATTGCTTTATTATTAATTTTAACAATCTCATTAACGGTTCATGTTTTAGTAAAAATAAATGAACTAAATAAAGAATCTGCTGATAAACAAAAATATTTAATAGAGGCAGTGGATCAAATGTTTCTTCCTTGTTTTTTTGCAGCCTTTACAACAGCTGTAGCATTTTTATCATTATTATTAGGGGAATTGAAGCCAGTTATAGAATTTGGAAAAATGATGGCATTTGGAATATCAATCGCTTTTATTTTTACTTTTTCATTCTTGCCAAGCTCTCTGAGCTTAATTAAAAAAACTAAAAGTAAAGATTATTTATCTTTACATAAGATAACCAATGCAATTTTAGTAATTTCTAAAAATAATACTCTTTATATTTATCTATTTTTTAGTTTCATTTTTTGCATTCTAATATTTGGAACATCAAAACTCGAAGTTGAAAATAGATTTATTGATTACTTTGATGAAGAGACTGAAATTTATCAAGGCATGTTAGAAATTGATAAAAATTTAGGAGGCACAGCGACACTTGATATTATTATTAAAGAGCCTGTATCTATAGTATCTGATGATTTAGTTGAAGATGAATTTTTTGATGATAATCTATTTGATGATGATAGCAGTAATGCTTCTGGTTATTGGTGGAATGTATATACATTAGCTCAGCTTGAAGAAATTCATGATTATTTAGATTCTTTGCCTGAAATTGGTAAAGTGCTCAGCGTTGCTAGTGGAGTTAAATTAGCAAGAATGATTAATGATGGTGAAGATTTGAATGATCTTGAGTTAGCTCTTTTAAGATCAGTGCTACCAGAAGATATTAGAGAAACACTTTTATATTCATATATTAATAAAGATGATTCAGTGGTTAGAATTTCAACAAGAGTTAATGAATCAGCTAAAAATTTGAATAGGAGTGAATTGTTAAAAAAGATAAATTCTGATTTAGTATTAAAATTCAATTTATCAGAAGATAGATTTGAGATTACAGGTTTAGCAGTACTCTATAACAATATGCTGCAATCTTTATTTCAATCACAAATTGCTTCATTACTTGTAGTATTTAGTGTCATTGGTTTCATGCTTTTATTAATTTTTAAATCATTGAAAATTATGATAATTGGATTAGTGCCAAATATTTTTGTTGCTTCTTCTGTTATTGGTCTTTTAGGGTTACTAAATATCCCATTAGACATTATGACTATAACTGTTGCAGCAATTAGTGTGGGAATGGCTGTGGACAATACCATCCATTATATTTATAGATATAAAAAAGAGATAAAAATTACTCATTCAGTTAAAACAGCATTGCAAAATGCACATACAACCACAGGAAGAGCTATTTTTTATACTGCAGCTACAATTGCAACTGGTTTTTCAATATTATCTCTTTCTAATTTTTTCCCAACTCAACTATTTGGAATATTCACGGCACTAGCAATGTTGATAGCTTTTATTTCTTCATTATCTCTTCTTCCAAATTTATTGGTGAAATTCAAAGTTTTCCAATAATATAGTTTCATGGGTCCATTAAAGGGTATTAAAGTATTAGAGTTTTCAGGTATTGGTCCTGGACCATACTGCGGAATGCTTTTAGCAGATATGGGTGCGGATGTAATAAGAGTTAATAGAATTAATGATAAAGATAAACAAAATAAATTTGATATTCATAACAGATCTAAAAGATCTATTGTTGCAGATTTAAAAAACCCTAATTCAATTAATGAATTGCTTAAATTAATATCTTCAGTTGATGTTGTCTTTGAAGGTTTTAGACCAGGAGTTATGGAGAAATTGGGCCTTGGACCTGATGAGTGTTTCAAGCAAAACAAAGCTTTAGTTTATGGAAGAATGACTGGATGGGGTCAAGATGGTCCAATGTCTAAAATGGCGGGCCATGACATAAATTACATAGGTTTATCTGGCGCATTACATGCAATTGGAAAAAAAGATTCTAATCCAACTATACCGCTAAATCTCATAGGTGATTACGGTGGTGGAGGAATGATGTTAGCTATGGGAATACTAGCTGCTGTTATTAGCTCAATGAAAACTGGAAAAGGGCAGGTTATTGATTCAGCTATGATTGATGGGAGTTTATCTCTAATGAGCTTCTTTTATTCTTTAAAAGAAATGGGTTTTTGGCAGGATGAAAGAGAATCTAATTTTCTTGATGGAGCTGCACATTTTTATAATACTTATCAATGCTCTGATAATAAGTATCTTGCAGTTGGATCCCTCGAGCCACAGTTTTATTCAATTTTGTTAGAAAAGCTTGAATTAAATGATGATAAGTTTCAAGACCAAATGAACAAAGAAATATGGCAAGAATTAAAAGATTTAATAGCAGATAAATTTAAATCTAAGCCAAGAAGTCATTGGGAAAATGTTTTTTCTGATACTGATGGTTGTGTAACTCCAATTTTGAATATGGATGAGGCTCAGGAATATCATCATAATGTTGCAAGAAATGCATTTGAAGATATTGATGGATTCAAACAGCCTGCACCTGCACCAAGATTTTCAATTGATAAATTATCGATAAAGCATAACTCAAAGAAGGTAGGCTCGGATATAGATAATATTTGTGAAGAATTTAATTTAGATAGAAAAGCTTTTATTTAAAAAAATTTATACTATTTGCATATGTTAACTCAGCAAATTTATTTACATCAATTTTAACTAAATCAGCTATCTCTTTAGCTATATGCGGAAGATAAGAGGGCTCATTTCTATTATTTATTGGTTTATCGTTAAGGTTTCTGGGAATTAAATATGGACAGTCAGTTTCAATCATTAGTTTCTCAACGGGAATATTAATTAATGATTTTCTTAAATCAACATTTCTTCTTTCATCACATATCCAGCCAGTAAGGCCAATATAAAATCCCATATTCAAATAATCATCTAATTCTTTCTGTGTTCCTGTGAAACAGTGCAAAACAGCTCTCGGGATATTATCTTTATATTTTTTAACAATTTTCATAAAATCAGCATGAGCATCTCTCTGATGTAAAAATAACGGCTGGTTATTATCAATGGCAATCTTAATTTGTTCTTCAAAAGCGAATAGTTGCTCTTCATAAGAGGATATATTTCTAAAAAAGTCTAAACCCGTTTCTCCAACACTATGAGGCTTATAGTTTTCTATGAGGTATTTCATTTCTTTAGAAGATGATAAATTAAATTCATTTGCGTGATGTGGATGAACACCGATAGTAAAAAAACATGAATCTTTGTTGTTTAGATATATTTGGTGAACTTTTTCTATATCTTTTAAAGAAGCAGAAACAACCAAAAATTTTGTAACCTTCTTTTCTTTCGCTCTTTGAATAACATCATCTAGATCCTTATCAAAACGATCACTTGAAAAGTTACAGGCTATATCAAATAAATTATTCATATGGTTCGTATAATTTCTTTTAAAAGGAATTATGAACTAAAATTGTTTAATCATGAATCAATTTGATCAATTTCAAAATGCTTTGTTGCTAAAGCCAATTGCTAAAAATAAATATAGAGCAAATCTTGATTCTAGATATTTTGTTGGTAAAACTCCTCATGGCGGCTATTTAAATGCATTAATGCACAAGGCTTTAATATCATCTGTGCCACATTCAGTTGCAATAAGCTCATCAATCCAATATTTAAATAGGATTGAAAATAAAGATGTAGTTTTAGAAGTTGAAATTTTTAAAACATCTACAGGCAGCTCATCAGGCCTAGTTAAACTTTGCCAAGATAATAAAATCTGTACTGTTTTTAATGCTATTTGCTCTGATTTTGAACATATGAAAGGGTTTGATGGTCTTTTAACTAATCCACCTGATTTATATAAAAATACACCAATGAAAGATTATAAAAATTTAAACTATGATGTTATATCTCCAGGTTTTACTCCCTCATTTATTCATCAATTAAGTTGTACTGTTCATCCAAATCATGCATGGTGGGATAGAGATATAGGTGAGGATCATGCTGAAGCTCGATGTTCTGCATACATGCAAATGGACGGAGGGGTGCCAGATCAATTTGTTTTATCATTTTATGTTGATGTTGCTCCGCCTGTAGTATCAAATAAATATGGGCCATTAGGCTGGATACCAACTTATAGTTTAACAACCCATATAAGACAAATACCAACTACTGAAATTGTATTTGTTGATTTTATAGCTAAAGACATAAATAAAGGATATTTTGAGCAAGATTGTAATATTTGGGATTTAAATGAGAATTTAGTTGCTTCAAGTCGACAACTAACTAGAATACTAAAGTCAGAAGAAAAACTATCTAAGTAGAAGGAAACATTATGCAATTCAAAGGAACTAAAAATTATATTGCTACAGAAGATTTAAGTATGGCTGTCAATGCATCAATGGCACTTGAAAGGCCTCTATTAATTAAAGGTGAGCCAGGCACAGGCAAAACTCTACTTGCTGTTGAAGTTGCAAAAGCTTTAAACATGGAACTTATAGAATGGCATATTAAATCTACCACAAAAGCATCTCAGGGTTTGTATGAATATGATGCTGTTACTAGGCTTAGAGACTCCCAGCTTGGCGATGAAAGAGTCAAAGATATAAGTAACTAC